>ENA-ORXT01003039-ORXT01003039.1-marine-metagenome-genome-assembly--contig:-NODE-3039-length-19081-cov-10.498264_pt1 | contig 19081 bp, 16 predicted proteins | sample MGYA00237868_ERZ511482 | MGnify/ENA metagenome assembly ERZ511482 | reverse complement strand
CGCGCGCGCGCGTCGGGGCGGGTGGGCGCGACAAGACGCACGGGTGGCTGGACAAGTGCAAACGTACGAAACCGCGACCAGTGGACAACGCGACGAGGGGTGCACGCAAACCAACGGCAACAACAGGCAAAACAACGACAGACGCCAGCAGCACTCGATTATGGCCGCGCGCCTTCCGACGCGGTCCCCGCACCCCCCTCCGCGGCCGCCTCTGCCATGGCCGGCACGTCTCTCCGTAGGACGCCCGGCGCCCCCCCCCCCCCCCCCCCCCCCCCCCCCCCCCCCCCCCCCCCCCCCCCCCCCCCCCCAGCCCCCGCCCGAGCTCCCGCTGCACCCCCCGCCGCGCCGCCGCCGTGGCCTTGCGCTCCGCCCGCGCCGCCACCTGCGCGGACGTGAGGATGCTCTTGGAACTGCCGACGAGCTCCACCACCGCCAGCGGCGCATTGTCCCCCCGCCGGTTGCGGGTGCGGAGGACGCGCGTGTAGCCGCCCGGGCGGTCCGCAAAGCGGGCGGCAACGGCGCCAAACAGCTTCATCCGCGCGGCGGGCGTCGGGAGGAGCCCCCCCGCGCGCCGCCACGCGGCGGGCGACGCGGATTTGCCGAGCGTAATGACCTTGTCGGCGTAGCGGCGGAGCTCCTTGGCGCGCGCCACCGTCGTTTCAATGACCTCGTGTTCGAGGAGGGAGGCGGTGAGGTTGCGGAGCATGGCCATCCGGTGGGCCGTGTTGCGGGAGAGCGTGCGGTGCGTCATGCCATGGCGCATCGTGGAGAGGGGGGCGCGGCGGGGGGGGGGGGGGGGGGGGGCGGGGGGGGGGGGGGGGGGGGGGGGGGGGGGGGGGGGGGGGGGCGGGCAGGAGGGAAGAAGAAGCGGATGAACGAGCGGCGAGCGGAAAGCGGGGGTGGAGGTGTAAAGGAACGAAGAGGGTGTAGTGGTGGGGTAGGACAAAGAAGGGGGGGGAGAGGGCAGGGCACCAACGATCGGCAACGATGACGATGAGCAGGCGGCACCGCGGAGCAGTCGGCAGTTTGAGACTGGCCCTCGTCTTTTTCAAGCTTCCGTACGGATCACATGACCCATGACCAGATTTTAGTTTTCGATGCGGGCTCGACGCACAGCTCTTCCTGTGCCGACTTTTGCGCGGCCACCAGCACGGTCGCGTCTGCCTCTGGCAACAAAAGCAGCACAAGCGCTTATTGTGCTTCTCACAAAAACTGGATCCGCAACATCCGCTTCAGCATCATGAACCGCCCCCCGAGCCAATGAAACAGTGATTTTGCAACGGAAGCTGATGCACCGAGGTCCAGTTTTTGTGAGAAGCACAATACCCAACTGCGACGCTTGACAGAGTCTTTGGGAGCCATGGTTCTCCGTGGCCCCCAAAGACTCTGTCAAGCGTCGCTTGTACGCGTACAAAGCAAGTGCCACCGGTCTGGCTTTCGACCTGGCGTGATGACGCTCTCCCCGCTTGAGCTGGGAGAGCGTTGGTTGCCGTCAAAGTACTACTACCACGTCAACCAGGCGCAACCCAGCGGACACGGCACGTCCCGATTAATCATGTCGCCTCTTTCGATCACCTGCCGACTGTTGAGAGTGTGGACCGGCGTGTCGTGCAGACGTCAGCGAAGGCGGGATCCACACCGTATCCTGGACTCTGGACCGCTCTGCCACAGGACCAGGGTGCTTTCAAGACGGGTGCTTCACAGCTTTGGTCGATGGCACTCCGGTTGCAAACAAGTATCGGTAACGATGGAGCAATCCTGGGCAACGGTCAGCTTCACGTAATGCCGTAGCCGTCACCAACGCCGGCGTCGCACGGCTCCGACACCAATACGCGGCCTGGAGTAGCGCAACTGCCATGGATTGACAAACAGAAGCGGACATGTCAAGGGGGCATAAAACGCACATACACGGAGAGCGCGTACATCCGCCAGTCAGTCTGGTTGTCAAGGGCAGCCGACGCCGTTTCGTGCTGCAGAGCGCTTCTCTTACTGGGCCAGGACGACGGCGAAGGAACTGTGGTCACATGGCGCAGCAGCAAGTCCAGTGGCGGGTCGGAAATAGCCGTCGAGGTTGCACGCGAGGCGTACATCGGGGCCACATGCCCACATACGTACGCCCTGTCAAAGTCGCCACTGCCACCAACACCCAGAAAGTACACTGCGGCCGCCACCCCGTCTTGCCGGTTGTGTGTGTCCTCGCCATCACAGCACATCGCCTCACCCTGAACAGCGGCTGCAGAGCAGCGTGGTCACCCAAGCACAACGTCCACTCCTGAGCACGGATGACGCAGGGTCGTCTATAATGGCCACGCCGGGTTCCAGGCGATGGTCATCCAGGGGGGAAGGGAAAGAGAAACAGAACAAAAAAAAAAAACCACCCCGCCCGCTGCGCCGACGGCCAAGCCGGCAATGCCGGTGAGGCCCCGTCCATGCGCCAACCGCCACCGGTCACGTGACCGGACCAGCGTGACGCCCAACGAGCGTGGGTGCCCCACCCAACCATCGGCACAAGGCCCAAGCACGTCCACCGAGGCCGAGTCGGTGAGCACCGGCCAGAGGTGAAGCCGGAACTGGACTCGGGGTGAGGCCACACGCGGTGCGTACGAGCCCCCTACTCTCTAGATGACACCATGGCGCCAAACACAAACACACACACACACACACACAGCCATCACGTGACAGAGGTCGGAAGGGCGGAGCAGACGTCCACCCCCTCAATGGACGCCGGAGGCAGCCCGCAGCTGTACCGCTCCCACGCCGCCCAGTACAAGGCCTCCGTGTTGCGCACCCAGCGTGTTGTGTCAAACAGCGGGGAGCTGCGAGCCCGTGCAATGCGCCGCCGCAGGCGTGCCAGCCGGTTGTTGCCGAGGAACGGAGCGCTTCCGTCCGAGGCCCCAACCCCTTGGGGAGAAACCTGCGCAAACTCCACCGCCATCCGCTCATAGTCTGTAGCACAGTGGGCGACGAGCTCGGGCACGCCTGCCGCCGTCAGGATCGACGCCGCGACGCGCGACGCCTGGGACATGCCGGGAAGCGTCAGGAGCGGGATGCCCGACCAAAGCGCGTCGGTCGCAGTGGTATGGGCGTTGCAGACGGGGGTGTCTAGGAAGAGGTCACCCAGCGCACACCGCGCAATGTGCTCGGCCTTGTCGCATACATCCTGTGGGGGTAGAAGAGCAAAAAAGCAAAAGAGCAGGCACAGCAGATGCACCGCGGGGCGTTCAAAATGCATTCGAGCAATAGACGACTAGTCAGTCGCGCCGTTCCCAACATCATACAGGCCATTAATGACAAGCAGCCCCACAAAGGAAAGAAAAAAGTCACCCATCGAAGTTCCACAGCGACCCCAGAGGCGACGTGCACGTACCGTAAAGATGATCGTGTCGGCCGGCATCCCGTGCGCAGCCGCTGCAGCCCGAATACGCATCTCCGCGTCAGCAGGAAACCGCAGGAGCCACAGTTTGGCGTGCGGACACGCGCGCAGAATGCGCGCCCAGCTGCAAAACGTTACCGCGTCGATCTTGTACAACTGATTGAAGTTGCAAAAAAGGAACGTGTTTTCCGGCAGCCCATAGCGAGCGCGACTGACGGGCGGCGGCGTCGCCGGTGCCGACCCTGGTGGCGCCCGACTCGTCACCGCGCTCGTCGCCGCCGACTGCGCGTGATCGCACACGAAGTACGAGTGCGGGTGGAGGAGCAGCGCCTCCGCGTAGGTGTAGGCGCGCGTTGACGGCGGGGTGACGATGCGGTCGGTCAGCGCGTAATCAATACTGCGCGCCGCGAGGGTGCCCGCAAACCCCATGAACGACACCTGCACGGGCGCCGGGCGGAGGGCAAACAGTTCGGAGCGGGCGCCCTTGGTGTACCCATTGGCGTTGACGAGCACGTGGATGCCGTCGGCGGCAATCGCCGCCGCCGCTGTAGCCGTATCCATCCCGGATATGTCCCGAAAGTGTTCAGCCTGCGTCTCGATGGTCGTCCGCCACTGCGAGCCGTCGCCGGGGGTGAGTGCGTAGCAGTAGCATTCGACGGCACAGCCGGTCCCATGGAAACCGTAGATGGAGCGCGTCAGGTGGGCGTACGGGTGGTTGACAAAATCTGAAGAAACGTAGCCGACGCGTAGGCGATGGGGGCGGCGCGAGTCAATACACGGGGGCGCACTGGCGGCACCGGCAGCGGCCACGGGGCCACTATCAGGAAGGTACGAACCGCCATTCAATGACAGTCCCGCCGTCAGTGGCGGTAGATAGCCCGGCGGCGGTGCACCGCCGCCCGCCCCACCCAATTGACGTGCCGAGCACACGTCCACGTGAGGGCGTGGGGGCGCCCATGACGGACGCGGTAGGCGCACGTGCGGGTAGGCCGCGCACGTGCGGCGCAGCGGGGGCATCCACACCTGTACGGCCCGCGGGAGCGCTGCGACCAGCGCCTCGGCGTAGACGGCGTAAGCAGCGGCCAGCGCCCGAAACGTCGACGACTCAAGGGGGTAGATGAGCGCGTGAAAGGGCTGCACCACCGGCAGGGGCGGTAGCGCTGCCGCTGTGATGACCACCCCGTCGACGGCAGGAGGGAGGGGCGCCACCGCAGCGGCGGCAGCGGCGGCAGCAGAGGCCGCGGAGGCTCTCGGCGCGGAGGCGACCGCGGTCGGTGCGCCGTAACCTGGCGGCACGACCGACGTGGCCGAGAGGGAAACGCCGGGGGGTTGATGCTGAAGCGGCGTGTACCGGGGATGTGGCTCCACACCGAGCGTGACGCCCGAACAAGCCGGGTACTGCAAGTGCTGCTGCTGGCGTTGTTGATGTTGATGGCTGGCCAACACTGCCTGCTGCTCATGGTACACCCGCTGCTGCTGGTGCTTGAACTCCCGCAGGCGCTCCTGCTCTGCATCGACCGCCGCTAGCTGCTGCCGCTGCCGCAGCGCCGCCTCCAGCTCCACCTGCACCTGCCGCGCGTGCAGTTCTGTGAAGGAGGCGCGCAACTGCGCGGGCAGCCCGCCGCCGCCGCCGCCTCCGCCGCCCCGCCCATATGGTTCCGCCGCTAACGGCAGCGTGGGAAGGCCCGCCACCGCCGCCGCCTCGGCCGGCAGCGCGCGTGCCCGCATATCCGCAAGCACCGTCGGATGAGCGAGGCGGGCGACCACTGGGGATGCGAAAAAGTTGGTGAGCACCGCATCGACGATCGCGACCAGCTGGGGCATCCGCGCGTCGCGCCCCACCCAATCGCACACATGTGACTGCGCGTGAACGAGTTGACAAAATGCCTCCTCCGAGGTCGGCGCCAGGCCCAGCGACGCCAGGTACACTCCGATGCTCTGGTTGACGTGCCCGCAATCCTTAAGGTTGTTGGCGAGTGCCAACATCGCGACTGCACAATTGGGCACCGCCGCCGCTGCCGCGCGCGCGTGTGGCAGCGCCTCTTCCAGCTTGCCGGTATCCCGAAGGGCAGCCGCCAGACCATACGCCGCCGCTGGGGAGCCCGAAGAGTAGCTCCGTGCGGCGCGCAAGTGCGGCAGTGCGCGGATGGAATCGCCCATTTCCCGCAACAGCGTGCCGATATTGGTGTGGGCTGCAACGAGCACCTCCCCCGCCGGCTGCGTGCTACACACATACGCAGTCCCAGAGAGGACGGCGGGCTTGGCCGCCGCGGTGCTCAGCGTTAGCCGGCCGGTGGCTGGGAGTTGCGGTGCTCCGTCGAAGGCGCCACCGACTCCGTCGACAAGCGCCGGCGGGCACGCCAGGGCGGTTGCGGAGCTCGCGCTCTGAATGGCCTGCAAGTACGTCTGCAGCGCCTCGTGAGTGCGACCGACGACCCGCAGCTCGTTGCCAAGGTTGTTGAGCGCGTGCGCGTGCGTTGGGGCCAGTGACAGAGCCGCGCGGAAGGAGGCTTCCGCGTCACATGCCAACGGCGTCGGCATCGACGCGACCGCCCCAGAGGCCGCCGCCGCTGCCGCAGCCGCCGCCGTCGCTGCCGTTGTTGTTGCTGCTGCCGCAGAAGCTACCGAGTCGGTGGCCAGAGCCCCACGGAGGACCACCCCCAGGTTGTTGTGCGCGTCGGCAAACGACGGACACAGGCGGACGGCTTCCCGAAGGTGCGCAATAACTGTCGCAGACGGGGACGCCACCAACGCGGCTGCAACCGCATACGCGTAGTGCGCTTCGGCGGCGAGAGGGCACACGCTCAGGGCGGCTTGGAGGGCGGGTAGTGCGGCCGCCGCCCGGCCCAATCTCAAAAGACCGATGCCGACAAGGTGGGCGGCCGAGTAGAGGGCGGCCTCGGGGCCGACGCTGTTGATGCACCCGGCCGCTACCGCCGAGGAGACGGTGCTCGCTGCAAGAGTGTACAACTCCACCGCCTGGGCAGCCTCCCCGCGGGCCTCATAGTCGGCGGCGGAGCGCACCCACTGGATGAGGAGAGATTCGGTAGTGGGCGCCGCGCCGCCAACAGACGGGTAGGCTCCGTCATACAAACTCGGTCTCGGCGCCTGTTGTGGCGGGTGACCGTATGCGGGCGTGTAGGCGGGAGCGGCCACGGGCAGCCCGCCCGTGGGGTGGTGGGGGTGGTGCGCCAGCATCGGATGTGGCGATGGAATGGCTGCCGCCCCGGTGGCCTGCGCGTACAGCTGTGAGTGTGCCGACAGGTGTGGTTGTTGTGATGGAAGGTGCGTCTGCAGCGGCTGCAGCAGCGGGTGGTGCAGTGGCTCCACCGGCACCGCTCTGGCGGCGTCGTGCACAACCCCGCTGTGCACTGCCGCGGCATGACCAGCCAGCATGCCATGCCCCCCAACGGCCCCGACGTCCACGGTCAGCCCGTACGAAGGGTATGCCGAAGACGGTTGCAGCAGTGTCGAGGTTGTCATTTCCCCCCCACCGGCGCCGTGGTTATCCTCCCACGGCGACAACCCGCCAGCTGAAGCGTACATGGGGAGTGACGCTGCCTCCGTTGTACTCTGCAACCCGCAATGGTATGCCCCCTCGCCAGTGCCCGAGTACGGTGCCGTGTGTGCCGATGCCACCCCGACCCCGTACGAGCCGCCGACCGACACAGCGAGCGTCTCATAGGGCTGCGCCACCGCCCCGCTATCAGCCGCGTACGACGCCACCGTCGCCCCCCTATCCGACGCGTAGGCGGCAGCCGCAGGAGCCGCGCCAGACGTCGCATACGGCGCGTAGGCCCGCGACCCACCCGGCGGCCGTAGTGGGGCAAGGTAAGTAGAGCCGCCCTGCGGCTGCGCCGGTGGCGGCAGAAGCAACGATGGCGGCAAGAGCACCCCCCCGCCCGCCGCAACCCCTCCTCGAGGAGACACCCGCAAATACGTCGATTCCTCATCGTACACCAGAGGGGAGGTGGTCCCTGCCGCAGGAGTAGCGCCAGCGACCACGCCGTAGTCACCGTCAGCGGCGTCCCCCCTCCTGTCCCGCCTACCGCCCTGCCCCGCTGGTGCTGCCGGCAGAGGGGTCGCATCCCCCCCCCACAAACGATGACCCCCGCGAAAGTCGGGCGAGGCGCTCTCTGAGAGCGCGGCCGACAAGAGCTCGTGGGCGAGCGGCAAGCGCGGCGGCCGCCGTGGCGACAACCCCGCCGAGTACCAGGTGCCGAGCCCCTCAGAGCGCCGCACTCCGCCCCGACTCTCAACGCCGCCAACGCCGCGGTAGCGCCGACGGGGCTCCTCCTCAACCACCCCAAGGCCGCCAACCGAATGGGGCGGCACCCCCGCCCCATAGTACAGCACCGCCGCCATGGTCAACTCGGCGTCGCCGGCGTCGGCGCCGGCACGCCCCACCTGCCGGCCGCTCCGGTTGCGGGCGATGGTCCGGCCGCGTTCCCGCGGCGCACACAAAAAAAGTCTCTTGCCGTCCGGTCTCTGTCGTCATCTGCTGCGCATGCTCCGCCGCGGTCGCCGTACTGGCTGTCTGTCCACGACAGGGTGACGCGTCACGCATCAGAGGGGGAGCAAGCCTCCCCGCCGGTAGCGTCGCCGGACGCTGGGCACAGACGCGGCGCGTGGCGCATGGTCAGCCGCCTACGCAGCGGTCGCCAACCACCAAAGCCGGGAGGGAGGGAAACGGGGAGGACGGCGGCGGGGGGGCGTGGGTGGAGCGGCCCCAAGAGTGGGGGGGGGTGTGCTGGCCGAAGCGGCGAACAAGGGTGATAGGGGTCCTGACGGGGCTGGCGGGGCACAGACACCACCCACGGGTTGTCCGCCCACGGGGATCCCGTTGTGCTCAGCAGGGCACCCCCCGACCAAACCCGTCGAGACCACTGCGCCACCGCCGGTGGTCACGGCGGTGACGGCGCTCGGGGACAGGCGACCGCTGGGGGGCACTGGCGCTGCGGGTCGCTGCGGCGCGCGCGGATGGGTCGCACGGAGCCCGGTTGACGGTCACCCAATCGGGTCGTTTGCCCAGGCCACAACACTGCAAAGGGGCAGCGCGCGCCGTGGCGTGCAGACTTTTGGGTGGGGCAACGGCGGTGACCAGTCAGTGGCCGACGCCGACAAGTTTAGCCCTCGCTTTGGGGGAGGCTCGGTCGGCTGTCGGCCGCGCTCACCACCTGGCAGAGCTGTGTGGGGCATCGGAGGGGAGCAGCGAATCTCCCGGCTACTGTCGTGTGGGCCATGAGGACATCAGCAAAGACACGCCAATAAGCGGGCAGAGAGGCAACGTTAAGGGGGGTCCATTGCTGTGAACATGGCCAGTGTCAAGAGCTCACGCAAGTGGAAGCATTTGTACTATGGAAAATTGAAAATTCCTTCGAAAGTGTCAAGCAGAACTTTGCACGGGGCTTACTTCTTGGAAAAATTCTCGCTCGTGCACCGTTGTTGGCGACAGGATCTCTGGAAGGCCACCCAGCAGCTGGGAAGACAGCAGTGCCGGCACCTCATCGCTACATCGTCAGAAACCGTGTGCCGCCGGACGAAGAGCGAACTCGCCCGGACGGAACCGAACGAGGCAAATCGTCGTGCAGTCGTCTGCGGCTGCGTTCGGAGAACGAACCCCAACCATTCGCTTGTTTTGTTTGGGCGCTTACGACACCTCCCACAAGAGGCAAGGGAGCGGGGTGCTGTGTGCGACCACACAGGCGCCCTCAAAGCCGCGCGTCCGGCGTCGAGGGGCAGGCAAGGCAGCTCCACGAGGCCGCCCGGACCCTCCGTCCTGACAGTCAGTCATCCAACCAACCACAGGCCTTCCTGTTTCCCCTATCCGAATCACGAGCTGACCGCACCACGTTTTTGGATGGCGGACACGTACTTGCGGACACATTGCGGCCCTCTCGCTGCAGTACTCAGCCGGAGGCTGTCTCAAGCAACAGCAGACGCATCTCTTCTCAGAAATCCCGGGCGCTCCAGAGCATTCCATCGGTCCTGTCGCTCTTATGCAACTAACGATGCTAATAGCTACGGCGAGAGTCACCACGACCTGGAAGCGAAACCATTGGCCGTCGGAGCACCTGACACTCGTCATTGGGCCAATAAACAGTCGGTATCGAGCGTGGCTACAGGTGGCTCACCGACTTCCTCAGGCTCGCGGTGTGCCTACCTTCGGTCTCCCGGCGACCCAGTTCGCCGAGCACGCGCTACAACGGGCACGTCTGCCACAGTCCGCAACCGTAACAGCCAACCTCGGCGCCTGGAATTGGGGAGGTGGCGTCTCGTCCGGGCGACGAATGTCACGGTTGCCGTTGCTTTCGCGGCTCTCGTCACCTGAGAGACGGGTTAGCGGCGACGTCGGGGTGAGGGGGCAGAGGCAGCACGGGAGCATCCCGCTCACAACAGTGTCGGCGGACATGGTCGGCATTGCTCGTGAGATGGCTCGGCGGCGGCGGTCGCGGCAGCTTTCGTAGCCACCTCCACCGGTGCGTAGCAGGCAGGGGGTGCGAAAGGCAGAAATACAGAACAGTCGAGGAGGTGCGACTCATTGTGGAGGCTGCCGTCGGGGGTTGGCTTTGGTGCTCAAGTTATATTGTACAAGGCGTGATAGGCACTGCAAAGAGTAACGAACAAAGCAGGTCCCTCAAGCTACGGCGCGTCCGTGATACTGTTCGTTGTCCACGGGAAAAACACGTTAGTGAAGAATCGCTCCCGGCGCCGCTCGTGCGGCGTGTCGGGGGTCGTTGCAGGAGTTCCGAGTAGTCCCCAACGCTGGCCAAGATCCTCGAAATCTGGAACTACGTGCTCCAACCGCACCACGTTCGAAATCGGGACGAGGTCGAGCGCAGGGAACCCAGTCAGCGGGTCCATCACCCACTTGTACCGGCGGCACTTGAACTGTGACAAGACGCAGGTCCGTCGGTGGTCAGCCAACTCCATCCTTTGGACAACCAGTACCTCGCGGCGCACACCGCTCACGGCGCGCACGAGCAACCGAGCGAGGCCCAGCTGCGGCTCTGCAGCGCCTCCGGGCACGACGTAGTACACGTGGTCAAACCACGGCTTGCGGTACAACACGGGTGCTGCGCGGACGAGCTGTGGCACGGATTGAGCGCGCCACGGGAGCATCGCGTCAATCTTGAAGGTGTTGACAACGACAAGCTGGTGCACGTCCGCGGCGCCAAGCAGGATCGGCAGCTGCTGCAGTCGCCCGTCATCCGCCGCCGCGGCGTCCCCGACAGTAACGCGTCGCCCGGAAAGCCGGACGCGTTTCCGCTTCCTCGCCAACCCGCCCCCGTCGATCGATATCTCTGCGTCGCTACCGACGCTTGGCTCGGCCGCTGCGCTGTCGGCTACGACGTGCTCCATCGCCTCTAGGACATCAATGTCCTCCTCACTGTCCTCCTCCAGATCGTCCGTCTCGGCCACGTCTCCCTCCGCTCGAATATCGAGCTCCATCGCCGCGTCTTCTTCGGTCGCCTTGGCCGCATCAGGTCCACCGTCGTCGACTCCGTCTGGGTCGGCTCGGCCGGCAGCACCTCCCACGATAACTCCTCCGAGCCCTGCATCACCGCTATCCGTCGGATGCTCGCAACCGACGGACCCGCCTTGAACTGCAGCGGCGGTAGCCTTGTCGGCCAAGTCGGACTCGATGATGTGCGACAGGGTCTGCTCGCACCGGAGCATCTGGACGGTGAAGGAGGCCTCCTGCTTGTTGGTGTTTGTCCACATGATCTTGATGAGCTTATGTAGAGACTCATTGACGCTTGTATCTGCCTCTATGACGTTGCCGCGCAGCAGTAGCTCATCGAGGAGGTGGTACGCCAGGGTGTGCATCTTAGTGGTATTGACCGGACCAAACAGCACCCGGACGTACTTGGTTACAAATGCATAGGCCTCGTCCGCCAACTGCTGCGACTCGGACTGGGTCATTGAGTACCCCACCTCCTGGTTATCACCGCAGAGCTTCCCCATGATGGAGGCGGCAAGGCAGACGACCTCGACGACGGCGTCGTGCATCGGCTTCTCTCCGAAGACCTCCTTGTACTCGCGGTCCCTGTCAGACACGGTCGGTACTGGGGCCTCGTCCTCGGCCTCCTCGCCTCCTGAGCACGTGTCATCCGTGCCAGCGTCGCTGTAGGCCGCGCTTGATGCGTCGCTGGGCTCGTCACTAGATGCGACGCTCGTCGCGTCGTCACTGTTGGTGAACGATGACTCGGCATTCGCGTGGGCGTGCGCCCCGTGGGAATCTACCCGTCGGAGAGTGCGTCGCCCAGCACCGGGCGAGGAGTTTCGGCGCCGCTTTCGTCCCAGGAACGGCTCATTAGAACCGGGTAGGCGCCGAGAGATCGCCCCAGCCACCATGTGCATCAGAACGACCAGGCCGTGCCGCCAGGAGCGCCCGGTGAATGTAGACTGCTTCACATGCGTACCGACCAGGTAGCTGCAATGTCAATACAAGACAAGCAGAGGTCGCGCGCCAGACAAGAAAGCGGGCTCGCGTCAGAAAGTGAAAAGGGGCGAGATGGCAGTGGGCGCCGGAACACGGGCCCGTGGACCGGTATACTCAATGCCACGAAAACCACTCGCAGGAAGTAGCGACAATAAAAGACAAGCACCAGCAGCGACGCACGCCCCTCGACAAGACTCTTCAAAAAAACGTACCCTGGTGCCACTTTCGACGCATCGGACAGCCGCCCAACGTGGCGGGAGCGCTCACTCATGGCCACAATGGTCCTCTTCCATGGCCCCCACCGAGCAAAGCCGCCTTTGCAAAGGACTTTGAGTAACGCGGGAATCTTTTTGGCAAGCACACGGATGACTCCCAGCTTCATGACCTGCGTGCAGGCAGACAAGCACCACATGGATAGAGGCAAAGAGGGGCGTACACACAGTACCAACTGTCAGAATCAGGTGCGTCATGTAGCAACAAGCGTAAATGGGGCCACGCAGCAGAATGGGAAGCTACAGACCCACACTCATCAACGACGCGGCGCGGTCGGTACAAAGAGCTGAGCCAAACGTACGTGGAGCATATCAAAGCCAAAAATATCATAGAGCCCCAATGACCCGGTGCCAAGACCGTGCACGGCGGCCAGGGCGGGTACGATGGGCACAATTGACGTGTCGGCGGCTAGGTGATCGAGGAACACCCGGCTAGCTCCCTTTTCGCGGTGCTTGGCAGCTTGCAGTTGGAGCTCGACGTTGTCGAGCACCTCACGGCGGCAGGAGTGTGCGTCAGCGCACCCAGCTTCGGCCTTGTCGACCATACAATGGGAGCACTGAAAGGTGCACCCGCTAAGTTTGAGCCCGAGGAGGTGGCGCTCTTCGGGCTGGTCGGCCGCGTACAAGATGATACGCGGGACGGCGAGGACGGGCCCGATGCGTGGCAGGTCCCACACCGCTCCCTCGGCGCTTGCATTGATGACTCCTTCGAGCAGCACAGAAAGACAGCGCTGTAGCACCTCGTCTAGCAGCATGCGCACCCGGTAGATTTCGTCAACGTCCTCGCTAGCTGCTTTGATGTAGGGAATGTAGCCGACGGTAAGCCACTGCACCTTCCCTGTGAGAATATTCGGGAAGCGCACTCGGATAGGGTACGCGTAGTGGGCTGCTCGGCATGTATCAGATGGCAAGAGAATAATGAGCAGAAGGACATCGAAGAAACTTGCATGTCAGCAAAGAGCGGGTGCAGGCAACCAGAACTCGAAGGACCACCACACCAAACAGAGCCAGGCCGTAGCGCGCTCGGTCTTGACACAAGCGATACAAACGAAGGTTCAACAGGTAAACGGACAGTCAAGGATAGTACTGTGCGTCACAATGGACATACCGTTGTTCCACGACACGAGTGTCGCGTCGGAAAATAGCTGGATACCGAGGGTAAACACTTGGAGCAGCCTACCATTGTGCGTCTTGTTGGCGTGGAGCTTGTCGACGCTCTCCTGCTCTGTCATGTAGAGGTCACCGTTGAGCGAGTCGGTGCGCAGCACCGAGTTGTCTGCCGCAAAGCGACGTTTTACTCGGAGGCACAGGGCCGTCGCCTTCATGAACGCGTCTAGGGCAACGATCATCACGTCGCGGCTGTAAAAGAGGTAAGTGTCAGTGCCCGACTTGATCTCTGTCCGGCGCCACTGCTGCTCGTGCAGGCAGCGGTTGGCCTCGCCCTTGAGGGCGGACACATAGGCCGCCGCCTTGGGGAAGGCCGAATCGACCGGCCCGTCCATGCTCTCGAGCTTGGACAGCGCCTCTTGGAGCGCCTCAACGTCCCGCCTTCTCTTGCTAGACTTCTTTTTTGACGTGCGCGTTGGCGCGACGCCATCGGCATGAGGCGCCTGCCCGTCCTCGTGGCCAACCGATCGATTGGCAGGAGGCTCGCCGCCCGATTCCGGCTGTGCGCTCGGTGCCGCCGCCGAGCCGCCGGTTGGCGCAGAGTGACCCCCCTGCACGGGTCCCGTGTCTTCAGAGAGAAGCGAGGCAAAGACCTTTGCGTCGTCAGGCTTGGCAGTTGAGGCGAGCATCGCAAGGGCGGCGTGCAGCGCCTCCTTGTTGTTCTTGGGCCGTCGCTTTTGCCGCGTTGGCCGGCTTTGATGAGAGTCCTTGGCTGCCCGAGGTTTGTCGTCCATCAAGTTGTTCGGTCTGTCATTGTCCATAGTCGCGGGGACGGGGGCTGCCGACGGGTTAGCAGTACCCGAGTCGGAGTCCGATGACTGGTCCGACGACGATTCATCAGAAACGACGGCGCGCACCACCGACGCAGCGGCGCGCTGCATGCGCAAGGCCGCACGCTCTGCAAGCACCGTCGTGTGGTAGTATTCTGCGCGCGCCTTTACAGACAGGCCTCTGCCGCCTGCGGAGAGCGCAAACATGCGCATCGCCTTCAGCTCGTCAGTGACAAACAGCGACGGACGGCCCCCTCGCTGCTGCGGGACGACTGGCTCGGTCCGCTCCAGGTCCCCGAACGCCTTGTAATATTCGTGAACCAGTGCCGGCGTACCCGTCGCCGGCTGTTCGTCCTTCAGCATGGAGTTGTCGTCACCGCCCTGCGGCTGACCTCCGCTGCCATCGTCGGCCCAAGAAGGATTGGCGCCAGCGGTTCTTGCGGCGTTCGCGTCGCCACCTCGCGGTCGGGGCTCGCCACCAGGTACCAGTTGGCCAAACTGTCCAGCCGCGCCGCATGTCGCCAGGGCGGGTGTCCCACCATGAGGCGCCACAACCCACGAGGGAGCGAGCATGCCCGCGCCATTACCAACAGGAGCAGCGCCGTGAGCCTCGACGTGCTCAGCGTGGTAGCGCAGCTTGTGTTGAATGAGGTTCGCACTAAAGCGCACGGGCTGGAGGCAGATGTCGCAAACTACACCGTCCACGGCCTCGGCCGTAGCGCTGGCCTCGGCCGCCGCCGGTGCAGGGGCGACCTTGGCCGTAGTGACCGCGTTGGCGGCCTCGGCCGCAGCAGCCGCGGCATCCGCATTGGTGGCCTGGGCAGCCGCCGCACTACTGGCGGCTTCGGAAAACGTCGCGGCATTGACGTCCATGGCCACCGACCAGTTGGCGGCCGCGGCTGAACACGCATCGGCGGCCTCGCCTACCGACGCATCAGAGGCCTCCTCCACAGAGTGGGCGGCCGCCGCCGATGGTCAACCTTGGCGACCTCGACAGACCTCCCGCCGGCACACGACCACCACCGGCCCAATCCACAGCCGCACGCCGGTCCTCCGGAGAGCACAGGCGACGCCTGCGCGATGGCGGCGGCGCGCGTCGTCCGCGGCGCCCCCCGCGGATGCTCAACCAGAACGGCCTCAAGCGACCGCCCGGAAGCACACCAGCCCCATGGGCCCACGCCACGCCCGCGCGTCGGCTCGACAGACGGCATGGCGGACGCCGACGTGGCGCCCGTGCGTGTGGTCCGCAGCGCGTCGACGACGAATCGTCCGTGCGTGTGGTCCGCAGCGCCCCCCTCGCGCATGCCCCACCGGCGCGGCCTCCAGCGACCGCCCGCCAAGCACACGAGCACCACCGGCCCAATCCACAACAGCGCGCCAGTCCGACAGACCGCACAGGTGACGCGGCCGTGGCAGCGGTGCGTGGGTCAGCAATGCCTCCCGTGGATGCTCAACCAGAACGGCCTCAAGCGACCGCCCGCAAGCACACCAGTCCCATGGGCCCACGCCACGCCCGCGCGTCGGCTCGACAGACGGCACGGGGGACTTGGCCGTGGCAGCGGGGAGTGGGTCCGCAACGCCCCCCGCGCTTGCTTCACCGGCACGGTCTCGAGCGATCTCACGCAATAACGCCAGCCCAATGGACCCGCGCCGCGCCCGCGCGTCAGCTCGACAGACGGCACGGGGGACGCCGAGGTGGCGGGGGTGCCTCTCGTCAGCGGCACCCGCCGCGAATGCTCCGCGGGCGCGCCCCCGATCGAGCGCCGACCGCGGTGGGTTCTGCCGCCCGCATCAGACGCCGCCAGCCATCGCAAGGCGCATCTTGTAATTGCGACAACGCAACGTCGCCGGCGCAGGCCACCGGACGCGGCGGGGATGCCCACCGCAGTCGCAACTGCCGTCTTGGTGTCCTTCCCGGGCCTCAATGGGACAAATGTCAGGGGCATGGTTTGACCGGCGCCGTCACGCACCACCGAGGAGGGCGCGTGCAGTGGGCAGCTTGTCCCAATCGTGGCCCTGGGTCGAGCCTCCTGCGTGTGCCAACTCACCAAGGGGGGTAGAGGGTGGCAAGAGAAGCGACACGACCGCAGCAAACGGCCCGCACCCCCGCAAGCGCACACCAGCACGCGGCGACGGCGAGTGGTGCCCAGAAACCGGTGGGCTGGTCCTGCCCGCTGGCAAGGAGGGTGTGAAGGGACAGTCAGCGAGAGGGACGAGCGGCTCCTGCCCCTAGAAGCTGCCAAAGACGACACCCCGGCTGGAGGAGGCGTCTGCTGCAGACGGCGCGAGCCCCACACCGGTCACACGTGTTCGTTGCCTGAAGCAGAGGGACAGAAAAGCAGGCTGCTGTGCAGAGGTCAGGGGACCCAGCTCGCCTGGCTCGTGCGCGGTGGCCTCGGCGCGACGACAGGACACCACGCGCGCTGCGGTCGCGAGGGACCCCGATCCGGCCGCATTCGACTTGGAATTGTCATTAAGACCTTCCAATTTGGTTCGGCGGCGACACGAATTTGACACGCAGTTAGAGCGGCGTCACTGCCGATCGAAGGAGCCCGTGAGCAACAGCCCGTCGTTAGGCAGAGCGCCCGCGCAGGCGGCGGTCTGCCAGGCAGCCTGTCCGTCTGCCGAGCGCCTCCAAACACATTGGACCAGCAAGGGCATTGTTCGGGGACGCCACCTCGATGAAGACCTCATGCTCGGCGCCTGTCGCCTGCCACACTGAGCGAGTAGGACCTCGAGACGTCTTCTTCCAAGCGAACGCCGGCATCTGTTCATCGACGCCGACAATCCCCCACGCGTCCCCACCATGGCGGGCAAGGGCAAGAAGCACGTCCACCTGCCCGCCCCTTCCCCCCCTCCCACCGGTCCACAGCGGTCGACCGGTCGCTTTTCGACGACAGCCCCCAAGGCCTTGCGCCGTCTGGTGACTAGCGGTCGCGTGCCGGGACAGGCTGCAACGGCTGACGCGGATGCACCACGGACCATGACGACGGGCGCAGCTTCGGGCCAAGGGGCTCGTAGGCGGGGGCAGTCGGAGGCGGCGGCGGCTACGCCGGCGCGAGTGGCTTCGGCGGATTTGCCGACCGGGCCAGTAACGCGAGCTGCTGCTCGTCGCCATGGCATTGCCCTTACGGGGTCTCCAGCCGCGGCCGTCACCTCTACGACCACCTCTGCAACGAGAACCGTCCCCAGTGTGATTGGTGTCATCACCCGCGCAGCCGCAGCACGCCTCCGTCGCGCGGCAGCGGTGACTACGGACCGGGATGGCGTCGGCAGCGACGGCCGTGCGCAGACGGCCAGCGCCGATGAAGACGCCACACAAGTACCGCACGTGTCGCCCAGCGGCCGCGCCAACATGAGAGGTGCTTCCAGGCGTGACCGCCGCGCGCGCTCCGCGGGCCAGGCTGCCAACGCGGCGACCGCCGGTAGTGGGCGCCGTCCTGCGGCTGCTCGGGGTAGCAGCGCGGCCGGTCGCAGTGGCCCTGAGCTTCCGGCGTTGGCGCCGTCGGCGACCCCTTTGTCGCCCAATGCGGCCGACCCTCAGGTGAATCGCTCCGCTTTGCGTCGCGATGCGCCCTCTCGAAACGGTCGTACTCCCAGTCCTCAAGAAGAGAAGCCGACTGCTGCCAACCGGGCGCTGCCGCCGGATGTCGCGGCGCGCCTTAAGGTCGTTGCTGACTCTCATGCGCGAGCGAGGGCAGCTGCAGCCGTCGTCAAGGCTGAGCCGCCTCCGGCGGTGGCAGCCGTCGTTTCTGCCGCCATCGTGCAGCCGCAGGAACCAGCAGCAGCCGCGGCGCGGACTTTCGTGTCGCAGCCTGCCGGGCCATCCATCGCCGTCACTGTCAAAATGGAGACACTGCCATTTGCGGCTGATCAAGTGGCGAGCGACACTTCATGTGAGAAGATGTGGCCTGCGGCTGGTGCCGGCGATGTGACGGCGCCTGCCCGTCTGCCTGCCCCTCCCACCACGCGGTCTGGATCTCTCTCGCCTGCCGCTCCTGATCTCATCGCTCCTGCCGTTGCGCGTTACCTCACAACACCCATCACAGCTGGGCCCGATGGTGTCGGTTCCCCAGCGTGGTCAGGCACGGGGGACACCTCAGCGAGGAGCACTGGCGCGCGGGGGGGTCGGAAGAATGCGACACCTCGTCGTTATCCGTATGCGTAGGGCCGCCACTGCCGTGACAATCGGCATAGACGGCCGGGTGCGACTTGGATGACATATCATCCAGTGGGGTAGCATTCCCAGTGAACGCGTCCCATTTGTACAATGATCAAATCAAATTGTTACTCCGGTTGGGGGACTTGTTTTTGTCGCCTTCGCACCGAGCGGTCGCTTTGCCAAAAATCTGAGCCGTGACCGGCCCCGGGACCGCACTCTGCGACACGCCCTGCGCGAGCCGCTGCCGCCCGGGTCGACGGTCCGTCGGTGCGTACAACGCCAAGTGCAGCGCGCTTGCCGGCCAGCTGACAACCGGCGCGGGCTCCTCGTTACGTACCTGTGCCTTTTTGCTGCGCGGTGCGTCCGTCACGGTCTCCTACGCACCGCGGAGGAGGCCAAGCTGCGGGCTTGGTGCCCTGCGTCCGCGCCGGCGGAGGCAATAATGGCGCACTTACCCTGCAGTGTGTGCCTTGGAGCAGCTCGAGCGGTCTTGGGCGGCCCAAGCCGCCCTGTAGCCTACTGTAGCAGAAGGACGACACGTGCCCCTTGCCCTTTTCGACGGAGCGCCTAGCGCCGGCAGCGTGTGCGTCGCTGGCCGGACCGGACGCTCACCGGCACACGTCTTGCTGAACCGGACCGGCGAACGGCGACGGGTGCGGTCCTTGCGACTTGTGCGGCACGAGCCCCCGAGACCAAGACCTGCACGCACCGGGTCCTCCCACGCGACGCCTTCTACGACATCTGCGACGAGCGCCATCCTCATGACTAATGGAAGCCCCCCCCCCCCCCCCCCCCCCCCCCCCCCCCCCCCCCCGCCCGCCCCCCCCCCCCCCCCCCCCCCCCCCCCCCCCCCCCCCCCCCCCCCCCCCCCCCCCCCCCCCCCCCCCCCCC
>ENA-ORXT01003038-ORXT01003038.1-marine-metagenome-genome-assembly--contig:-NODE-3038-length-19082-cov-10.747908_pt1 | contig 19082 bp, 21 predicted proteins | sample MGYA00237868_ERZ511482 | MGnify/ENA metagenome assembly ERZ511482 | reverse complement strand
GGTCGACCATAGCGCCGGTTCTGTGAGCGCCCGTTGCAAGGTGAGAATGCGCTACGAATGTGCAGATACTCGCGCCAGGACCCTCCTTATTCTCGAGCCAGAATGCCCCCGAATTTTCCAAGACTAAATAGACGCTGCTGAGTCCGGTTCTGTTGTCAGAATGAGCACCAGATGCCGAGAAGAAAAAGATAAACGGTGTGAAAAAACCACTTCAATTGATGCTGATCGCATCATTTGATGCGATCAGTAGAATAGACACTAGGTAGTCGGTGCTCGCAGGATCTCATGTACGCTTCTCGAAGAAGTGGAAACGCACGCTTTCTAGGGCTGCCCTCCCCACAACATGCCCTGGGTGTGCCTGATGGGTACCACACAAACCAGAGGCCATGCTTCTCAGATGTATATTGGAACCAGATATCACAACACACGCACAACACAACATCACAGACGACAGGCTTTTCTATTGTATATCCCAAGGGTCGCCATTTCATTTCTTTGACACGCTTCCGTTCTACGCTCACCCCCAACAGTCGCCTGAGCTTGACTGCTCACGCCCCCCTCCATACTAACTGCCGCGGCGCGACAGCGGCATAGTCGCGTAAAACAAACAACTGACACATGTTGTCAGATACATGAGTCGGGATGCGCGCGCACCCGGGGGGCGGCGTGAGACTAGCCGACAGAGCCTTGCCCTCCTCGGGTGTAGACGTCGCGCGGTACGCCGCCGCTAACGCAGCAGGCACCTTGAAATCCCCCTGCACAATGGTGTTGGCCCGCGCCGAGCCGATGCCAGGAATCACGAGCAGCTGTAGCGCCCACATCTGCTGCAGCGTGGCAGAGCTCCGCATCTCGGCCATCGCGCTTTCCCAGAGGGAGTGAGTGAGCACGCCGTCCGCGCCGGGGACGCAGCCGTCAGTGGCCAGGTTGGACGACAGCCACCCCGTCAAGCCGTCGGCGCTGCCCAGCCAACGTCCATGGCGACGCGCCATAGACGCGAAGTAGGCGGCCGTCTCTTCGAGGTTGCCCGTGTACTTGATGAAGAACGGCGTGGAGACGGTGAGCGTCGCCAAAAAGGTCTAGGCCGCCGCGCACATGTTGGTGTCATTCTGCGTCGCGGCTTCCAAGTCACTCTCCACGATGCAGATCAAAGACGAGCGGCTCGACGCAGCCACGCAGTACGTCTGGTCGTCCAGCCGGCCGTCACGCACGGAGGCGACTTTGTCTGACGCCGTCTTGTGCTCGACATGCTGGTCAAGCATGATCGCTGTCCCCGCAGGCGGTGCGCCTGGTACAGCAGCCGCTCAGGCAGTCGTCATGCGCGCCACGAAGAGCGCGTCCCCAATCCGCAACCTTCACTGCACGACCCTGCCCGCGCGGTCAGGGTTGACGCGGAGGCAGGCGCGGAAGGCCGCGGTCGACGGCTCGACGCCGGCCGTCTTGCGGCCGTCGATGACGAGGTAGACCCCTGCTGCCGACGGGCCCGAGGTGGACGGGGGCAGGACGTGCGTCATTTCCAGCGGCACAGGCGCTCGCGCCATGCCACCGCCTTGGGCGAACGTACGCGCAGCAGGAGCAGCGAGAGCGGAGGCGCCAAGAAGATCCGCTGCTGTTTGAAGCTGCGTTCCAGCGCCGCCGCCGTCGCCAGTGGCAAGCGAGCCGGCACTTGTTGGCGCTCTTGCAGCCGCTTCAGCCTCCTTCACGCCAATTACACAGAGTTCCGATACCAATGCGGCCGTGGCGGCCGCCGCATCTGTTGTTGCTGCGCGGGAAGCGGCGTTAGCCATGAGGGTGTCGGAGTTGCCATCCGAGATGACAGTGTGCGCCACGAGAGCGTCTGAGTCGGCGTCCGAGATGCGAACGACGTCATTGTCGTTGCAAACGACCATCGGCACCGCCGCGGCGACGCCCCCTTGAGCAGCGTCACGTCCTCGCTTGCGCGCAACGCCCAGCAAGGCACAATGCGACGGTGGAAGCGACGGGCCCCTCCCGCCGTCCGAGTCACCTCCGCCGCCGCCAGGGGCGCAAGATGCCATTGCCGGTGCACGATTGCACCTTTTCCGGTAGAAATTATAGGTGCGTGACGAAGGGGGGGGCAGGGGAGAAGTGGAGCCAAGAAAAAGAGCGTGAGAGGGTCCCGCGTGTGAACGGGGATGAGTAGATGTTGGAGAAAGGAGGCGGGAGGCGGGCGGGGGGTGCGGGGGGGGTCGACACAGCGGCAGGTAAAGTACGAGGGGCGTACAAGTGCCAAGCGCACATGGATGCGCGTGAACGTCCGAGTCAAGGGACCATGGTGGCGCTTACCACCCCCAACCGAGCTCCAGAGAGGGTGTGGTTGCGTTGGCTGCCACAGACCGCCGCGAGAGCTCGTTGCGACCCACTCAGATCGGCCGGACTGGTGAGGGTTGCAAAAGACAACTCCAGATCGGCCCGAATCGTGGGTGTCGAGCGGCGCTTCCGGACATATTGACTAAGCTGGATAGGCCATGAGCGCAGGTGTCAGCAGATCCATCTCTGTACATCTCCCAGTCTTTCCATGCCTGCATTACTTTTGTATTGCCCGTTAGAGGCTATGGTTCAGCCCAGTCATACGAACGATTCGTCCTGCCCGCCGGTACGGACCGGCCGGGCCCCCCGGGCAGTCATGCCTCGCCACCCCGTCGGCCTACCTACCACCCCGCCGCTGCACCTTCAACCCCACCGCTCTACCTACCGCGTCGCCACCCCGCCCCCACGCGAGCCTACCCACGCCCCCCTCATGCCATCCGCAGCTTCCCGGTCAGCGCCATTTCTGCTAGCCATCCCACCATATGCTGGTACACAGTTCCAAAGATCCACTACCAACCGCCCTCTTACTCTCATTCAATGTTTCCCGCCACCACCAGCACAAGCGTCACCGTCTGCCCCAACTCGCTTCCCACATCTCACCACCACTCCCGGCAGAGGGCGCCGCGGAGGCATGACACAGGCTTCTCATCTCACGAACAGGGCACTGCCACCCCCTCCGCGTACCTCTGGTGTCAACATTGGATAAGGGGGGAGGGAGTAAAAAGACAACGATGCAACAAAGAGGTTGAGGAGAGCGGCCCCGACAGTGGGGGGGTCCAGAGGATGGAGCGGGGGGCATCGAAGGAGCAACACGCGGCGCGAGGGCGAGAAAGGACTCACCGGGGCGGGTCGGGGCTGTGAAGGGCAAGACGAGCAGAGGCCTTGTCGTCTCAAACGCACATCGGGCCCTCTCCTCTTGCTTCCACGCGGGCCCTCTCCTGACCACGTGAAATTTAAACTTCGAAAGAAACACGGTTACAAGGCGCTCTGGGTGGCCACAGGGGACGCCGTGGACGACGACTCAGCGTACTTAGTTGCTGCATGCTGCTATCCATGACGTAGCACCGTAGTCCTCGGAGAGCGGCCTTCAGGAGTGTCAGTTCCCACCATTTGTCCTCGTCACAACGTCAAGTCCGCAAGAAGATGGGCAGTACGGAAAAGAGTTTCTTCTGGGCTGTCAGCAGCGAGACCTTGACCACTTGCAGGCTCCTGGAGACACTCCGTGTGCCGTCCGGCCGCACAAGCCAGCCCAATGACAAAGGCATGGCCTGCCCGCTCTAGATTTGAGCCGCGCACGTGCCACGACCGTCGAGGTACCGAGCTTACGAAACTGGCTTTCGTCTGGCTCGCTTCTGGCGTTCGTGTGTCAGACGATCGCCAGACGACGAACAGACGAATGCCAGACGGAATCATTTTTTGTTGTTCGTTCGTTTCGTCTGGCGTTAGTTTGGCTGGTACCTAGTCCCGACGATTCTGGGCCGTCGCATTGGTGGGGGGGAGGCGGATTATAGGTGGTGTTTTGCCTTCCGGCGCCTCTTTGAGCGCATCGTCGGGGTGGTAGCGGGTGGGGACTGAGGAGGGGGGGAGCTCGGGCAATGTTTACTTCCATTCACGCGTGTGCGGCACGGCGGTGACAGCAGGGGTGCTGTATGGTCGATATCAGTTGTGAAATTTTTTTGTGTCATTTAGTTCCTCCACTCTTCCTCAGTCTATCGTGCAGCGCCATCAACAGGCAGTCCCCAGTGGTAATTTTTACGCGCGGAGGCTGAGGGCCGCGGCATCTCTTCTTCTTTACCCTGAGACATCTACTGGTACTCACATCAGATAAAGAGGGTACGAATGATACAAGGACGAGGCGCGCGGACCAACACATGGCGTCAGAAGCAGATCGAAGTAGAGAACAAAGATATCTAAACAGAGCAACACAAAGGGACGGACAGGGAGGGGTGCAGCTGAGAATAGGGAGACTAGCAAGCTATCGGAGTGTCATACAGTTCAATGAAAAGACCACTGTAGAACCGACAATGCTGTCGAGGTGCACGGCCGCCGCGCGGCGCCTGTCCAGAGGCTGATTCACGGTTACCTGTTGCTCAAAATCTGGCTCAGAAGCCGGCTCAGCCACGTGTACGGGATTTACGTCATTGTAAATGAACTTTGTTTTCCCGGTTGCTTTGACTTGATTTTAGTCGGGATGGACCGAAAACAAGTCGAAGGCCCTCCACCAAACAAGCATCCCGACTGTGCTTCAGATGGCTGCAGCCAGCTTGGCATGTGCGGCATGCTTACTAAATCCTAACAATATCTCTGTACGCTCAACCACATTAAGAATGGTATCCATTGTGTCCGTGACTGGGGCTCGAAACATAGCTGCTCGTACGGGGTTCTTGTGCAGTACGTGCCATGGTGCCTGTCTCTCGAGAAGGAAAGCCATCCGATTGTAAACATTCCAAAACAGAGCTACACGCCGAGACCACACACCCTATTGCGCTCCTGCGCATTGCTTCAGATATCCTCCATGGAGATTGAAGTTGTAAAGTTGGGGGGGTGCCTTCCACTGTACCGGCGCGTACATGAGTGAGGCCCCGCAAGACAATCGGACCTGTGCGTGTGAGCTGCTCTCAGAAGACCGTCCAGCCGTCTGATGGCGGCTCATAAACGTCACAGCAGGGGCGCTGTTTTGTGAATTCCGACCCAGCGACCAAAGTGAGACGTTCGAACACCACCACACTCTACTTTTCGTACCATCCGCCTGTAAAACGCCTACTGCGCATTTCAGGACGGCTGTACCAAGAAACGTGTGTGCATAATGCGTAGTGGTACCTCGCGCTGACGGCTGGATGACCATCGGCTCCAGCCGTAGTCCTCTTCGAAAGACGTACACGTTTTAGAAGCACATTCGTAGGCAGTTTGTTGTGCTGCGCTCGCGCGATCGCCGCTTGATGGCCACATGTGCTGCCGCTTGATGGTCACAGGTGCCGCATCTCTACCGCAAGAGCTGTAACGCTCGGTCCCTGTACATGTATTTTGACGTCTTTCACTGCCTGTTCCATGTTCTCATACGAGTCTACTGCAGGTTAGCAAATCGTTTTCCCGACCTACGGCCGGTCTCTCATACAATCACTCTCCGACTGTTGCACAACTACTGTTAAGCAAAGAGTGGAGAGCAACGCATAGCATCGGAGGGTAAACCCTCAGAAAGATGGGCTTGCGAGTCTGCCGCGGCCGTCGCCGCCGATGGGGGGATGCGGGCGCTGGTCGTCCCCTCCGTAAATGGCCAGCCGTCGAAGATGCTTTTGTGGCCGGACGCAAGCGCTCGGAATCGCTGGCGTCGCTGCTGCCAGAAGTGGCGGCCATGGCTGCGGCCGTGGGCGCTGGCGCCGCCGCGGCGCCAAGCGCCGGCCCCACCTGCCGACCAAGACGGTGAACGGCGGCCGCGCCCACTACTGCGGTCGCCGCCGAGCAGGAACTCGCAAGGCGCGCCCGACGCGCGGCGACTGCCAGCAGAAAGGGAGGAAGCACGCGCGGCGGCGACGGCGGCATCTCCACAGACGGATAGCGGCGGCGCTACCGCGCTCAATGGGAAGTGCAATTGGTGAAGAAAGATCGGCAAAAATGGACTTGCTCATTCGCATTCACCGAAGCTGACAATGTAAGTGGGAGTCGCTGAGTCCGGTGTTGCGGATCTGGCTCGGAATCTGGGAAGGGTCTTCGATGTGCTCCAATCCTTGAGCAGGCATCTGAGTTTCCTGGCTATTCTACTAAGTAAATCATCTTGAGTCAGAAGGTGAGTCGGGTGAACCGTGAATAGTCCTCTGCGCACCTGTCTGCGGAATCATCTCCGAAGCTGGCTGTGTGCCTTCCCTGCAAGTCCGGCCGCATCACGCTTCCCAACGAGGTGCGAGAGCCGTCTGTTGATATCTCTGCAAGCAGTATGCAACCAAGCTTTAGGACGTGCGCCGAGATCTAACGAGGTGACCCTCTGGCATCGTACTCGTCCTCTCTGAAAGCCACGGTTACAATACGTCCTCAGGCCATCTTTACAACGTCCGCACAGACGACTCGCCAACAGACTCAGTCTTCGCACGACGCCGCAGCAGCAGCGGCAGCCACGGCTGCAGCAGCGCCTGCTGCGGCCGCCTGGGCAACAATATCCCCGCCTACAACGCCAGGATCGCTCGAACCGCCGCATACGGCATCACCACGCACGCCGCCGCCTCCATCGTCTTGTCCCATGAGGGCATCGTACGGGTTCGACATTACGGACCAAGGTCGGTCAACAGGGATCATTCCGTCGATACTGCCCCTGGCGGCCAAGTTGCCGTCAATCAGCTGCAGGCCGCCGTGGATGCCCCCGTCCTTGGGCCTTGCGAAATGCACCCGCTGCACCTCAAGCACCCAATGCGGTCGGTGATGTTGAATGCTGAACTTCGGCCGCTTGACCCGCTCAATAATCTTGACGAGCTCGAGCCGCACCTGCAGTGGGGAGCGGAGCATGCACGTACAAGAAAAAGACGTGCATCATTGACCGAGGAGTATGAGAAGGGCATGAAGGGACGAGCAATGTACGACACTCCGAAGCCACAAGAGCACCACATTGATGGGGCGTGAGGATCAATACCAATCGATCGGTGAACAAAGCACGTGCGCTACCTGAAACTACAAACAAGCCGCGCAGCCACCCAAAAAAAAACGAACGAGGGAACGCGGAGACGTACGTTCATTGACACCATAGCTACGTGACCGCCGAGCGCCCGGACATAGCCAACGTCGCCCGTCTGCTGTGGCTCCACGTAAAAGGTGCTCTTGGCGTCAAGGTGGTCAAACGCGGCAGTCACGCCCGCGACAATACCAGCCCAGCCAAGCGTCGAGCGCAAGTACTTCTCCTCGTTGAACCACTTGACCGCGGCCTCCACTGTCGGCTCCGGCACGCTCGCTTCGTCGACTGGGAAGCCGACACACGTCTTCCATGCGTCAATACCAGCCTTGACCACGTCCATGTAGAAGCAAGAGCGCTTGTCGTTGAACGGCTTGACGTACGTGACGGGCTTGCCCGCCTCTTGCGCACCACGCTTCGTCCGTTTTAAACTCTCGTTTATCTTCATCTCTGCCTCAGCAGCCGAAATGTTCTGCGTCTTGACGATGACGGCGTTGAGAAGCGCCGTCGTTGCTGCTGCATCGGGATACACATCAGCTGTGGAGGTGGCAGCGATGTACGCCTCTGACAGGGCGTCCCCACATGCCTCCTTGGACTCTGCGACCGCCCGCGACACGCCGTCGATAGCGCCGGGGGTGTTGGCAGTCACCTCTTCCTTCCACGCCGCCAGGGATGTCGCAATCGTGCGCGCCTCCGTGAGCGTCGAGGCGGCAGATGCCTTGGCGGCCGCGGCCGCGCGGCCTATGCTCTCGTTGCGTGACACCAACCCGTTGACCGTGCTTGCCATAGATTGCAGGGTTCTTGTGCCGTACCTGGCGTGCCAAAGCAGTTCTGTGACGCCCTCAGCGCGGTCAACCCAAAACAACGAGGACGGCATCTCGTTGCTAGCCGCGGGTGGCACACCGAGCGGGAGCAGCGCTTGCACGGGGGGCTCAATGTCAGCAAGGGAACCACTGCCAGTCATCTCACCGTCGGCAGATGCCACCGCCGCCTCTAGTCGGCTACCTTGGGATACTTCACCGTCCGCGTTCTGGACACGATCGCCTCCCCGGCCTTGTCCGCCTCCAATACCCCCGTAGGTACTCCTTCCTTCCGCTGACAGGGCAGGAGCGCCAGCCCCACCGCCTTGAATGACCTCAGAGCGCCCAACCCGGGAATCGCGATGAATGGCGCTGCTGCCGTTGCCGCGGACGCCTCCAAAATCAGATGCGTCAGGCGCGCCCACGCCATCCCCCGTGCCACCACGACCGCTTCCCACATGAGCTCCCGCAACCCCGTCGCCCAAACAGCCATTCGCGTTCTGCTCCAATCCGTCATTCGCCTCCAGCGGCTCCTCTTCTAACAGCTCGCTGTCGCTCGGTGGCATAGGCGGTGGAGGGGGGGCGTGAAACGTTCTGCCAGGTCGAGCGCCACGCAACATTATCTCTACAGCGGCAGGCGAGTTGGCGGCAGGCTTGGCGGTCGTCTTCTTCTTATGAGGTGGCTTGCGCGTGGATGGCTTGGACACGCCGCCAGCCGGGGCCGACGAGGTCGCCGCAGCGGCCGCCGCACCGCGAGCCGGCGCCTTCCTCGGAGGCATTGCTTGCTTCACGCACGTCACCCGGTGCGCTCTTGACCGCCGCCGCGATGATCTGCACCCTCAACGTCGGATGATGAACCTGTGGCACGTCACTCCCATCACAACCAGAGTGGCCACCCCGCCTTCCAGCCCCGTCTGGACGCGCTGTGCCCCGCCGCCCTTCACCAAGCCACGGCCTGGGTACCCCCCCCACCTCTAGCACGCAGCTGAGAAGCATTCAGCCCAAAGTAAAGTGACAGCCACACCACAGCGACAGCAACAGGAGCGAGGTTAGGTTACAGGAGCGGGGTACTGCGAGAGCGAGTGGGGACAGCACAGCTCGTGGCCAGGCAATCGGCTTCAGAGACGCGACGTAAATTCAAGGGCATCCCACCAATAAAGAGCGCATACGTACGATGCAAGGAGGCGAGGTGCTCGCCTCGTGAGATGAGCTCTCCAATTAAAGGGCGTGGCTAATGACGTGCCGTCACCTCGTCGCGGGTGCAACGGAGAAGTGGCAGTTGTGGCTGCCAACACGTCCGCTGTGTAACCGCGTCGCGACAGGATGCGGCGATGACACCAGGGCCAGAGGGCTGCCGAGCACACAGAGTTGGCAGAGTGTGAGCCGCTGCCCAGGCATCACGGCAGGAGCGCAAGATGGTTAGGTGAGGCATGGAGCGGAGCAACTCGCCGACGTGCTTCAGCTGCTGGATGCAACAGTGGGCAGCCACACACGGCAGCGGTGAGGACCACAGCGCCACTGATGCGCACGCCAGCGTCTGGCCGCGTCGCTCAGAAGGACCGCCACGTACGAGAGCCAGCAGATTCGAACAACAGAGCCAGCCACCCTTCAGGAATATTACCAGCAGATGTAGCCCCGCATACTTGATTGGGGGGGAATCGTCCACCCTGTGTACCACTCGGCCTGTCGACGCCGCCGCTGATACGCTCTGTGTCCGGTTGGGGCACTGGTGCAGCTGCTGCTTGTTGATGTCCTTGCTTTGGCTTGAAGGTGCTGCCGTTGCAGTCGTGGGTTCCTCTTGTGCCCCCCCGTACTAACAACTCATCTCATCGGCATCATGCTTCTGTTCTGCAAGACGGCGGCGCTGCCTGCGCTGCTGCGCGGGCGTTGTCGACTTGTGTCACATGTTGTGCAGGAAGCGGGCATCGCGATTGTCGATGAGCTGTTGCCCGTTCCACATGTTCGGCGTAGCAAGCCCGAAGCGACTCGACAGCATGTCCGTGTTGGGAACGACGTGAACGATGCGCGCAACGGCCGCCATTGGCACCATCTCCAGCACGGGCCAATCCGCCAGCTCCCCGTCAAACAGCCATCGCAGAGAGGTGGAGCCTGCCGCCGCAAAAGAGCATCCGGCCCGGGCATCCGTGCGCTCCAACCGCTGCACGACGACACACCGACTTGGTACGGTGGAAGTGCCGCCATCGACCACCAAGCGCACATAACCGTATGCCAGCAAGGGTTCCCCGTCTCTTCTACAAAGGATCTGGTCATACCACGGCGCTCTGCTCAGGTACTCGGTGCACCGAACCAGCTCCGTGCTCGGGGTACAGTCTTACTCGAACACCGCCTGGAAGTGCGTGGCAGACAGCAGGTTGACCTCCCAATGGCGCGGTACCCCTAAAGCCTCTGCAGCACCAGACAACCCTGGCCACTCCGCAATTTGGTGAAGAGGGGTCTTCTTGCCGCCTCGTGGCCCCTTGGAGCCCAATTGCAAAGAGTCGATGCCGGCATCCCACCGGGGTAGCTCTGGCCCGTCCATGTCTGACTCGTACGACTTGTCAGAGTCAGAGTCCTTGCACGTATCGCGCTCGATGATGACCGTCTCCGCCACGTCGCTGGCGGTGTCGGGCACTCGCGACTCCCTTGCTGCGACCTCACCATCTTCTGCAGCCAGCAACAGCCGCGACTGCGCGATCGTGAGGAGCTGCCGGGCGTGGCCGCGGGTTTGTCGGTTGGTTCGCGCATAGGCTGCCTTCTCCAGCTTGTGCGCAGCCTCGTTGACGCTGGGAGCCGCAAAATCCAAGTCGTTACGGTCCAAAATCTCTTCCGCTGCGTGAGATAGTAGCATGTGCACCTTGACCGTGTTCTTGGCTCCGAACAGGGGCTTCACCATCTTGAAAAGCCAGGTCTCGGCTCGGTCCTGGAGGCGCTTGGCGCGGTCCGCCCTCGACAGCAAGTCAAAACTCTCGTTGTAGCCGTGCACGATGCATGTCAGCTTGCCGAACGCAATCAGCGTCGATGTCACCGCGTCCTGAGGGGTAGCATCTCCAAAGTGCTCAAAAAATGGCTCCCAGTCGTACGGCTTGGGGAAGGATCCTTCTGGCGCGCTTTTGCCGCCAAAAACCGCGACAGACTCTTGTAGAGCACAATCAGTGGGTGCGTCTCCTGTACTTCGCCCCTGATGACGAGCAGAAATGGCTGCGAGCGCCTCTGCTTTCACAAGCGCCCGGTTGGCGGGCCCGACCAGCCCGGCGGCCATGAGCCCCAAGTTCGTCGACCCGCCTAGCAGCTGAGATCCAGTGAAGGCCGCCTACTTGACTGCAGGGAGCACAAAGTAACTGCCTGTAGGAAATGTCAAAGAACAGAGTGTGAAGTGTACGATGAATGAGAATAAAAGACAGAGTAATGTGAAGTCAGTCATTGCTCTTGCATCTCTCGTTCCCCTCCCACGTTCCAGCACGCGGTCAAGAACGCTACGCCAGAAGTCACCCTATTCAAGTCACAATGCAAAGTACCCTGGTGGTGTCTTGGAGGCGGTGCATCGTCGACCAAGCACCCTGGGGCGGGCGTTTGACACGTCGAGAGTGGGTGCCACAGGCCCTCGAATACCAGCGCCTCCGTTGCAGGCAGCATGCAGCCACTATGCCACCCACCCACCAAGGTCACGCGCAATACCCAAGGTCATGACCTGTGGCTGCCAAAAATCACCAACCCAGCAAAGAAATGCAGATGGCATCGAGAACAGAAATCCCTGGCCGTGTCAGTACTCGATACCAGATGGTCCTGGGCCTGCACACCACACCTTTCACATCACGGCACCCCACGAGCTCCCCATTACTTGTCGTGCAGGCAAAATCAACGTACATGTAGGCGGTCAAAACCCATCATGCGGTACAGGAAGTTGGGGGGCCTTGACAAACCGGCCATCACAGCAAGAGCGGGGGGAAAGGGGTTGCAGCTGTGCAAGTCACAGATCCTGTCCTGCTCCATCGTACTGCCACGGACCGTGCTTGCCGCCAGATGCAGGGCGGATAACTGGTCTGTTACCTTTTTGAAGGCGTCACGGGGAGGCGCCTTCGCGGAAGATGCGCCGCCCGCCTCAGTGACTCGCACCATGCATGAAGAGCACAGATGAATGCACCCCGCTCCACGGAGACACAGCACCGTGAGCCCTTCCGGGTAGTCGCAGGAATAGCACACGAGCCTCAAGAAGGCCATCCACTTCCCGTCGGCCCCGAGGTCCACCTCCACGCCGTCGATGCTACCGTCAAACACATCTCGAAGCGCCGTGTAGATAGCTCTCTGTAGAACCTCCCGGCGCGCCGCAGTCGCTTGGTCGGCTGCCAGAGGCCCCAAGTCAGTAAAAACCTGCGGGATGGCGCCGATGTAATGCCGAACGGGGTTGTCGGGGTCCAGACAATCTAGGCGCAGGCGCAATGGGTGGGCGGAGTAAGCGACTGAGTTAGGGAGCACGAGACCATCAGAGTACAAAGTAAATGGCAGCACAAACGCCCGGTCACCGTGAACTCGCCGCACCTCCTTCTCGTAGAGTCAAGACGGTTACGTGCTACCGCGTCGCGGTCGTGGCGTTTTGTGCGTGGGCGGTGCAAACATTTCGTGACGAGGCTGTGGTCCTGCCGGTCAGCCGCACAACTGTCGTGAACTTCCTGGAATCTGAGCGCGTGCGGCGCGTACTCCCACGCAAGCGGCACCGCGATGAAGATGATGACGTGGACTACAGTGGCGATAACAGTGGCGAAGACGGTAAGACCAATGAGGGCGGGGGGGATGCGGTGGGCCAAGAGCGGAATGGGGTGGTTCTGGCCGGCTCGTGCGCAGGGCGCGCTCGGGGTGCAGAGCCGGACGGTGGGGGTGAGAGTCTTGGGCGTGGTGGGGAATCTGGCTTAGCGGCAGACTTCCCGACGGGGGCAAGCGCGCGGGGGACCGCATCCTCGTCTGGTGGTGCTAGCGGGGACGACCCAATCACCCCTGCGCCAGGCGGTCCACGTCGGGGTCAACACGTCGGGGTGGAAGCGGCGGCGCCATCTCGACCCGCCCGTGGACGGCAAGTTGGGACACAGGTGCTCCTCAACGCTGTCAACGCACTGGCCAAGATTGGCAACACTCTAAACCTGCTCTGGCGCGACGCCAAGTGCTCGTGCTGCGAGCGGTGGAGGTGCGACGACTACAATTCGGCGGGCATCTACGCCCCTTCCCGGGCGGTCTACAACCAGCGCAAGAGGGAAAAGGTGTTGGAGGACCACGCGGCGGGATTCTCCACGGCGGTAAGACGGCGGGACCCGTCCGTGACTGAGGAGCAGCGTGAGGAGGTGTCGCGGCGCCTGCTGCTCACCTCGACCTCTTCGGCGGCGTACCAGCTCAAGTCGGTGCTTGCGGACCTTTTCATTTTTACTTTTTCGCTCGACGCGCGGGGGGGAACGGCGAGAGGAGTGGCATGGAGCGACCTCGCCGTCCGCCAGTTACCCGCCATGTTCTCTGAGGTGGGGGGACCGATCGACGTGCTGTTTACGTACATCACGGCTTCCAAGACCAGTAAGGGCATTGTGCACAACATCGGCGCGTTGGGGCATGTCAACGTGTGGCTTTGCCCTGTCGGCGCGATGGCGGACGCGATGGTCGCCACGTTCCACGCCCCCGAGATGGACGAGTCGCGGCCGCCCCAAGCGTTCCATCCAAGCTTCAAGCCGACGGACGCTGAGCTACGGGCGAGCGGCGTCGGCCCCACGAGGTACTGGGCGGCTGACCAGCCGTACGGCTTCCGGGCATGGTACCGCGTGCCGCTGTGGCCGTCAGCCCGCGGCAACGCCTTTGCGTAGCAGCAACACGAGGCGCTGACGGCGCAGGTGTCTCACTTGCAGGAGATGGTGCAATGCCTGGCGCAGGGTCGCACCAGTGCCATGAATCTTCCACCTTCTCGAGGCCTCTCGACTCCCGCGCTCTGGCCGTGCGATGGTGCGTCCCCCCCCATCTCGCACGGTACCCCGCCCAGCCTCTCGGCACCCTCTCTCTCTGCGGTTTCGAGTCTCCCCGCCGCAGCCTCCACCGCCGCTCCTGTCGCCACGACGGCCGCACCTATGCTTTCAGTGAGCTCCCTGGTGCTGCAGTCGGCCGCGTTTGCACCTCTGCACCCGTCAACGCCATCGCGGACGCTTTGTGCTGACGGCGCCGCCGTCCGGGACTTGCGCGTGACTCTCGAGCTGGAGGGGGTGCGCGTGTTCGACAAGGGCGTGCGCTGCGTGCCTCTTATGGGGTACGAAAGCAGTTCGACTTGGGAGACGGCGCTAGATGAGTACGCCAAGGGAACGCCAAAGACGGCGGCCCTGCGGATCATTGAGCAGCACCAATTTGGCTCTTTGTGGCGCCTGCGGGAGCCGGACGCGGTGCAGCGGAAGCGGCTGATCAACAAGCATTCCCGACTGTCGCCGCTGTACGACGCGTTTGAGAAAGTGTATTCGGAGCGTGGGAGAGTGGTGGGGGTATCGGGGGTCTTGACAATTCTCAAGGGACGATGGAGTGGGGTGAAGTCGTCTGCGAGGGTGATCCGAGAGATGGGGGAGGCGTACCTGGGGAAGAAGAAGACCACCTAAACTGAGCGCAGTGGTTTCCGTTTGTACGTTGGGGCTCCGTTGGCACCGAATAACACGTGTCCCCGGCGGCGCACGCCGACGCGCTGGATGGTACCGAGCAGACACCTCCTGCACCCGCACCCTCCCCATTCACACGTCAGTCAAAGAAAGAGCTGCCTACAAGAAATACCATCGCTAGGGCCCGCCCTTGACCAAACCTCGCTTTTTTGCGCATGAAGAGGCTTTAGAACCGCTCCGACACTCGACTGTATGAACCTCTATGCCTTCCAAGGAGCGCGGTGGCCCGGCAAGGCCACTACAGCTCGCGATGTGCACACGGCACAAGAGACACTGCCACCTCGCTCGTCTCCTCATGCCAGAAATGAATAGGAAGATGATGCTAGTGGAACCTGTGTGCACCAGGAACAAACGCGCACATGGCCATCAGAGCACGCTCGTATGTGGTATATCGACACCCCTACCAAATCGGTCAAAATCGCCGATTATGCTTGCAAGGAAGAAGCGCCGTTGCCGTTCCCCGTATATCGCTGTGCTGATTTTTCATAAGCACGCCGTGCTCCTTGGATAGGGCATCCTGGTGGAGCAAACAGAACTCAAAACGGAGCTGTGGTTTTTGTGCTATGGTCAGCGCCACACGTCAGGTTCTGCAGCAGCAGAGGCACTTGAGTTCTGCTTTCACTCTTTTCTCTTTCCATAGTGAAGCAGGAGGGTCATTTTTGGCAGCACCATTCGACAACACCGTGAGGGGTGATTGTCTTGGGATGAGTGGCCCATTCGATGGCAGTGCGGTAGCGCCCGCACGTGGGTCAGAAAGCCGACCGCAGCGGCCGCTCCGCTGCAGTCGTTACATGTCGCCCTACTGAAGCCCGCCGCCGCACGCCATTTCCAACGCGCCATCCGCGCGCCGAGCCTCTCCGATTGCATCAGGGGGCGGAAACGGGTGGCGGCAACACGCAGGAAGGATGCCTACGGCAGGTACAGGCAGCGGCGGGACGCCAGGGACGTAGCGGCGGCACGTCCGATCAGCGGCGCCCACCCGGGGGTGGTGGTGGCGGCGGGCGGGGGCGGTTGAGGCAGGAGAGGGAGGTGGAGATGGTGGAGGAGGTGCCAGGAGGATGGGGCGCTGGCCTCGGCAGGCCGGTGTCGTGGCGGTTGCGGGTGGCGACAGATCCGGGGCGCGGGCGCGGTGGCGGCGGCAGGCAAGGGCGATTGCGCCAAGCGGGGTTTTTGGCCATGGTGTTCATGGGTGGTGGTGGCAGGCGCGGGCGGTGGCGACGGCCGGCACGGCGCCGCGCCGCGCGTCGGCAGTGGTGGCGGGCGTGGCCAGCTATGGCGACGTGCGGTGTCGGCGGTTGCACACCTGGGTGGCCCCAGCGGCCGGCGGGAGTTGCGGCGCTTGCCCGGCCCGCCTCTCGGACAGGGGCTTTCACGAAAAGTTCGCCTGTGAAACAAAATCTGACAATGTCACCCCCTCGATTGCCCCACTTGGAGGCAGGCTGCCTGAAAATCAAAAGCACAGCTCATGAAACCTGACAATGTCACCTTGAAATCTGACAATGTCACCCTGTGTACACAGGCACGCCTAGTTAAGAGCCAGTGTACCTGCTCTTCTGGGTTTTCAAGAGTAATGTTGGTCACGGTTGGTCACTGCTTCAAATGCGACAGACCATTGGTCGCCCTCGCCGTTGTCAGCAATCGCGGTTATCCTTCAAAAAAGGCACACTTGTTTCATGCCGACACTCAACGTGTACAGCCTCCACTGCTCAGGTTGGCAATCAGGAGCCGGTGCAGACGTGGTGGTTTTGATTGTATGATGCAAAAACGGACTGGAATTGAATCCATCACGGACCCCGCAAATGGTCCCGAACGTCATCTTACGCACGCGGGAAGGAAAGGGCGGAGCAACATCTACGACGCTGCGCTTCTATCGACTGGCGATGGGACATAACTCCGGCTCTATAAACGCGTTCCGACTGTTCTTTGGCGCATCTGATAGGTCTCGTTGAGAAGAACGCAGGGGTGTTGTCAAAGTAATGCCGACTTGTCTCAAGAGCAGCCGGTCGGCGTTGTTGTGTAAGAGCGGCACACGAATGCACGTGGCTACCAGAGTGCCGGAGGTGCTCGGATTCGTTTTTTGACTTCAGAAACGGGTTCAGGGGCCCCGGGTTACCCTGTCAGGCATAGGGGGAGCTTCTGGGTGCGTGACCTGAAGCGTCCATACCGATCCAATGTGCGCTTGGAGCAGGACGCTTCCATTCATTGGATGGCAATCGGATATAACTCCGGCTATAAATTTGCGTTCCGACTGTTCTTTGGCGCATCTGATAGGTCTCGCTGAGAGGAACGCCGGGGTGTTGTCACAGTTTAATGCCCACTTTGCCCACTCCTGCCCCGCAGTTGGCTTGAGGAGAAGGCCATGGCAGTCAACGCTTTGGTACGCCCATATCCTGCCGCGAAATGCCTGCGCGATATCTGTTATCGTTGCCCTATGTTTGTCACGAGAAAGAGAACCATACATGGGAACGGTACGGGATGACCAGTGGAGCTGTGCCGCGAATAGAGGGAGGGTAGGGAAGAGGAGGTGAGCCTTTTTATCTCATCATATCTGCAGCGTGCAAATGTGTGTCTCATCCCGGCTCCTTGCCCCCCCGCCCCCCCCTCAATTGGTATCTTCAACGGGCACACATCGACTAAACTTACGTCAGGTCGTCATCGTCATCCACCATGTTGAGCCCCACCACAGTAGGACAGCAACTGTACAGCGACTGCGAAGCCACCTGTGAAAGCGCCTGCAAGCGACAGGCGCAGAAAAGCGCGGGCAAGACGGGATCCGCCGTGGATCACGACAAGCCGTCCGCGGATCATCCTGGGTTATGAACTACGTACTCGTCTCACAGAGGCTGTGAAGGCCTAGAGAATTGGGACGCGTCCCAGAAAATTGGGACGCGGGGGAGGGGCGTCCCAATCGCTCTCGACCAGTGGATCTTTAGCACGTTGCAGACTGGCTTTCATCTGGCCTGTGTAAAGCTCAGACCCAGAAGAGCAGCCTTAACTAGGCGTGCGCGGAACTGCGAAACGTGCTGCGAACGGGCCTGAGGGCCGTGGAAGAGGTGAAAAATCGAAAACAGAGTGGGCCCGAACGACAGGTCAAGAGATATATAAAATGGCTGGGGTGGCAGGTCGGCTTGTGGTTACGGGCCTGAGGTGGCCCGAAATGCGACGAGATCACCTGTCAATCTCTGAAAAAGGGGGCGCTACTGCTGCAGCGCCCTCTCTCGTGACTCGCCGACACTGACTAAACTGATTTTACTCGCCACCAATTAAAGAGGGCGCAAGCGCAACAAACAGCCGCGGCGCGTGCTACCAAATAATTGGCACCAAGCATACCTCTCCGGCGCACGGCTCCCTGCCACCCTGCTTGCCACACCCTGACCCCAACGGGAGCTCCTGTGGACTGCACCGTTCTCCACGTCATCGACCGCAACTCCCTACGGGGCCATACTTCCTCGCGCCCACTACCAGCTGCCTGCCGATGACAGACAACGACGAGGACACCTGCCTAGCCGCAATGGACATCTGGCAGAGCGTGCCGGGCTGCACGCAGGAGAAGCTTGCCGCGCGCACCCATCGGCCTACTGACTCCTCCAGCTGAGCCCTACGGTGAACTGAACCTTGACACCAAACCCTGAAGACTCCTACCTACCTGCTACGCAGTGATCAGGATCACATGATCTTTCAAATCACTGGAGGAGTGTCCTGTGTATGACTCTCTACTCTATATGCTATGTCTTCGCGACCTTTCTTAGTAGTGAACGTTCTTGGTGCTTTTCGAGCCCATCTGTGACCATTGCCATGTTTTTGTTCGTCTCCACGGCGTTAGAGTGGCTGCTCGATAGACTACGTTGTATTCGTATCTATATGTGTGGTCCTCTTGTCCTACTCTTGCAATAAAGATGGGCAGTGACGCCAATATTGATATTGACGAGAAGATTGGACAGGTAGAGATGGGCTACATATTACGTATAGCTGCGTCGTCAATGGCGCGGCGGCCTGCACTTCGATTGCGAGGGCACGATTTTTGCGAAAGGCCAGTGCCACACAGCATGCCACCAGCCCTGCTCGCGCCTGTAGTCCCCGAAGCAGTCACGTCGGCGCCGCTCGCCGTGCGAGTGGCAGTATGCTGGCCACAAAAACCAAACGCTCCGAAGTGGACGGCCGAACCCAACCCATCCCCTCTTCACCGTCTGACCGCAACGCTGACGGTGTATGGCATGGGAAACATGTTCCCTTGCGACTCTGTCGTGCTACCGCAGACGCGTTACACGAGCACGTCAAGGATAAGCAGAACGATTGTAAGTAGCACAGGATACTTGCGCACTTCCGTAGCACTTGATCTCACATTTGAAAGAGCGTCGGCAATCTTTGAATGTCTCAAGGCAGGTGATGGTGAACGACAGGCGGTTTTGGCCATTCTGACTAGTACAGCCGAGTGCCTCGGCTGGACAGGGCCCGCGGAGCCCGATTCTGGCCAACTACCGCGGAATTTCCACATCATGGCCGTTCATGGCCGCTTCCACCTGCCCCCACGACCCCGTAAACGCCGCACCTGCCCTCACGTACCTTTTTAACCACGATTCTGCTTCCGCGGACCGTACGGGCGATGAAGACGTCGCCACCTCTAGCAACTTCACAGAA
>ENA-ORXT01003036-ORXT01003036.1-marine-metagenome-genome-assembly--contig:-NODE-3036-length-19115-cov-8.021116_pt1 | contig 19115 bp, 7 predicted proteins | sample MGYA00237868_ERZ511482 | MGnify/ENA metagenome assembly ERZ511482 | reverse complement strand
TCACCAACTATGATGATTTCAATTGATTATAGCATTCGTGTCGGAGCTAGCGACAGAGCTCGGCGGAGTGCAGCGAGAGGCTGTTACTAAAGTGCATTTTCAAGTCTATATTATTCTGCTATAATAAGCTTAAAAAACGATATCTATCTCCTTGAAATTTTGTATTTTACACAGGTTAATTTTAATACTATGGGAGAGATAAAAGGAACAGTTCGTAACCAATATAGGATGTTTTGCCTTGCAGAGGCAATTGAAGAAGATAGTGAAGTTCGTTTTTATGACGCATTTGTTGATTCAATGGATTTGGAGGACTTAGGATTTACGATAAGAGAATCTAAGTCTATGGGTAGAAATTCCTATTCGACTAGCAGCCTGGTAAAGCTATACTTATACGGTTATTATAATAATATCAGATCAAGTCGGCGTTTGGCAAAGGCTTGCAAAGTAAATCTTGAGATAAAATGGCTTATCAATGAACTTAGCCCATCGCACAAGACCATTTCTGAATTTCGCAGATTAAATACAGGAGGCTTCAAAAAAATATTTGATTATTTAATGTTGTTTTTGCGCAAAAAAGGTGTTTTCACACATGAAGAAACGATAGGTGTTGACGGTACGAGACTACATGGTCAGAATTCAAAACTGCAAAATTTCAATAAAAGGAAACTCGATCAACTTATAGCCAGAGCAGAGAAGCAAATTGGAGAATATTTGGGCGAACTAGATCAAGCTGATAGCTTCGACAATGAGGATGGAGACAAACAAGCTGATGATAAGGGTATTAAAAAAGAACAATTCACTAATTCTGATGAGATAGAAAAGGTGGAAAAGCTAAAGAAGCTTAAAGGTAATTTAGCTAAGAATAAAGATATATTGAAGCGACTTGAAGCAAGTGACGATGAGCAGATATCACTTAGTGATCCTGACAGCCGACGTATAGCAAGGATAAGAGAAGGTTCAATAGTTGGATATAATGGTCAAATAGCTACAACTGGACAAAGCAAATTAATTGTAGCTAGTGAGGTTACCAATAAACCAGACACAAACACCTTGGCAGGTATGGCTAAGCAAGCACAAACGAATCTAGGCAAAAAAGAGTTGAACGTACTAGCTGACTGTGGTTTTAGCGAATCAGAGCAGTTATATGAATGTGAGCAAGAGCAACTAACTCCGTATGTCCCAAGCAAGCCTGCTCCATATGAGAAAATAAAAGGAGAGTTTGCAAAATCAAAATTTAATTACAATGAAGATCAGGACAATTATTTGTGCCCAAATAATAAACAACTACAAACTAATGGTAAATGGTACATTAGGAAAAATAAAGGGAGAAAAGAGAAGAGATATAAAGAGTATGTAATGCGCGGCAATGTTTGTACACAGTGCCCCTTTCGAACAAAATGCCAAAGTGATAGTGATATAAAAGCTAAAAAACAAAAGCATTTAAAAAGATACGAATATGAAGAGTATAGACAAGCGAGTAATGAGCGAGCAAAGAGTAGTCCAGAGTTTTACAAACAAAGGAAGGCAATTGTAGAGCATCCTTTTGGGACACTCAAAAGAAGCATGGGCTTCACATATTTTTTATTACAAGGACTGGAAAAAGTAAATGCAGAATTCAAACTTATTTGTAGTTGCTATAATATCAAGCGAATAATCAAAATGTACGGAGTAAAGCAGTTAATAAAAGCATTGAAAGAGCTTATTTACTATTTTTTAGCCATCTGCCGAACCTCAAGATTCACAGCAGCTTACAACTAGGAAAAATTACTTTTGGTAACTTTTCCTAACTGATCATCAAATTTTCTATTTAAAGTGAAATTAGTAACAGCCTCGCGCTAAGGATAGAAACGATATCGGCTCGCCTGGATCCGCTGTGAAGCTTGGCTTGCGAGTAGCTCCGACGATAGGAGGAGATGCACGCAAGCCTTAGCTGAACGCTGATCTAGGTGATCCGATACAAGTGGATAGCCTGCCCGAGCGCCCAAATAAAAACACTTCTAAAAGAAACACTCCTCTACAACAACCTCCCCTATCTCCCCCTCAGAACAAACCGCCGAATAAGCCCCCTGCCCCCGCAAAAAGTCCAAAGACCTCAAATACCAAGTCCCTCCTTCCAAGCTAACCTGCTCGTCAAAATAACTCGTGTCAATCTTGTGCAAATCCTGCAACTTATAATCACTGGCTTTGATGATTCCTTCTTTACGTGTCCATAGCTCATATAACTTAGCGGGATCTTGCTGGATGAGCTGCCACTCCTTATCAGTAAAACTGTGCTTGAGATGCTGAGGGTCGGCGGAACTAGGCAACTCTACATCCACGCCAATGGCGCCATGACTACTGAAGGCGCAGAGGACGATATGGCCAGAATGAGAAATATTGAACTGGGTATGGGCTAAGATGGGCTTGCCTTGGTCGGTGTAGGAAAGGGAGGCTAGGGTGTCAGGGCTATTAATTTTTTGTAATCCGTCGCGGAGGAGGAGTCTGCCGATGAGATGCTGTAATGCGGCGGTATTGGACTTGTAGCGACTGGCTCTAGCTACCACATCATCAGGGAGTTGGGGGCATAAAGCTGCTACGGTAGTTGTAGGGCTATCGGGGCGAAGGAGGTGATAATATATATGTATGGTGGTCTTCAAAGTGAAATTAATATGGTGAAAATAGGCGTGAATTCATAGATGTTTACTACTTTTGGTACTAAAGGAACAAAAATATTACCACTAAGACAAACGAGGTGATAAATAACATCCGATGATAACGAGAGAACTAATAGTAGAAACAGCATTACGATTATTCCTGCAAAATGGAGTAAAGACGATCACGGTCGATAAGATAGTGAAAGAGCTGTGTACTTCTAAAAGAACGCTCTACCAACATTTTGGAGATAAGAGTGCCTTGGTCAAGGCTTGCCTAGTGGAATATAATAAATCGGTTGCACAAGATAATGAGGAGGTATTGCATTCGGCAGAGAATGTGATCGAGGCGTTGGGGATATTGCTGCAAAAAATTGTGAGTAGGTCGCATGAAGTGAATCCAAATTTTTATACCGATGTAGCGAATTACCATCCTGGGCTATTGACGGAATCGTATGAAGAGGCGGGTCAGTTTGCGCATAGGCAGTTTATGTATATCGCAAAGTGGGGACAGGATGATGGTATATTTCTCGATGACTTGGATATAGAAGTGGCTGGTAAGACGGTCGTGGCGATGTTGAAGTTGTGCAAAGATTCTAGAAACTTTCCGAGTAAAAATTTTAGTACACAGAGATTAACCTTTGGCATTATACTTCCCTTTTTGAGAGGTAACTGCACGAGTAAAGGATTGAAACTGGTAAAAATACAAGAGGAACTTTTTAGGGTGACTGTATAATAGATAATACAAAGATTAAACTGATATAATGAATATAAATAGTTCACTGCAAAAAACACCTATCGCTGTTATCGGCTTATCGGCAATATTTGCGGACGCAAAAAATATAGAAGAATTCTGGACGAATATCGTGCAAGGTCGCGATAGCATCACGGATGTCCCTGATAGTAGATGGAGCATCGATGACTACTATGATCCTGATATGACTGCGCCAGATAAGACGTATTGTAAGCGTGGTGGATTTTTACCTGAGATCGACTTCAATCCAATGGAGTTTGGTTTGCCGCCAAATATATTGGAGGTGACGGATGCAAGTCAGTTGCTTGGCTTGGTCGCTGCTCGGGATGCCTTGGCAGATGCTGGCTACGGAAAAGAGTCTACAAAATTCACTAAAGAACTTAAAGCTAAAACAGGTGTGCTGCTCGGTGTAGGTGGTGGTCAAAAATTGATTACTCCGCTGATCGCAAGATTGCAATACCCTATCTGGGAACGTGCGCTGAGATCATCTGGAATAGCAGAAAAGGATATACCACAGATCGTGGATAAAATGAAGAAGGCATATATTGGGTGGAATGAAAATTCTTTTCCTGGGCTGCTGGGTAATGTGATTTCAGGTCGGATCACGAATCGATTTGATCTGGGTGGAATAAACTCGGTAGTAGATGCAGCTTGTGCGGCCTCTCTCAGTGCCATCAAAATGTCGCTAAGTGAACTGGTAGAAGGTAGATGTGATATGATGCTTACGGGCGGAGTGGATACGGACAACTCTCCTTTTATGTATATGTCATTCAGTAAGACACCTGCTTTTTCTAAGTCAGGTAATATCAGTCCATTTAGTGAAGCGGCTGATGGGATGTTGATCGGAGAAGGACTTGGAATGTTGGTGCTCAAGCGATTGGAGGATGCAGAGCGAGATGGAGATAGAGTGTATGCGGTGATAAAAGGCGTGGGTACCTCGAGTGATGGAAGATTTAAATCTGTGTACGCACCGCGTTCAAGCGGACAAGCCCTCGCGATGGAACGTGCCTATGAAGATGCTGGTTATCCTGCACATACGGTAGGTTTATTGGAAGCACACGGTACGGGAACTGGTGCGGGTGATCCGACCGAGTTCACTTCTATGCAAATGGTATTTGGTGCGAATAATGATAAGAAACAACATATTGCTTTAGGCTCGGTTAAATCACAAATAGGGCATACTAAAGCGGCAGCCGGTGCGGCAGGAATGGTGAAAGCAGTATTAGGTCTGCATCATAAAGTGCTCCCTCCTACTATAAATGTAGATCAACCAAATTCTAAATTTAATATCAAGGATTCTGCCATCTATCTGAATACAGAATCTAGACCTTGGATCCGTAATGGCCATCCGAGAAGAGCAGGTGTTTCTGCATTTGGTTTTGGTGGAATAAATGTTCACTTAGCGCTAGAAGAATATACGGGTAAAAAGGAAACTGCCTATAGAATGCACCAACCTTTCAAGACTATATTTTTAGTCAACGAAACGCCAGCTGAGTTAAAAGAAAGCTGTAAAACCTACTTGGCGAAATTGCAAGGTGCGGATGGTGAGGCAGCGCTAAAAGAATTGGCTCTGCAAAGCAATATTTCGATACTACAAAAACATCAAGCGAGGCTTGGGTTCGTAGTGCATGACTTAGCGGAGTGTATTGCTATGTTGCAAGAAAGTATTACCCTGTTAGAAAAAGGTCAACCATCTTGGGATCATCCCAAAGGAATACATTATAGAAGCCAAGGCCTAGATATATCACAGCATAAAGTAGTGGCATTGTTCTCTGGTCAAGGTTCACAATATATAGGTATGGGTAAGGAAAGCGCGAATGCTTTTCCTGCTATTGCGAATGGCTTTGAACAAGCGGATAAATTATTTTACGCTAAAGGTGAGCAGCCATTGTCCCACGTGCTCTACCCTATTCCAGCCTTTGATAAAAATGAAAAAGTAGCCCAACTAAGAAACTTAACCAGAACCGAGTATGCACAACCTGCTATCGGTATGCTTAGTATGGGTCAGTATAAAGTATTGCAAAATGCTGGTTTTAAAGCGGACATAACTGCGGGTCATAGTTTTGGAGAATTGACTGCACTATGGGCTGCTGGGGTTTACGATGATAAAACTTTTATGCAGTTGGCGAAAAATCGTGGCGCTGCCATGGCTATTCAAAATCCGAATGCAGATAGTGGCGCAATGCTAGCTGTAAAAGAAAGCGAGGCGAAAGTCAATGCTGCGATTCAAAGTATTGAAGGCGTGCAAATTGCAAATATCAATGCGGGCAATCAAGTAATACTAGGTGGTAGTACGGACGCTATCGCGAAAGCGGAAAAGTTATTAGGCGGTCAAGGATTTTCAGTAGTGAAGTTACCTGTCTCCGCTGCGTTTCATACCCCGTTTGTGAAGCATGCTCAAGAGCCATTTTCTAGATTTGTAGACAGTCAAAACTTTAATGCTCCTGCCATACCTGTCTTTGCAAATAGTACGGGAGAAGCCTACCCTAGAGAAGCTGGTGGTATAAAAAATATATTGAAGCAGCAGATTTTAAATCCTGTTTATTTCAAAAAGGAGATTGAAAATATTTATGCCGCTGGAGGAAGAATATTTATTGAATTTGGACCGAAAGGTGTATTGACGAACCTAGTAAAATATATCCTCAGCGACAAAGGGCATCGTGCTATAGCTATCAATCCAAATTCTAAAAAAGACAGTGATCTACAACTCAGACAAGCGGCTATTCAGTTAGCAGTCTTAGGCGTACCTATGAACAATATAGATCCCTATAAGAGACATTTTGCCGAGCCTGGTGCGTTGTCTAAAATGAATGTAAAATTAAGTGGAAACAACTTTGTCTCGGATGCTACTAAGCAGGCATACACAGATGTTATGTCAAATGATTTTAAAATAAGTAACCAAACGTCATCAACCATATCAAATGGCTCTACAGCAACACCAAGTGTTGTAAAAGAAGCTACTAAAACGACTATACAAAACGAAGAAGAAATGTTAAATAAAGAAGCATTACGTTTACTCAAAGAAACGGTAGAAACCTTTAAAGGAAATCAAACTAAGTCTTTAGAGATATTTGAGCGATTTATGGAGGGTCAAAATCAACAGGCCAATCAACTCCTCAATATATTGTCGCAAGCAATAGGCACTACTGCTGACTCGTATCAAAGCAATCAACTTCAAAATACTAAAGTTGAAAATAACTTTGCTTCTCAAGTTACGGCGGCAACTGTTCAGCAGAGTACTCATGCCGTTAGCAGTGGTAATGGCAGTAGTAACGGAAATGGTTCAAAGTCTACTAATGGTATCAGCAATGGCATCAGCGAGACAAATAAAGTAGCTCCAAAGCCGCCTGTAGCAGAAAGATTAGATACACCGCAATCACCAACGCATGACGGAGGTAATACAGCGGCACTAGAAAAAATATTGATGGAAGTCGTAAGTGAAAAAACGGGCTACCCAGCAGAGATGTTAGAACTCAATATGGATATGGAGGCAGATCTAGGGATTGACTCCATCAAAAGAGTAGAAATATTCGGGTCTCTTACCGCAAAGTATCCAGAGATGTCAGGTATAGATCCTAATGAATTGACGGAGTTGAGAACGCTAGGTGAGATAGTGACTTTTGTAACTGCCAAAGGTGGTGCTCAAGTAGCTAATAAATCCAATGCAAGCAATGGTACACAAGCAGTTGAACAAAACGTAGCGCCTGCGGTAAAACCTCAAGCACAGCCTGTGCAACAAGTAGCACCGAAGGCTACATCCAATAATGCATTGACCGCTATTCTCCTAGAAGTGGTAAGCGAAAAGACAGGTTACCCTGCCGAGATGCTTGAACTGAATATGGATATGGAAGCAGATCTTGGAATTGACTCTATCAAGAGAGTAGAAATATTTGGTGCCCTGACAGCGCAGTATCCTGAAATGTCCGGTATTGATCCTAACGAATTAACGGAACTTCGTACACTTGGTGAAATTGTAACTTTTGTATCTGGCAAGTCGGGTGCATCGCAAGTCGCAGCTCCAGTTACTACCCCAGCTCCAGCACAAAATAATGGCTCTTCTGCATCAGTGGATACATCAAATCTGAAGGCTGCACTTTTAGAAGTCGTAAGTGAAAAAACGGGCTACCCCGCGGAGATGCTTGAATTAGGAATGGATATGGAGGCGGACTTAGGAATCGACTCCATCAAGCGTGTAGAAATTTTTGGTGCTTTGACAACGCAATATCCGGACATGACTGGAATAGATCCTAACGAGTTGACTGAATTGCGTACCTTAGGAGAAATTGTAGATTTCGTAGGGAGTAGAATAAAAAAAAAGTCTACAGTAGTGTAGATACCACACCGACACCAAAAAACCAATTTAGTGAGAAAGAAACCGCGTTAAGCGGTTTCTTTCACGGTGTGGAAAGAAAGAAATTAGGCTTTAAATATCTACCTCGTCCCGATCATTATCAAGCCTCGCTCCCCGCAGGATACACTGCTCTAGTTACCAATGATGGTAGCCCAATAACCGAAAAATTTATTGACAAATTAAAATCGAACGGTACATCTGTGGCTGTCCTTAATCTTCATAATATTGCTAATCCTATCTCCTCAAATGCCTTCACGCTGCAGGACAATAGCGAGGATTCGATTGCGAATGTATTAAAAGAGATAAGATCTGCTAATGGCAAGATTGGAAGCTTCGTACACCTACACCCCTCATTTAGTTATGCTGGTAAGAACTTCGCACAACACTTCGACCAGGAACGAGAGATTCTAAAGACGATCTTTTTGATCGCTAAATTTATCAAAGAAGACCTTTGTGTCCTGGGAGAAAGTAACCAAGCAAGATTTATGACGGTTAGTCGTATGGATGGCTTTATGGGTAAAGGCACTACTGGAAACGTTTCTGTAGTCGGCGGTGGACTTACAGGACTGGTTAAATGTCTTAATTTGGAATGGTCATCTGTATTTTGCAGAGCAGTAGACATGGATCCTTCTATCAGTGAGGATACCGCTTTGGAAAATATCTACGATGAATATTATGACGCCAATAGAAATATTGTTGAGGTAGCTTATGATCAAACGTCTCGTAAAACACCCCATGAAATAACGGAGACTGTGAAAGAGAACGCGCCTCTTGAAACTAGCATCACTAAAGACAGTGTATTTCTGGTGAGTGGCGGGGCAAAGGGCGTAACAGCTACTTGTGTAATGGCCTTATCGAAAGCTTACCAATGCAAATTTATCTTACTCGGTAGGTCTTCCATTGATTTCGAAATACCAGCCTATGCACAGGGTGAAATAGAGGAGCGAAGTTTAAAAGCGGAGATCATGCAAGATCTCAAAGCAAGTGGCGAGAAAGTAAACCTGGCTGAAGTTAAGAAGCGATACAATAATATAGTTTCTAAAAAAGAAATTGAGTCTACTTTGGAAGAGCTGCGTAGCCATGGCTCCGAAGTAAGTTATATCAAAGGTGATGTAACTAAAGTAGAGACCTTCAAGAAGCAAGTACAAGCTATTGAGAGTCAGTATGGAAAGGTTACGGGTATCATTCATGGAGCTGGCAGACTTGCTGATAAATATATCCAAGATAAATCAGCAGCCGATTTTAAAAACGTACTGTCTGTAAAGTTAGACGGTATGCTAAGTTTGTTTGCCGCTGTGGACATTCATAATCTTGACTATCTAGTCATGTTCTCTTCTGTGGCTGGTTATTATGGAAATGTTGGGCAATCTGATTATGCCATAGCCAATGAAATATTAAGTAAGGCAGCACACCTTTTCAAAACCAATCATCCCAATACACATGTAACCGCTATCAACTGGGGAGCCTGGGATTCGGGCATGGTCAGCGGAGAACTTAAGGCGCAGTTTGAGGCAATGGGCGTAAAGCTGGTAAATAGCGAGGGCGGTGCTTCCATGTTTCTCAACGAACTTAATAATAAATATGATGATCAAGCATCTGTCATTATTGGCGGAACTTTACCAGCTGGTGTAAGCCACCTCGGTGACCTTGCAACACATAAGATAAATAGAACCATCACGGCAAACGAGAATCCATTTTTATTTGATCACGTGATTCAATCTAAAGCGGTGCTGCCAGTGGTAAATGCAGTCGGATGGATGGCGCAGAGCTGTGAAAAATTGTATCCAGATTATAGGGTTTATGAAGTAAAAAATACGAGACTCTTTAAGGGTCTAGTATTTGATGCTGGGGATTCTGGTACCTACACTTTAGAGTTAAAAGAAGAAAGTAAAAACGAAGAAGAAATTTCCTTCAGCGCTACGGTGACTAGTCAAGGGAAAAAGCTTCCAATCATTCATTATAAAACGGATGTGGTCTTAAGAAATAAACAAGCAATACCAGATGCGCCTGACTTTGATTACACACCAAATGGAAAATCGGTTCTTAAAAACGGCAAGAAACTTTATAAGAACGGTGCTTTATTTCATGGACCAAACTTTCAAGGTATAGAGGAAATTTTAGAAATGTCCGATAAGCATATGTTGCTTTCTTGCCAGGCACCGAATGTGTCTTTTGAGCAGCAGGGACAATTTCAAGTAGCTACTATAAATACTTTCTTTTCTGATATTCAATATCAAGGAATGGTAGTCTGGGTGCAAGAGCAGAATGAGGGTGCAAAGAGCTTACCCTTGCAAACGGACAATGTAGCTATATTCGAACCTATTCCTTTTGATACTTTGATGTATGTACACATAGAAATCAAAGAATCTAGTGAATACAAGATGGTGGCAAACTGCACCGTATATGATGAGACGGGAAAAGTATTTATGAAAACGCAAGGCGCTGCAGTAACTGTTTCTAAGCAGTTGCAATGGACAAATTAATTTATAGCATTAAATAGAGATGATAGCAATTATAGGATCTTCGGGTTTATTTCCAGGCTCTTCCACTAAGGAGGCGTTTTGGAATAATTTGATGCAAAGTAAGGACCTTACTGGAGTTGCGAATGAGCAAGACTTTGGTGCAAATCCCGATGCCTTTTACGATCCAAAAAAAGGAGTGGTAGATAAATGCTACTCCTTGCGTGGTGGATACATAAGAGATTTTGAGTTTGATGCAAACGGCTATCAACTTGATGCAGATTTTTTAGCGAAGCAGGATAGATTATTTCAATGGTCCTTATATGTGGCAAAAGAAGCACTGCTAGATGCAGGCTATCTAAATGACGAAGCGCTTAAAAGGACGGGGGTCATCTTAGGAAATCTATCCTTCCCTACGCTAAGTTCGCACAAAGAACTGTCGAGCTTGTACACTGGATTAGTAGAGAACCAAGTAAGTAAATTACTCGATAATACACCGCTTAACTTTGCTGCTCACCAAAAAACGAATGAGCAAATCATAGAATACACTCCTTCAGAAATGGTATCCAAGGCGCTTGGGCTTGGTGCTACGCATTATGCCTTAGATGCTGCCTGTGCTACCTCCTTGTACGCCATCAAACTTGCTTGCGATGAATTGAGCGCTGGTAAAGCGGACATGATGCTGGCAGGCGCAGTTTGTGCTTCTGATCAGTTATTTATCCATATGGGCTTTTCCATCTTCCATGCCTATTCTGCCACGGACAAAAAGTTTGTACCGTTAGATAAAGATTCAGCAGGATTAGTATCTGCAGAAGGCGCAGGGATGGTAATCTTAAAAAGATTAGCAGATGCGGAGAGAGATGGGGATCATATTCTGGGTGTTATTGGCGGCGTAGGTTTATCTAATGATGGTCAAGGAAAGTTCCTTTTGAGCCCTAATCCTAAAGGGCAACAACTGGCTTTTGAGCGAGCGTATGAGGAGCATAATATAGATCCGAAAAATACCAGCTATTTAGAATGTCATGCTACGGGAACACCGCTTGGTGATTTAACAGAAATAAATTCTATCTCGGACTTCTTTAAAAAATCAGCTGCCCTCCCACTCTTGGGTTCTGTAAAATCTAATATGGGACACTTGCTGACAGCAGCAGGCATGAGTGGGCTGCTCAAGGTATTGCAAGCCATGAAGCATGAAGTGATACCGCCAAACTTAAACTTAGAGAATCCCGTAAAAGCTAAAAATGGATGGATTGGCGATGAGCAGATGATTACCTCCCCTACTATCTGGGACGACAAGAACAAACAAGCTGGCATTAACTCTTTTGGTTTTGGTGGTACCAATGCGCATATGATAGTTCTGAATTATCTGAAAGGGAAGTACGAGCCTACAATACCAATGCCGCAAGCAAAATCTACCTCTATGTCTATTATAGGCATGGAAGCTCACTTTGGAGATTGTGAAGGTCTAGCAGCTTTCTCAGAAACGATTTATTATGGCAAGCAGCACTTCAAAGAACTGCCCGCTAAAAGATGGAAAGGATTTGAAGCGGATAAAAAAAGCCTAGCTGCCTTTGGACTTAAGGATGGTATAGCGCCACCTGGAGCCTACATCGATGATTTTGAAATTGATTTATTAAGATATAAAATACAACCAAAGGAGGCCGAAACTTTGGAGCCGCAACAAGCATTAATTTTAAAAGTGGCAGACAAGGCTATTATGGATGCTGGACTAAAGCCCTCCCAGAATGTAGCTGTATTGATCGCCATGGAACCCGAGTTGGCCATCCACCATTACCTTGCCCGCTGGGACATGTCATGGCAGCTTGATGAGGCGCTCGTAAAAAATGGAATCAGCCTAGATGATAAGCAGAGATCGCAATTAGAAAAAGCAACTCGAAATAGTGTTTACTTTAGAGAAGGAAATCAAACTCCGTCTCAGCATACCAGTTTTGTTGGTAATATAATGGCGAGTAGAATTGCAGCACTATGGGATTTTTCTGGCCCTGCTTTTACGGTTTCTTGTGCTGAACAATCAGTATACAAAGCACTAGAAATTGCTGAACATATGCTAGCAAATAGCGAGGTGGAGGCAGTGGTAGTAGGTGGCGTAGATTTATCAGGAGGTTTAGAAAATGTGCTTCTAAGAAATAAATCTAATCCAGTTAGTCATAATCTAAAGCCTAGTATTTCATTCGAAGCAAGTACCAATGGTTGGTCGGTAGGCGAAGGAGCAGGTGCGATTGTTTTATGCAAGCCAGCACAAGCTAAAGATAAAAAAGTATACGCTGTACTTGATGGCGTTACTAGTAATAGTAAGAATAATAGCTCAGCCGACTATATAGAGCTAAATTCATCAGGTATCCAAAAGGCAGATCAACATGAAGCGCAATTTCTAAAAACATTGAAATTAGATAATAAGGTGGCCCTTGGAAGTATCAAAGCGAACATAGGCAACACATTTGCGGCCTCAGGTATTGCTAGCGTAATTAAAACAGCTATCTGTATTTCAGAAAAATTTATCCCTGCAATTCCTGCTTGGAATGAACCTAAAGAAGAATATAGCTTTAACGATACCCAATACTACTTCCCAACTGCATCTCGCCCTTGGATAAAAAGAGCTAATCAAGAAAAGAGAACTGCCTTAATCAATACCCCAGACGGAGGACTACTCTCTATCATAGAAGGCAAAACAAACCTTATTGACAATACTACTCTAAGGAGAAGCGAATTTCCTTCACTATTAATACTCAAAGGAGAAACTGCAGAGGCCCTTACACATCAATTGTCCGCTCTCGAAATAGCTATTGAAAGCGATAATATGTTAGAGGATATTTCTGCCCAATTCTATGATAAGAGCCAAACAAAAAATGGGCTAAGCCTAGTAATCTTGGCAAGAACAAAACTTGATGCCCAGCAAGAAATTAATTTCTTCAAAAAGCAATTTGTCAATAAGCTCGAGATAGCAACCACTTTAAAGACGCCCAGAGGAAGCTATTTCACCAATGCACCATTGGGTAAAGAAGGAAGAATAGCCTTCGTATATCCAGGATCTTCCACTGCGTATATAGGCCTTGGAAAAGATATCTTCAGAGCGTTTCCTAGTCTACATAAAGATTACGAAAAACAACTGCCTGCTCTCGATAATTTCATTTGGTCAGATTACTTGTATCCCAAGAAAATAAATCGAAATGACCCTAGTCCTACCATTCAGGACAATGCTATCGCAATGATGTCAGTAGGTGTATTTCATTCCGCGGTCTACACACGTATAATCAAAGAACTTTTTGAATGCAAACCCAATATTGCCTTCGGGTACAGTATGGGCGAATGCAGTAGTATGTGGTATTCTTTAGGCGTTTGGGATGCCAATAATTCAACACACTTTCAAAGTTCTAGAATCTTCCAAAATAAGTTTGCAGGAGAACTTACGAGTCTAGCTGACTATTGGCATATTAGTTCAGCAGAAGCACAAGACAAATGGATCAGCTTAATTCTCTTTGCAAATAGAGCAACTGTAGAGGATACTGTTAAATCCTATCCCGATGTGTTTTTAAGCTTTATCAATACGGATACAGAAGTAATTATTTCTGGAGATAAGACCACCTGTTATGCCATAGCTACACAATTAAATTGTAGAACCTTAGCCCTACCGTTTCAGAATGTAATTCATCATGAGTTTTGTCGTAGCGAGGAAAAGGGCTTGCTCAAAATGCACAACTTTGAACTAGAGCACAAACCTGAGGTAGACTTCTACTCTAGCATAAAACATGACTTTATTCAACTAGACAGTGAAGCTATTGCAGCGAATTCTACGGAGGTTTGTTGCCAGTCGGTAGATTTCCCCAAGAGCGTGAAGAATATTTACGATAAAGGAGCACGCATTTTTATAGAACTAGGAGCCAATGCCACTTGTACCAGTTGGATAAATAATATTCTAGCAAAAGAAAACCATTTAGCCTTAAGTTTGGATAGCAAAGGAAAGCATGTTGCTGATACATTGAGTGCCTCAATCGCTACCCTGCTTGCTCATCAAGTAGAATTAAATATATCGTCTCTTTTTAAATCTAATAATCAAGCAGCCAAGAAGAAAAGCTTTTATAAAAGAATAGAGTTGGGTGGAACGCCGATCAGTGAAATTTTCCAGGATGAATCGCTATTAGCTGAATTTAAAAACTTTAAGCAGTCTTCTACCACAGAAACCTACGCTACTTCTACAGTCTCAAATCCATCAAGGGTTTCAAGTGGATCAATAGCAGTGTCAAATACAAAACTTAAAACCGTAAATCAAATAAAAAAATCAACAGCGCAAAATATGGATACTAAGATGGTGAGTACACCAAATAAAATTGAACAAAAAGATAAGTTAGGAGAGAATGGACTACGCCTTCAGGATTTTGAAAGTGGAGAGTCGCTGGAAGGAAAGAATATAATTTATAGCCAAGCCGACTTAGAAGAATTTGCTACTGGTAAAATTGCGAATGTATTTGGAGAAGAATACAGCGTCATTGACAGTTATTCTCGCCGTGTTATGTTACCCGCGTATCCATATTTATTGGTCAGCAGAGTTACAGGATTAAAAGGTAAGAGAGGTGAATTTGTGCCGTCCACTATGCAAACAGAATATGATATACCCTATAATGCCTGGTTCACCACGGACAGGCAAATACCATGGGCCGTATCTGTAGAATCTGGTCAGTGTGATCTGATGTTGATTTCTTACTTAGGGATTGATTTTGAAAATAAAGGCGAACTCGTTTATAGATTATTAGACTGCACCTTAACTTTTGTAGATGATTTACCTTACGAAGGTCAGACGCTACGCTATGATATCTCGATCAATTCGTTTGTCCGCAACGGAGAGAATTTGCTTTTCTTCTTCAGCTACCGCTGTTATGTCGAGGATAGACTTGTGCTCAAGATGGATAATGGCTGTGCCGGATTTTTCCGAGATAAACAATTGGAAGAAGGAAATGGAGTGGTATACTCTGATGCCGAGAAAGAAATAAGAAATACGGCCAAGAAACGACACTTCACCCCCCTATTAAATACACCTAAGACCCAATTTTCAAAAGCTGATCTTAAGCATCTAATCGATGGTAGACCTGACTTATGTTTTGAAGACGAGTCCTATTTTGCCAATGGTCGCAATCCATCACTTTGCCTTCCGCCAGAGAAAATATTAATGATTGATCGCATTACAGATGTTGATCTGAGAGGTGGTGCTTATGGTTTAGGAACTATCGTAGCCGAGAAAGACCTTGATCCAAATGACTGGTATTTTCCTTGTCACTTTAGAGATGATGAAGTACTTGCTGGATCTCTGCAAGCAGAAGGCGGCGGAAATCTACTACGCTTTTTTATGCTTCTACTAGGTCTACAACGGTTGACTAAGGACGCTCGATACCAACCTATTTTTGACTTACCACAAAAGGTGAGGTGTAGAAAACAAGTGACCCCAAAGGATACTAAGTTAATCTACAAATTAGAAATAAAGGAGATAGGACTTATTCCAAATCCTTATGTAGTAGGCGATCTAGAAATTATTTCTGACGGTGTAGTTACGGTACACTTTGAGAATCTGGGCCTACAGTTAAGAGAAAAAGACAATCCTAAATATTTAGAAAAGGAAAAAGGTATTGCTATTTCTCCTCGCTCTGAAGGGGCATTAATGAATGAAAAAGACATCACCACTTTTGCTTTGGATGACCTATCACAATGCTTTGGCCCTGACTTCGCTATCTACGATGGTCGCACCGTTTCAAGACAGCCTAATACAGATCTACAAGTTATATCTAGAGTTTTAAAAATAGACGGTGAGCGTGGCAACTTTGCGAAACCATCTACGATTTATGCAGAATATGATGTTCCGCAAGATGCTTGGTACTATCAGCAAAATGCAACGGCGACTATGCCTTACTCTATTTTGATGGAGGTCGCTTTACAGCCTTGTGGTTTGTTAGGTGCTTACTTAGGCTCTACATTGCAGTTTCCAGATAAAAATTTGTTCTTTAGAAATTTAGATGGCGAAGGGACTACTCTTGATCTTCCCATCGGCACCGATTTCAGAGGAAAAACCATTAGTAACAAATCTGTTTTGGTTTCATCCGTGGCACTAGGAGGCACCGTCTTACAAAATTATACTTTCGAATTATCGCTAGATGGAAAAGTATTTTACAAAGGGAAATCTTCTTTCGGATTTTTTCCGGCGGACGCACTAGCTGCACAGGCAGGATTAGACAAAGGAAAGGAAATCCCTTCATGGTTAGTACAGAATAATATTACTGCCAACAATTATATGCAGATAAAGCTAGATTCGCTTTATGGCAAAATGAAACTTTATAAGGCTCCTGCTGGCAAGCCTCATTACAAATTATCAGGCGATCAACTTTCTCTCATCGATAATTTAAAAATCGCTAAGAACCACGGCGAATTTGGTAAAGGCTATGTACATGCTACGCGTTACATGAAGACCTATGATTGGTTTTTTACTTGCCACTTTTATCAAGATCCAGTGATGCCTGGCTCGCTGGGTGTAGAGGCTATTTTGCAAGCCATGCAGACCTTTGCTTTACAGCAAGATATGGGCGCTCGATTCCAATCTCCTAAATTTGTTCAAGCAGCAAACCATACGACCAATTGGAAGTACCGTGGTCAGATATTACTGCCTGTAAAAGAAATGCACTTAGAAGTTCATTTCAAATCTATCGAAGAAAACAGCAATCAAACTATCATGATTGCCGATGCTTATTTGTGGAATGATAAGATGAGAATTTACCATATTACTAATCTCGCTTTAGCCATTGAAGAAGCTTAAAATAAAATTATGCAATTAGAATTTCAAGGAAAATCAAAGCGTCTTTTTTGGCAGGGCTCTCCACGGGAGATGGCTTTTACCCAAGAAGATATACAAGAAAAATTACACCAGACGGATCTCCCATGCTACGTGATGCGAGATTTCCAAGGTCGTATAGGCGTTAGCAATGGCGGTAGCTTAGTAGCTGAAGGCAGAGGTCTAGAGGTATTGGCGACGGTGCAGGCCATGTCTGCATCCCAATTAGGCGACCCTACTTTCTTAAAAGATTATCAGGTAGAGCGCGCTTATAAAACCGGTGCTATGGCTAACGGTATTGCCTCAGCGAACTTGGTAATCGCTATTGGTAAGGCAAAAATGCTCGGTTCATTTGGTGCTGCTGGACTGGTGCCATCGCGTATTCTGGAAGCAATCAAGCAAATAAAAAATGAAATCCCAAATCAATCTTACGCTTTCAATCTAATCCACAGCCCAGTTGAAGCAGCGCTAGAATCTGGCGCAGTAAAGTTGTTTCTAGAGCACGATATTCGCATTGTTGAAGCTTCTGCATATCTAGGTTTGACAGAACACATCGTTCATTATCGTGCCGCAGGACTTGCACAGAATGCGGATGGAGATATTGAGATTCAAAATAAAGTAATTGCCAAAGTCTCTCGCACGGAGGTGGCAACACACTTTATGAAACCTGCTCCACAAAATATTTTAGATCAGTTGGTTGCGCAAAATAAAATAACAGCGCAGCAAGCCAAATTGGCTCTACGGGTGCCCATGGCGGATGACATCACAGTCGAAGCAGACTCTGGTGGGCATACGGACAATAGAACTTTGGTAGCCTTGTTACCGACCATCATTAAGCTGCGTGATCATTTCCAAAAGGAGTTTCAATTCAAGCAACAGATCCGTATTGGAGCGGCTGGCGGTATCGCCACCCCGGCATCTGCCCTTGCGGCATTCATGATGGGTGCGGCATATATTGTGACGGGTTCTGTCAATCAAGCTTGTGTCGAAGCGGGTACTTCTGAGCATGTGCGCAAGCTGCTCCAGACTGTTGCCTCTACGGATGTGATGATGGCTCCCGCTTCAGATATGTTCGAGATGGGTGTTGAATTACAAGTACTAAAGCGAGGTACGTTATTTGGTCCTCGCGCTAAGAAACTCTACGAATACTATAAAACATATAAGTCCATAGATGAAATTCCAACTGCTGAAAGAAAGAAATTAGAGCAGCAAGTTTTCAAAAAACCACTGGAAGAGATTTGGCAAAATTGTGTTGACTTTTTTCAAGAGCGTGACCCTGCGCAGCTTACTAGAGCCAAAGATAATCCGCATCGTAAAATGGCGCTTATCTTTAGATGGTACCTGGGCTTGTCCTCTAACTGGGCAAATGCAGGTACGCAAGATCGTGTTCCAGATATGCAGATTTGGTGCGGTCCAGCTATGGGTGCATTCAACGATTGGGTCAAAGGGACTTACTTAGAGGCCTACGAAAATCGAAAAGTTGCCGACGTTGCTCAACATATCATGCAGGGTGCCGCTTATCTCTATCGTATCCAATCTCTGAAAATGCAGGGCCTACTATTGCCTTCAGAATTAGCACATTATATTCCTCATCCAAATAGAAAAATGGAAATGGCTATCTAAGATTTTTATACTTTGGGCGATCCCCTTCGGGTCAGGCTATTTCGCACTCCGCTGACGCTTCGGTCCTTCGGACTTCCCGATGAAAAATCGGGCCTGCTGTCTATCCTTATCGCGGTATACTATTCTACGTGTTTGTTTAACCACCAAAGATACTTTTTGGATTCTTCGGTGCCTTGATCTCATTAAAACTGCTTCAGTGCCTACGGTGGTAAAAAAATGTGGCCGTTGAAATCTAGCTCTGGTTCCATTAAAAGCAGGAACCACAAAGCCCTACCACAACGCTCTTGATAAGGCACTTGCATAAAAAAGACAAAGAAAAAAACTGATGGAGAACAGTATCCTTTTGTTACCTTCGGTGCCTTGTTCTCATTAAAACTGCTTCAGTGCCTACGGTGGTAAAAAAATGTGGCCGTTGAAATCTAGCACTGATCCCATTAAAAGTAAAAACCACAAAGCCCCGCCGCAACGC
>ENA-ORXT01003035-ORXT01003035.1-marine-metagenome-genome-assembly--contig:-NODE-3035-length-19119-cov-3.362882_pt1 | contig 19119 bp, 14 predicted proteins | sample MGYA00237868_ERZ511482 | MGnify/ENA metagenome assembly ERZ511482 | reverse complement strand
GGGCAGTAGCCCGAAGGCTGATACAATAGAAATCAACCCGCTCTTCCATTCCGGAGGAGCGGGTTTTTCTATCCTTGCTTGCTAAAGGACGCACCTTGCACCTGCGACCGCGCCTTATTCACTTACCTTAAATTCAATACTAAGACCCCTATGGCGTATCTTTGCCGCTCACACAGCAAAATCTTATGTACAATTTAATACTCTTCGGCCCTCCGGGATCTGGAAAGGGAACACAGGCCGCCGAATTGGTAAAGGCTAACGGTTTTCTGCACATCAGTACCGGTGATATGTTCCGCTATGAGCTGAAGAACAATACCAAACTCGGTCAGGAGGCACGTGCTTATATGGATCGCGGTGACCTGGTTCCCGACGAAGTAACGATTGCTATGCTGAGAAAGCGGGTTGAGGAAAATCCAGACGTTCCTGGCATCATTTTCGATGGTTTCCCACGCACGCCGCCTCAGGCGGAGGCACTGAACGAACTGATGGACCAGCTGGACACCCAGATCAATGCCCTCATTTTGCTCGATATTGGCGAAAAAACGGTCATTGAACGCATTCTTGGTCGCGGCGCTACCAGTGGCCGTGCGGATGATGCTGCCGTAGGTACCATCAAAACCCGCTACGCTAACTTCCTGAAGTATACCGCACCGGTTTTCGCCTATTACGAAAAACTTGACCTGGCACACCGGGTGGACGGGCTGAAGTCCATTGAGGACGTGGCCAACTCCGTAAAAGCGATTGTTGAAAAAGAAATGGACAAATAGGAGCCGGACTCCAAATTGGAGGAATAGCGAATTAGTAAACAGATATGGCAAACGGGAATTTCGTTGATTACGTGAAGATCTATCTCCGTTCCGGAGATGGAGGTCCCGGTTCTGCTCACTTCTACCGTGCCAAGGGCATTACGAAAGGTGGGCCCGACGGTGGCGATGGCGGACGCGGCGGTCACATTATTCTGCGCGGCAACCGGAACCTCTGGACGCTGCTTGGCTTCAAGTACCGCAAGCACACTAAAGCAAAACACGGTGGGAATGGTAGTGGAAACCATCAACACGGTGCCAACGGAGAAGACATCATATTGGAGGTCCCGTTAGGAACGATCGTCCGTGACCCCGAAACGGGACAGGTAGAGTTTGAAATGACGGACCACCTGGAGGAGAAAATCCTCGTTCCGGGAGGAAGGGGTGGCAAAGGAAACTCTTTTTTCAAATCGTCAACCCACCAGACTCCCCGCTACGCACAACCTGGCGAATCCGGGATCGAGACGTGGAAAATCCTGGAGTTGAAAATTCTGGCCGACGTAGGGCTCGTCGGACTGCCAAACGTAGGTAAATCCACCCTGCTTTCTGTTGTTTCTGCGGCGAAGCCAGAGATCGCCAACTACGAGTTTACCACTCTGGTGCCTAATTTGGGGATGGTGCAGTATCGGGACGGGAAGTCCTTCGCGATGGCCGATATTCCCGGGATCATTGAGGGAGCCCATCTGGGCAAAGGCCTGGGACACCGATTTTTGCGGCACATTGAACGCAACGCAACCCTGTTGTTCTGCATCCCGGCTGACGCTGATGATATCCAGGGGCAATACAAAATATTACTCAACGAACTGCGGGAGTACAATCCGGAGTTACTGGATAAGCCACGCATATTGACCCTGACCCGGGCGGATCGCGTTGATGAGGAGCTAAAGGAGATGAGGAAAGATGAAATTCCTGATGACCTTCCTTTCATCTATACCTCCGCGGTTACCGGGGAAGGGTTGACCGAGCTGAAAGACATGCTTTACCGGCTCATTATTGAGCAGCGGGAAATATCGAACGGGCGACAGGTGGCAATGGAAGAGGAGTGAAATTGCTCCGTAGTTAATGCTCAAAGAAGTTATAAGAACCGATCAAGTTGGCCTCCAATCAGGTTTTGCAGCATCGCTGTTGCGGCGTCCCGGGCGTCGGTGGCATTCATTCCTGCGTCCATGTAACGATCTTCGAGTCGTACTTGTGACTGGTGGTAGCCCATCCGGAAAGCACTGAAGATGTGGGCGTGCATCGGGTCTTCGGTGGCCCAGTCTTCGAGGTTGGCCCAAAGCGTAGCGGCCCAGGCGCGGGCGCGGGTAGCAGCAGCGGGCGTGAGCGAGGTACGGATGTTGAAAAGTTCGGCACGTTGCCGGGCCAGTTGCTGATCACGGTCGGTATTGGCGGTTCCTCCGGCAATGTCCTCCGCTACCGTCATCAGGACGCGGATTTCGGGCCAGTTGCCGGTTTCGGTCATGGATGCATTGTTAAGGCTGGAAAGTAGCCGGTACTTCCTGATCTCCGGCATGTCGTCCCAGGCACGCAAATAAGCAGTACTGGTGCCGGGGCCGTAGAATCCATCGATGCTGGCCTCGTAATAGCCCTTTTCTTTGAGCAACCGCTGTAGTTCGGCAGCACTGTGTCGTTTCGTTTTGCCGTCGATTGCGGGAAGGCCGGCCATGTTTGCCGGAGCTGGAAGTGCATTAGAAAGAATAGCCGATCCCTGGGTGGCAGGGGGCGCGGACGCAGGTGCAGGGGAACGTGAAACAGCAGTGGAGGAGCCGTAAGTGGTGGGCGCATCCGTTGGTGTGGTGTTAGTGCTGGCAGCGGGGCTCGTTTGCTGCTTTGGTGGAGAGCTTGGTGGCGCGTCTTGCAGATTAATCGGGATTAAGGGCTTTTTGATGCCCGTCTCAAAAGTAGAAACAGGAATCAGCCTGACGGTATTGATGCGTTTAACGAAAGCGTCCTGAAACCCAAGTTGGCGGATCGTGGAGAGGAACTTTAGTGCCGTTGGCCCGTCGGGGTAGACACCGGTCACGATTTTCGACAGCCCGTTGGAGGATTCAACGTATAGCTGTCCGGCTCTCTCCATTCCGGCCCAGTCTATTACTCGGTTACCGGAATGTAAACCTAATTGAATGACGGTTACATCCTGGCCGGTATTGGCAGGAAGGGTGAAGGCCTGAGCGTTTCGAAATCCTTGCCGGACAAGATCGGTAGCCACGCTGGTAGCTTTGTTCTGATCATTGTAATGGCCCACGAAAACCTCTATGGTGTTGTCCGCTCCGGGGGTGCCGTAAACGAAGCCGAGGGATTTAATGGCGGTAAAATCGTCAGCCTTTACGTCGCGGAAGATGCCCACCCTGACGGTAAAAAGTTCCTGGGCACTAATTCCTACGGTGAAGGAACAAAGCAGAAGTAGGAAAAATAATCTTTGCATTAGGCTTGGCTATAGGTTCAAACAAATAGAGTAACACGGACAATAACGGTGCGTACGCCTATCATGGTATCAGGATAAGCTTAGGCAGTATGATACACCCTGTTTGCTTAGCTTATGCCCATCTTAAAAGATGAAAGTGACGAATTAAACCCTTCAACAGTAGCGGTGTCTTATTACTGAACCGACTAAACGGATAGCCGTGGCTGAACTACCTGACGAGGAGGCATTGCTCTTGCAGCTGCGCGATACGCGCAGCCGTGCGAACGCTTTCGCCAGGCTGGTAAATGCCTACGGACCGATGCTTCACCGGCACCTGTTGCGGATGTTGCAGTCGTCAGCGGATGTTGACGACGTATTACAAAATACCTTTGTTAAGGTCTTTCGGAACCTCGACCGGTTTCGTGGAGACAGCAAATTGTCGACCTGGTTGTACCGGATCGCTACTAACGAAGCCCTTAGCTGGTTGCGTAGCCAGCAACGGCGGGGAAGAAAATTCGTCAGCGAGGGCCATCAGGAGATGGCACAGCGAAATCTAAGCGCTGATCCCTACTTCGACGGAGATGCCGCACAATTGGAATTGCATCGAGCACTGGCTTCCCTACCAGATAAGCAAAGGGCGGTATTTATTTTCCGGTATTTCGATAACCTGCCTTACAAGCAAATCAGCGAAATAACGGGAACCTCCGAAGGAGCATTAAAGGCCAGTCATCACTTGGCCGTGAAGAAAATAGAAGAAAAATTGAAAGCGTATGTCCAATAAGGAAATGCGGGAATTACCCGAACTGCTGCGTGGCCTGAAGGGCCACGGTGATGGGATGATGAGCCCAGGCAAGGATTACTTCGAAGCCATGGCCCAGGCCACCATCCGGGAGGGGCAACGGCCCGCTGCCACCAGAAGCCTGCCCCTGCTTAGGTGGCTTGCTGCTGCCGGGCTGGTGCTGTTGCTGCTGGGAGGGTGGATCTTCAGCCGTGAAGCTGCAGGCGAAGAATCACTGGCGGATAAGCCCCTCAATAGCGAAGAGTTGTTGAATCAGCTCAGCGTTGAAGACATTGACGCCTACATCGATGACCAACTCCATGACTTTGAACCGGAGCTTTACGCCGAAGCTCCTCTAAACCAATAAGCTATGTGGAAGCAACTGCTAATATTACTCTTCGTTGGTTCCTCCTTTGTAGCTACGGCTCAGGGACAAGCCGAAAACAGAGAAAAGCGCCACGAAAGAATCCGTCAGGCGCGCCAGGCTTTCATTACCGAACAACTGGAACTAACCACTGCGGAGGCGGAGGCCTTCTTTTCAGTATTCTGGGATTTTCAGCGAAGATTGGATGAGACCAGAAAGAAAGTATTCCGTGGCCGTCGTTCTTATGCGCCTGACCGTGGGATTTCCGAAATGACGGAAGCCGAAGCCGAAGCCGCTGTTCTGAAACTTCAGAAGGAAAGGATGCAGGTTGTGGCCCTGAGCGTAGAAGCTGAAAACCGCTATCTGACGATTCTACCCGCTAAAAAAGTTTTGAAGCTGGAATTAGCGGAACGTGCCTTTCGGAAAAAACTATGGGAAAGGATGGGGCGAGAGCGTGGACGACATTAGCTGTTTCTTCCATAAAGTGGATGATAGTGGGGATTAGAAAGTAGTGTAGAAATAAGAAAAGAATAGAATTGAGTAATCTTGTCAAGAGCAAACAAAAAGTTTTGCGAAATGGGCAACTTTTATGACTTCCGCATCGTATGTTTATCAGGAGTTTCAGCCAATGGTCCGAGAGGCTACGCCGAAGCCCACGCCTTGTCTTATGAGCAAAAGAAAAAACAACCAGCGGGACCTCGCCCTACAGGCATTGGTTACTCGTTTTGAAACTAGTAAAGAACCTGGAAACACGCTATTCCTCTCCGAGGAGGAATTTGATGAACTACTAATCCATTACTTCAATAAGCACGATTTTGACCGAACGCTGGCGGTTGCTGATCTGGCCATCTCTCAACATAATTTTACGCCAGAATTTTACAAGTGGAAAGCATTGATCCATAAGATCAACCTGGAGGAACGGGAAGCTTTGGAAGCCCTGGAAAAACTGAGCATCTACGCGCCTAACGACGAAGAGTCGCTGATGCTTCGCCTTGAGGTGCTGATACATTTTGAGAAGCGTCAGGAAGCCCGCTTTATTCTTGATCAGTTACAAAGCCAGGTAGAAGGAGACGAAAAGCATAGCCTGCTTGCTTTCTTTGACGGCTTGTTGCTTATGCAGACTAAGCGATATGATGAAAGTTGGCGTGCATTCGTTGAAGCCGTAAGGCTGGATCCTTTTCAGGAGCCTGCCCTGGATGAGCTGCTGAACGCTACCGAGTTTGAGTATTTACGTACTCAGTTGGGTAATGTGCTGCAACAAGTACTTAACCAGAACCCGTTTAATGACCTGGTCTGGTATTACCTCGGACTCTGGTATGATGACAAAGGGGCTGACCATAAAGCAATGGAAGCTTTTGCCAATGCCCGTTCCCTGCAGGAGAACCCTCGCTATGACCTGGAATACGCCGATAAGCTGTTCGACCTTGATCAATACCAGCGCGCCCTGAAGGTGTACGGAGCGTACTTTGATTCGCAGGAAGCGGAGGAGAGCTACGAAACCTACATGCGGGTGGGACGATCTTACCAGATGCTGGGGGATATTGACAAAGCCAAAGCTTCTTTCTTCAGAGCCGTTGAGCTAGATCCGAACATGTACGACACCTACCAGCACCTTGGGGAGTGTTTTGTAGTAGAAGAAAAATGGGGTGTTGCTGCTTACAACTATGGCCGTGCTGTGGAGCAGCTGAACCACACCGAAGACTGTTGGCTGGGCCTGGCCCTTTGCCAGGCAGCCATGAACGAAGCGGAAGAGGCAGAAACAGCCTTCTTGCAGACGCTAAAGATGAATGATCGCTACAGCGAGGCGGTGGTGGCTTATGCCATATTTATGGTCGACTGCGGTCGGGAAGGCGAAGCCCTCAACCTGATGGCAGCGTCTTTAGAACGCTATCAGGATGCTGGGCTACTTTATGGCACGGTTGCCCTTCACCTGATGTGCAACAAGCGCCAACTTGCTCTTGAGTATCTGAACGATGCGCTGGGGAACTATTATGAAGACCATGATCTGCTGCTGGACTGGTATCCTGAATTGAGGAACGACGCTGAAGTACAGGCGATCTTCACCTTGCATCGACCTTAGTCAAGCTCTTAAACCTTGAACTGTGCTACCAAAAGGTAGGTCGCTGCTCCCATCGCTACGGCTACATTCATAGAAGTGTTCTGTCCGAACATCGGCAAGTAGATGGACTGGTGGCAAAGCTCCAGTAAATCAGCAGATACCCCCGCTGCTTCAGCGCCCGCGATCAGGTAGACTTCCTGATCATTGTTTATGACGGCCGATGGAAGCTGGTAGCTAAGTAACGAATGGCTTTCGTCGGTAATTTCGAGTGCCAGAACCAAGGCACCAGCTTCTCTCTTTTTGGCCAGGAAGGCCTTACTGTCTACCGTGACCTCGTAAGGAATACTCCTTACCGTAGATCGGGCCGTCTTATTGATTTTGTTGTTGGGCGGAACGGGCGTCGTTCCCCCCAGCACGAGGCCGGAGAGCCCCGCTGCATCCGCCAGCCGGAATACGGAACCTACGTTGAGTGGGTCACGCCAATCAGGGCAAACCAGATGAATGGGATGCCGACGGCTAGTGTTTCGTACTTCGTGATGTTCCAGCTGGCGGATAGAGCAAGTGTTTTACTCGGAGAAAGAGACGAGCTCGATGTCGAAAATAAGATCAGAGTTGGGGCAAATGGAGCCAACTAAGCGATTGCCGTAGCCCAGCTCAGAGGGGATGAAAAGTTTTACCCGGCCACCTTCGCCAACGAGAGGAATGCCCAGCTGCCAGCCACGGATGAGGCCCGCTAAGCGGAAAGAAGCGGGTGTTCCGTTGGTTTCGTCAAAGACTACATCATCAGTAGTTACCCCACGGTAGTTGACCGTGACGCTGGCGGTAGCAGAGGGGCGGGCGGCAGCACCAGCATCTTCAATAATGTACAACAAGCCTTCAGCGCCTTCCTGTACGGTAAGGTTATTGTCGGTTATGTATTGTTCGATGCTTACGAGGTCCTCGCCACATACAGCATCTTTATTACAGCTGAAAGCGAGAAAAATACACCCCAAAAAGAGTAAAGAGAAAAATTTCATTCGGTTGGTTTTTTGAAAGAACGCAAAAATACGCTCCGATGCTGTGTGATGAAGCAAAAGGAATTCTGTATTTACGGTGTTTAGCCGGCTTTAACACTATCCTGGGTGTAGTGTAGGGCCTCCGTCGTAACTTAACCCCATGCGACACCTGATCCGATACGGTTTTTGGTTTCTTATTTTTATCGTAGTGGCTTGCCAGCCAGAGGACCCCTCTCCATTGCCTGGCCGAAACCCGACCTCTGAACGAATGGACACAGACTATACGGAAAGTGATTTTCAGGATTTGGAAATACCTGACAGTATCCTTTACGATAAAATACTGGGCAGCCTCGTTGGCTCCGCCATCGGTGACGCGATGGGCGCCCCGACCGAAATGTGGAGCCGCTGGGCGATCAGTGAAGAGTATGGGCACGTGGATGGCTTCGACCTGGTGTTGCGCGAACCAAGCCCGGAGGGACCTTGGGATTTCAACCTCCCTCCCGGAGCTGGCACGGACGATACCCGCTGGAAGGCCTTGATGATTAATTTCGTCATGGCGGAACATGACCTGAAGCCGGCTGGAATGGCTTTTCGACCTGACGCCCGGCGCTTCGCCGCCTACCTGAACGGAACCTATGAACGCAGCATCAGGGACCTGAAGCAAACCGCTGGTGTAGCCCCCGAACCCTTCGAAGACAATATGCGCCGCCTCACCTGGCTACAGGAATGGGCCCGGGTTACCCGCCCCTACGTAGAGAACGATATTGATGGCTACCGAAACGCCCTCTCCCGCTTCTACGGCGGAGAGATGGCCTGCGGCGGGATGCTCTACGCCCCCGTGCTGGGCCTCACCTTCCCCGGCCGGCCGGAAAAAGCCTATGAGGCGGCCTACGATCTGGGCCTCTTCGACCTGGGTTACGCCCGTGATATTACCGGTATGACGGCGGCGCTGACCGCCGCCGCCTTCGCGCCGGAGGCGAAAATGGATACGTTGGCGACCGTTCTGCGTGATGTGGACCCCGAGAAGTTCTTTCGTTCCCGCCTGTTGGGGCGGGTGGCCTACCAGCAGTACCGGCAGGCGCGCGCCATCGTCAGAGAAGCCCGTCGCGTAACGGAAGCGGATATGGGAAAGATGACTTTCCGCCTGCCGGATGGCTACCCACACGACAGCCTCACCTTCGCCCAAACGCTGAAGGCCTATGAACTGCTCCACAAAGCAGAACAGGATGCTCCCTTCCACGCCGGGGAGATCCACCTGATTAACCTAACGGCGCTGCTGTTCAGCAATCTCGAGTTTCAACCCGCCATGGAGTTCGTCACGAACTACGGCCGGGACAACGATACCGTAGCTGCCGTTACCGGCTCCATCCTCGGAGCGATGCACGGCTACTCCCAATTGCCCCGCGACCAGCGGGAATTAGTTGTCAAAGTCAACCGCGAAGTACTGGATATTGATCTGGAAAAATTGGGCTGGGAGTTGACGGAGGTGGTGCTGGGGAGGAGGTGAGTGGTCTGGTAGTGCTGGTAGTCTTGTAGGCTGCCGCAGGCGCGCGCTTCATTCGCAGTAAATAAAGGAGGTTCCCAGCCATACTCGCAGGTGTGTTTTAGTACCCTGACGAAGGGTGATTGGGGCTGTTGTTAATGGAGAATATCCCGTGTAATCTGCTATGAGTTGGGTTTTACATGCAGGCGTATTTAATTCGAAGAAGCCAAGGCTGTCAGTTAATACGCCCAATTTTAAATTCTTAAGATATACTGCGGCATTGGCGAGGCAAGTACCATCTTCTGAAGAGTAGATGTTTCCTTGAACAATTGCAGAATCTAACGCAACAAATGTTGATGCAGAAATGCTGTCAATTTGATACTTTCCAGCAATCACCTTTGTTAAGGTTCTCGGGGTACAAGAAATCCAAAAGAAGAGGGAAAACAATAAAAGAGGGACAATTGCAAAACGCACGCTCACTAGCTTTAAGCAATAACGATATAGATACTACAGAGGCTGCTTAGTAGTGAGGACTTATTGCCCTTCAACTTCCATTGCACCTGCGTCCGCGCCCTGTCGTATGCGGTCTCCTACCTAAAAGCGAGGCACTCCATCGCCCGCTGGGCAGCGATTCCGTACCGTCGCTAAGAAGCCGACCCGTCCTTATCAGGACTAGCGATTTGCGGTGTGGTCAAAGTTCGTACTTACTTTCTTAAATTAGATCACTAATAAGCGGACGCCAGATTACCGCCAGCTGCGAAGCAGTGTGCTAGTTCCTTGCGGTAGCTACTACCGACTACCAAACTACATTACTACCAACTTCTTCTCCGCCAGCTGCGAAGCAGCGTGCTAATCCCTTGCGGCAGCCTACCAGCCTACCAGCCTACCAGCACTACAAGACTACCCACCGGCGGTTACCGCCGCGAGTAATTAGGCGCCTCCTTCGTAATCGTAATGTTATGCGGATGACTCTCCGCCATACCCGCGCCGCTGATGCGGACGAACTGTGCGTGCTGCAAGGCCTCGATCGTACCCGCGCCGCAGTATCCCATCCCGGCCCGCAGGCCACCGAGGTACTGGCTGACGACTTCGGCGAGGTTACCCTTGTAGGGGATACGACCTTCGATGCCTTCGGGAACGAGCTTCTTGACGTCGTCTTCCACGTCCTGGAAGTAGCGGTCCTTACTGCCCTTCTTCATCGCGCCCAGTGAGCCCATACCGCGGTAGACTTTGAATTTCCGTCCGTCGTAGAGGATGGTTTCGCCCGGGCTCTCATCTACGCCGGCAAATAGACTGCCGGCCATGATGGTCGAAGCGCCGGCGGCGAGTGCCTTTACGATGTCTCCGGAGTAACGGATACCTCCGTCACCGATGATGGGCACGCCGGTTCCTTTCAGTGCTTCAGCGGCGTTGTGGATGGCGCTGAGTTGGGGAACCCCCACGCCGGCCACGATGCGGGTGGTACAGATAGAGCCGGGGCCAACGCCCACTTTTACCCCATCTGCGCCAGCGTCCACCAGAGCGCGGGCGGCGGCACCCGTGGCGACGTTGCCACCGATGATTTCCAGATCAGGAAAAGTCATTTTCGTTTTGCGTACGGCGTCAAGTACGCCACGGCTATGGCCGTGGGCGGTATCAATGGTGATGACGTCGACGTTGACGTCGACCAGGGCCTGAACACGTTCCAGCATGTCGGCGGTAACGCCAATGGCACCACCGACGACCAGGCGGCCAAAGCTGTCTTTGCAGGCGTTGGGGTAGTCCTTCACCTTCATGATGTCTTTGTAGGTGATGAGGCCTTCGAGCTTTCCGTGGTCGTCCACCACGGGGAGCTTTTCAATTTTATGGCGCTGCAGGATGTCTTTGGCCTGGTCCAGGGTAGTGCCGACGGGGGCCGTGATCAGGTTTTCGGTGGTCATGATCTCACTAATGGGGCGTCCGGCACTTTTTTCAAAGCGAAGGTCCCGATTGGTAAGAATGCCAATGAGCATATAATTACCATTAACGATGGGGATACCGCCGATGCGATGGCGCTTCATGAGTGCCTGGGCGTCCCCAACGGTCGCATCATGTTCCAGCGTAACGGGGTCGACGATCATGCCGGACTCCGAGCGCTTCACCATCCGGACCTGTTCGGCCTGCTGGGCAATCGTCATGTTTTTATGCACAATACCAATACCTCCCTGCCGGGCAATGGCGATGGCCAGGCGGCCATCCGTAACGGTATCCATAGCGGCGGAAACGATCGGGGCGTTCAGGCGAAGGCCGCGGGTAAGCTGGCTGGAGAGATTCACTTCCCGGGGAAGTACTTCACTGTAAGCGGGTAGCAGAAGGACGTCATCGAAGGTCAGGCCCTGCTCGGCAAATTTCTGGGGGTAGCTTTGGTTCGTTTCCATGCGCAAAGGTATAACAGAGGATGGGACATGGGCAAGGGGTTCGATTAAATTACCCCTCCGTAATTGCCAGCGTCGCAATACTCACTCGCGAGCCCGCGTGCGCCTCCAGCAAAAGATTGCCGCAAAAATCGAGCGTAGCCCCCGTGGTGATGACATCATCTACCAACAGAAGATGCTGGCCGGCGAAGTCTCCTTTGTCGCTAGCAAATGATTTACGCACGTTATCCACCCGTTCGATACGGCTCTTCTTAGTCTGGGAGCCGGTGAAACTCGTGCGCCGCAGCGCACGGTTAAAAACCGGTAGCCCCAGCACTTCGGCCAATCCGTCAGCGATTTTCTCGGCCTGATTATAGCCCCGCTCGTGGCGGCGAGCCGGGTGAATGGGCACGGGGACGATGCCGTGCAGGTCCGACAGCGTCGGATGATCTTTAAGCTTATGGCCGAGCTCCCGCCCTAGTTGCACGCCTACCTCCGGCCGGCGGTAGTACTTCAGTGCGTGGATCAACGATTGGCAAACAGTGCCCGTATTGAAGAAGTAAAGCGCTGCGCCGAAGGTGACCGGCAGCCGGCCCAGAAGGCGGTCCGTTACCGGGTTGTCTGGTTGCTGCCAGTAGTTGGTGAGCGCCAGCTCACCGTAGCAGGAAATGCAGAGTTGGGGCGCTTCCTTCCCGAAGAGTGATTGCTGACAATTCAGACAAAGGGTAGGGTAGAGGAGCGAGCGAAGGCCGGTACCCAATGAGTTGAGCTGCTGCTTAATCGACATAAGTCCATTTGCGAAGAAAGCGAATACCTACGGAGAGTTCGATGGTGAAGTTCCGTATCTGTCTTTCCGGTATGGTGCGGTTGCCCGCTCCGAAGGGGTCGATCACGTTGGGGATTGGGCCCTGGTTGTATTGGAAGTTAAGGTCAGGGTGGGCGGTGATCTCGACGAAACCACCGATTTTATCGGAAATGGGAATCAACGCACCCGCGCCGAAGGTTGCCCCATAGGTGAATTGGTTGATGAAGGTAGGACTGTCAATCGGGTAATTGGCCCGAAAAGAAAGGCCGAAGGAACCTTCAAGCTGGTCGTATTCGCTCAGGTTTGTATTCAGGTTGTACTCCGCCCGTAGCCCCAGAACATAATATAAGTCAGCGAAGCGCGCATAGCTGAAGACTGATTTTGCGCCGAGGCCGAGGGAGACATTCTGAAAGCGGAAATCATCCGCTGGCAGCGTTACCTGACTGCCACCAAAGGTGATGCCCCGCCGCCGGCTGATCCTGCTGCCCCGCAGGTGGTAGCCCAGCTGGGCGTATAGGCTGAAGCGGCCGCTGGCGGGGATGGACTCCAGGAAGAGCGCTCCGTGATAACCCAACAGGAACTCTGTTTCCAGGCCGGACCAATCCTGCTGGCCCAGGCTAAGTCCTCCCTTAAGCCCGAAGAGGTAGCCGCCCCAGTCAACACCGTATTCTCCGTCTTGCTCAAGGTCCTGGGCTGAGAGACCATAGGAAGAGAATAATAGACAGAGAAAGCAAAGCGGGAGGATGTAGCGGATACCAGTCACGGAGAGGAAGTTGATTCGGTAGGCCAAGATACAGGTTTTGGCTTAGCTCACATGAAATTCTACTTTTCCGCGTGTAGAACCAAATGCAGTTCCAGGTAACGGATGAGTCTTCATCGGCATGAGTTGCAGCAATCAGCAGACAGCATTCAGATTGTATCGCGCTGAATCCTGGCCGCTGAATGCTGACTAATGAATTAAGACAGGTAGAATCAACTCGTTTAAGCAATTGGTTATACTCACTATCGTACCCGCAGCTGCTGCCCGATGGAAATGTTGTTATTCGTCAATCGGTTGAGTTGCTTTAACTGATCAACCGTAAGGCTGTACTTGCGGCTAATGGCGTAGAGCGTCTCTCCGGCGCTGACGGTGTGGAACTCCTGCTGTGGAGTAGTAGCCGGGTTGGTTTGGGGGGCACTGATCGGTGGGGTGACCACCGGAGGGTATCCCGTTGTCCCCGGATTACCTGACGGAGTAGTATTGGTGGGAGTACTGGGCGTTGGGTAGGGGTTTGGGGGTGGAGTCGTCGTAGGATAACCGGTGTTAGGAGTCGTCGTAGCCGGTGTTGTTGGCCTTGGCAGCACCACGGGGCGGTTGCCCGTCGGTAGCGGATTGGTCGTAGTCGTGCCGGTATCTGGCTCATCATCGGGCCCATCAAGGATGAGTTGGCCGTTGGGGTCAGTCGGGACATCCGTTGCCGTAGCGTTGGGGTCCGTAGTGCCCGCCAGTCGGGGCGCATCCTTAAGCTTACTGCCACGGAGTTTCACTTTCACGCCGGTAGCGGGATTGTCCTTTTCCTGAAGACGATTACGCTTAGCCAGTTTGTCCAGCTTCAGCCCGTACCGCTGGGCAACGTCGTAGAGGGTCTCGCCTTCTTCCACCGTATGGTATACTTCCTTACCCCGGTAGCTGTTGCGCTTCTTCTGGAGGTAGACGCGGTCACCGGGGGTAACCTTTTCGTCGTCTTTATTTAAGCCTTCGTTGTATTCCAACAGGCGGCGGGCGCTGAGGTCTACCTGGCGGGCAATCTCGGCTACGCTGATGGGAGCCTCACTTACGAAATAGCTCACGTCATTAGCGCGCAGGATTCCGGTAATCATTTCGTTGGTTGGTACTTCTACGTCTACCGGGTCAACGGCACCCGGTGCATCGTACTGGTTAAGGTTGTAGCGTTCGATCAGGGAGATGAGCAGCTCCGGGTAACGGGGGTTTGTCGCATAGCCCGCCTGCCGCAGGCCCCTGGCCCAGGCTTTGTAGTCCGTTGGTTCCAGGCGGAAGAGAAAACCATAACGGAAGGACTTGGAGGGGTTGCGCAGGAACTCAGAGTGGGCTACGTAGCTGGCGTCCGGGTTCCGGTATTGCCGGAAACAACTCTTGATGAGCTGGCCCCGGTCATCATAGTCGTCGTCCTTCTTGTAGTACTCTTCTCCCTGCCAGCCACTACCGCACTTAATACCGAAGTGGTTATTGGCGGACCGGGCCAGGGAGCTTTTGCCGGAGTCACTTTCCAGTAGACCCTGAGCAAGCTTGATGCTTGCCGGTACGCCGGAGCGTTCCATCTCCCGAATGGCAATATCTTTAAAACGCTTGATGTAGCGTTCCTGGTCCGCAGTAAAAATTAATTCTGATGGAAGGACGGGAGCTGCAAATACACTGCCACCAATGAGGAACAGCAAACAGCCGAACAGGTACTTAGTCATGATAATCGTGTTATTGGGTATTTGGGTAGTAACGCCAAATATGGGGCACTTCGGGTTCAAGTCCGCAGTTTTTTGCTTTTTCTTATTTCTTTACCCTTTTTTTTAAGAATTTTTTAGCGCATCAGCACCAGGTCGCCCTTAAAGGTCTGTATGTTTCCATCCTGAAAAGTAACCGTAACGGTAAAGACGTATACCCCCTGTTCGTGATGCCTGCCGTCCGGATTTCTGCCGTTCCAACCCCAATTAACGTCCTGTGGCCCGACTGGCCCGTCAAGGATGTATACCTGCTGGCCCCAACGATTAAAGATGGCAAAATTGGTAAAAGAAACTACGTCTTTGCGGCCGTAGACCTGGTAGGTGTCATTCACACCATCTCCGTTTGGCGAAAAGGCCGTGGGAATATAAACCGGAACGTAGCGGTCAACAACAACTCTGGCCGTAATAGTGGCTGAGCAGCCCAGTTCATTAAAGGCCGTAATTTCGTAAGCAGTGGTGACGGTGGGAGCAACGAAAAACGAAGAAGAAGTGAAAGGTTCCGGGCTGCCGGGGCTGACGAAGTAACGGCTGGCATCAAGGTCGGTCACGACCTGAAGACGGACACTGTCTCCCCGGGTGATAACGGCCAGGCCAGGCGTAACGGCAATCTCACCGGTAGGCGGAACATCAAAGTCGAAGTTCTCCTCCAGCCTGCACCCCCTGCTGTCTTCCAGTTGAAAACGGGTAGTGCCGACGGCAGCGTCAATGGTGTCCGGAAGGATGCCCGTGGTCCGGAACCCCCCGCCGTTTACCTGGTAGAGGTAGGGGCCTACGCCTCCGGCAAGGTCACGAAGAACAATCCTGGGAGTCGGTAACAGGCAGTTGCCCTGGATCGTACCGATGCTGGCAACCAGTACGGGAGGAGATAGCAGCAGTGCCTGGGCGGTCGTCTGGCAACCTCGACCGCTGGTAACGCGAAGGCTGTAGCCACCGGCGGCAAGCCCTTCCAGCGAACGACCCGATGCGCCATTGTCCCACTCATAGGTGTAGGGAGCGACGTCTCCGGTAGGGGTGGCCAATAGGGCTCCGTCGGATTCACCGGCACAGCTTACGGCGTAGATGCCGTCGCCGCTGGTAACCTCGAGTCGTAGTTCAAGATCAGAGGCTTCCACCAAAATGGAGCCAGTAGTAAGGGGCGGGCAGAAGTTCTCGTCGCTGGCGGAGAGGATGGTGATCGTGTCTCCGTCAGTAACCTGCCGCTCGATTACGGTCCGGCCGGGAGGAATCTGGAAAAATTCTCCGGGATGAGAACTTAGCTCAATCGTTACGTCGGTTATGCCATCGTAGGTAAGCGTGATGTCAAGTGTGCCATCTTCACAAACGAACCCATCTCCGCTGATGGACACTAACGGCAGCGGTATGACTCGTACGGAAACGGAGACCAAACTGTCGCAGCCCCGGGTGGACATTGCCGGTAGCGTCACGATTTGATCCTGCGTTGCCCGGTCAAAGCGTTGATCGCCGACAAGGAAAAAGTCACCAATACAAATGGTCGTGTCCACCACGCTCATGGGCAGCGGATAAAAATCAAGTGTAACGCTAACGGTGCTGTCACAACCATATACGGAAGGCAGTGGAATAAGGACATCACCGGTCGTTCTGCCAGCGTGAAAAATTTCATCGAAATAGCGCACGGTATCTCCCGTACAGGTGATGGTGTCCAGGGCGCCGAACGCAGGTGCAAAGAAGGTCAAAGACACGGCCACGATGCTGTCGCAGCCACCCGCTGACGGAAGGGAAATAAGTACATCATCGTTCATTCTGCCGCCGTGGAAGATTTCTCCGAAATAGCGCACCGTATCTCCCGTACAGGTGATGGTGTCCAGGGTTCCCGTAGCTGCCGGGAAGATGAAGACTCTTCTTTGTTCATCTACATCCCGGCTACAGCTGCCGGCGTCCGTGATGGACGTAAAGCCGATGGTAATTCCGGCGAAGGTGGTGAGCCCGTAGTCAGCAGGACAAAGCTCAAGGCTACCGCTTCCACTGCTTATTTCTACCGTGCCCGGCACCTGCGTCCCCGCCTGATCCACCTCAAAATCAAGCCGCAGCGGAAAATTTCCTTCGGCCGTGTAACTGATCGAGCTGCAGGCCCCGTCGCAGGCGTCAGAAAACTCAGCGAGGCTGATCATCGGAACGTCCGTAAAGGCAGTAATGGTGACCTGATCGATGGCTTCGCAGTTGAAAACATCCGTTGCGGTTACGGTGTACATGCCCGGAAGGAGGTCGTTTACGGTGGCCGTGTTTTCTGTATTGCTCCAGCGGTAGGTAACCGCGCCGTTGGCTGCCATTGGCGTTGCGGTAGCGCTTCCCGTAGCGGAGGCACAATCGGGCTGCACGGCAGATGCCGAAACGCTGAAGTCTCCACATCCGCCAGCGTTGACTACCACAGTACAACTGGCCATGCAGTCGTTCGCATCAAGGACGTCGAGCTGGTAATTCCCCGGAGAAAGCGACCGGAAGCTGTCCATTGGCGGGCGGGCGACCGGCTGCCCGTTCAAGGTAATAACGTAGGGTGGCGTACCGCCACTGAGCTGAAAGCCGACGATGCCGTCACCAAGGCCAGCGCCGGATTCCGCCACGGCTCCGCAGCCAAGTTGCAGTAATGTCGGCTGGCTGATTGCGATGTCATTAGCGGCTTCACAGCCCTCAGTGTCACTCACGATCAGGGCATAATTGCCAGCGGCCAAACTATCGATGATGTTGGTGTCCGCCAGTCCGATTCGGTTCCAGCTAAAGGTCAGCGGGCCCTGTCCGCCGGAAGTGGTTGCCTCTATCCGGGCCGTTTCGTCTCCGAAGCAATTGATGGGCATTGTTTGTGAAATGTCGACGAAAAAAGTGTCGGGTTGCCGGATGGTGAAGGAGAGCGGAGGAACCGGGCAGCCCGTGTCGTCGCTGATGGTAACGGTATAATTGCCGGAGGAGAGTTGGCGAACGGTATCCATGCCGTCCAGCGCATCCACGTTCCAGTCGATGACGAGGCCGGTACCCACGCCGGTGATGTCCAGGTTGATGAGGCCATCGCTTTCGCCGAAGCAACTTATGTCCCGCTGGTTGCCGGTTGCCGCCAGATCGCAGACCGGCTGATCGATGATCGCTGTACAGGTCTGTACGCAATCATTTTCGTCGGTAAGGGTGATTTGGTAGGTTCCCGCCGGCAGGTTGAAAATGGTGTCTCCGTCCATTACCGGGCGGTCGGTTACGGAGGGCAGGCCGCCGCCGTCGGGGTCAGTTGCTACATAGCTTAGTTGGTAGCCCGGGGTGCCTCCGCTGATGTCGAACCAGATCCTCCCGTCGTCGTTCTCGGGCAGTGTTTCGTTGGCGCTGCCGCAGGTGAATTGCAAGGCAGGAGGAGCAATGATGGCAAAGTCGCCTTCCAGAAAGCAGCCACGGCTGTCGGTGATCAGGTAGGCGTAGTTTCCCGGTCCCAGATTTTCGAGTCGGGTAGCGTTGGAGTTGTTTACGCCTGGCCCCGTCCAGATGAGTTCCGGGCTGTGGTCTCCCGCGAAGCTTACGTCAATGATGCCATCGTTTTCACCGGTACAGCTTATTTGTTGTAGCAGGTTGAGGGTGAAGGTCAGGTCGGTGCAGTCCGGACCGGGAATTTCGTAGGACCGGGAATCACTGCAATTCGGCCGGTTGGCTTCGTACACGGTGAACACGTATTCCCCGATTTCGAACTCATCGGCGTTGATCAGAAAGCCGGAGTTGTCGAAGGGGCCGATATCGTCCCGGAAGGTAGGCCCGGTGTAGCTCACTAAATAATCTGGCGTTCCGCCCAAAATAGTAATGATGATGTTGCCGATGCTGTCTTCACTGACGGAGAAATCAATCTCGCACGGAGGGTCCGGCAATACGACGGTACACATCTCGGAGCAGGTGGAAACATCATCAGTCACCGTGATGGTGTAGGTGCCAGTGGGAAGACCGCCGATGGTATTTATCCCGTCTACGGCATTAGTTCTTGCACCCATAACCGGGCCAGACCAGGAGATCGTGTAGTCTCCTGAGCCGGAGAATATATCGACCAAAAAAGAACCATCACTGGCGCCGATAACAGTTGGCCCGCTCACCAGATCGCAGGTCATGGCTACGTTGTCGAGTTGAACAATGTTGCTGGTCTGGGTAGAGGTGCAGCCGTAAAAGTCCATTACGTCAACGGTGTAAATGCCCGGAGAGAGGTTGTCTATATCCCGGGTCGTTGCGGTAAACCCGTCTGGCCCCGTCCATGAGAAGGTAGCTCCTCCTCCGTCTCCATCGACACAGTAAAGGTCGTTCGTCTGAAAGCCCACCAGGTTGACGAACCCGCCGGTACCGTTGCAGCCCAGGTTCTGCGCGCCCATCGTAAAGGGGTCATCCGTAGTGTTGGGGCAGGAAGGGAAGAAGGTGTAAGAACACTCCGTAAAACAACCGATAATGGCACCATCCGGCCCAACATCTGGTTATTTCAACGGGCGCTCCGGTGAGCGATCAAGAAGGAGCGATACCCGACGTGAGCGAACCGGTCGTTTCAGCGCAGAACCTCTCCCTGACATTCCAGACGAATGACGGCCCCGTCCATGC
>ENA-ORXT01003034-ORXT01003034.1-marine-metagenome-genome-assembly--contig:-NODE-3034-length-19130-cov-164.199339_pt1 | contig 19130 bp, 19 predicted proteins | sample MGYA00237868_ERZ511482 | MGnify/ENA metagenome assembly ERZ511482 | reverse complement strand
TTTAGATATAATAATCGAGACTTGACAGATGGTTCAAGATTCGATGTAACTTTAGCAAATGCCGAAAAAAGACTCACATACAAAAGACTCATTAGTAGAAAATCTGCGTAAGAATTATCCCAATGATTTGAAGTTGAAAGGCGGCTTTAATGCGCAATTAAGCAAGGCTATCAACGATAAAGAATTGGATATCAAGAAAGTCAAAAAGCTACTTGGTATCAAGGATGCTGATATTGCTGAAATGTTTGACTTTAAGAATGTTCTTAGTTATCGTAATTCGAGTGCAAAAGGTAGAATTGAAAAAGGCATTGTAGAATTATTTCAACTTATAAAAAATGAAGCTTAGTATTTCAGAATATAAAACAATGGATTCGATGCTCATTAGAATCAATGATTCGAGTTTAGGTGAGATAATGACAACTAAGTCGAGAGGTTGGACAAATCAAGATAGTCAAGTCTTAGACTTGATAATAGGTGTTAATCCTAAGTTAGTTCTTAAAGTAGATAATGGAATGACAGCAGAAATCACAGCATTAGGAAAGTCATTTATAACAAATGGTGGTTTTACTAAGCAGTATAATTTAGAGAAACAGAACGCCAAAAAGAATTTCGAAAAAGAATCTTTGGAATTGGAAAACTTAAATCTTTCGATCAAGAATTTAACTACAAAAGTAGCTACACTTAATAATGACCAGTCAGAAATGATAGCTTCCAACATTCTAAAGAACAAAAGATATATGTGGTTTACTGCACTAAATGTATTGATCTCACTTGTTGCTATTGGGATATCGCTAAAATCGCTATTAGCATAGCACTCCAAGAAAGTATAGTAGACATTACTAATAACCTAAACGTCCATAATTCATATTCTTTTGGTGTAATCTTAATCATGATGCAAATTTATGAATCATGAACACGTACCTAAATGTGTTAACTTCACTTTTCATGGGTTACACAAGTATATCGTTGCCATAATTTATATCATTTTATCAAGTGAGCGAACATTACAACTAATGAAACGTATATAATTGAATAATTAAGTAATCATCAGGAAGGCCTATCCATTATGGCTTTGACATTAGTAACTTAATTAATGACCAGACATAAATTTTTATTATGCTGAACATAGATCTATGTTAGCAATCAAATATATAAAAAAAGAAACCATGAGTTTTATCCAGAAATTAAAAGAGCGCTACGCTACTAAAGCCATGAATGGCGAAGTCGTACCACAAGAGAAGATAGATAATATCCTTGAAGCCATCAGACTGGCACCTACCTCAAGTGGCCTGCAGCCTTTTGAAGTATTTGTCATCACTAATGCAGAGATTAAATCTCAGATACGAAAAATCGCTTGGAATCAATCACCCGTCACGGATTGTTCACATTTATTGGTATTCGCCGCATGGGATCATTATACTGCAGATCGCATCAATCATATGTTTGATCTGACAAATGAGATCAGGGGCTTTAAAAACGAAGGTTGGGAAAACTATCGCCAGAAGCTTCTGAATAGCTACCCCCAGCGAGATCCTTCAGTTAGTTTTGAACATGCCGCTCGTCAAGTATACATTGCCTTAATGGCAGCAATGTCTCAAGCAGTCTATGAAGGATTAGACAGTACGCCTATGGAAGGATTCGACCCAGCTGCATTGGATAAAATATTAAACCTAAAAGAAAAAAACCTCCGAAGTACGGTCATCCTACCTGTAGGCTATAGAGATGCTGAAAACGACTGGTTAGTAGATTTGGTCAAAGTGAGAAAGCCTATGAATGAATTAGTTACAACAATCTATTAGTTTGGGTTTTAATAATTTAAATGGCTTGCTGATTTTCTGAGCAAGGCAGTAGCACTATCATAAAATTTTTTCAATTTCACAAAATATGTGATTGATTACAAATTATGATAGTGTTTCTGCTTTATATAATCAGATTTAACTAACATAAATATCAATATCAATACATACTTTGCTTTTATTTAATTTTTCACATGAGCTGTACTTCAGATCTATCTGAGGAGGTTTCTTTCAATGCAATAACTGCATTACACCGATGCTATTTTACTTTGTGAAAATAGATCTAGTATGATACCTGAAAGAAATAGATTTGTTGATTTGAAAAGTCCCAAACCAATTTCTCTTCGGTATAGTAAAAAGCATCTCGCCAAGACTGACGAGATGCCTTATTTTATGACATCATTGAAGTGTTTTTGAAATCTAAGATCTTACTTTGTTGAAGAAGGAATTCTCATAGACAGTCCATCATAATTAAGGCTGACGCCGTCATCTGTTTTATTAAATGCTACATCAGGATCTATTTCTATTTCGAGGACATAGCTAATGTTGTTTTCAAGATCAAAACTAGTAAAGTATTCAATAAATTCATTTGTTCTACGGTCGATAATTACTTTGAAAACTTCATCATTATTATCAGTTACAGTAATGTTTGTAAAATAAGGGTCTATGCCAATTGTATTCAATAGTTCTGTATGGCTAAATTCACCTACAGGCTTAACTTCTGATGCTGCAGTATTAAAACTAAGGTCTACTCCATCAAACATCTGAATTAAAAATTTGACATTACCTATTGCTTCCTTAGTAACAAAGCTTATATCTCCAGTATTTAATTCTACTGATTTCCAGTTAGACGATTCGGTCTTTTGAATATTAATTTCGATTTGTGGATCATCATCTTTACTACATGAGCTAAGGGTTAAAAGAATTGCTAAAATTGTGATAATAGATTTCATAATTATTTTTATTTTATTGTTTAAGAATTTAAATATCGCTTTACAATTATAAGTCGTCAGAGATAAATGTTGACCCTAGTCGATTTCCTTTTTAATTTTAAAATTTTACGATTACCTTAAAAGCTGTTTTGTGTTGCTCTTTTCATATTTATATGGAGATGATCTTAATATTGGTACTGGCATATACCGAACCTATTTTCTTACCGATAGCTATCGGAAAGAAAATAGATCGAGAATAATGCCCGACAGAAATAGGTTTGCTGGTCTAAATGGCCCAAACCAATTTCTCTTTGGTATAACTAATTCTAATTTGGCTGAAAGTTCTAAATCGATATATTATAATCTCTCAAAAGTATTTTATGATCAAAGTAAAAAGATGAGAAATAAATTTAGTAAATTGAATAAAGGAGTAGGCTTAGTTCTCCTAAGATCAGTTCTTTTGCAATAGATGAATCAAAGGAAAATACAGGACACTACTTCTACATCAGGACATGCAAATTCTTAGAAGAAGCCATAAGCTATTCTAAACAAATTTTTTAAAAACCAATAGCCTCAGGCATTCATGCAATGACTGTATTATCTCAAGATAAATTATTTGTCATCCAGATAGCATCTTAATAGTAGCTGATTCTACACTTATAACTCGGCCACTAAATAGCTTGCTTGCTTTATAGCTCTCTTAGCATCCAGCTCTGATGCTTCAGAGGCACCACCTATAATATGAGCCTTGATACCCCTATCAGTTAAGCTCTGGTGCAATGAATTAAGTGGTACCTGACCAGCGCAGACCACGACATGATCCACGGGCAAGATTTGATCTTTTCCTTCTACATGAATATGAAGACCTTGATCATCTACTTTTTGATAAGTGACTTCTTGAAGCATATTAACTTTTTTCATCGCTAAGCTTGAGCGGTGTATCCAGCCAGTCGTCTTCCCTAACTTCTTACCATGCTTCCCCTTAGATCGCTTCAATAAAAAAACTTCTCTCGGTGAAGGGATCGGCTCCGCAGCAGTGGCGAGCGAACCACCTCTGGTATAGTCCATATCGACACCCCATTCTTTCATATATGCTTCGACATTCATAGTAGGAGACTCGTGGCTCATATCATGTGATAAGTATTCCGCCATATCAAACCCAATACCACCGGCGCCAATGATTGCAACGCTCTTCCCAACTTCCTTATTTCGATAGAGCACATCTGCGTAGTCTAAAACCTTGGGATGGTCTATGCCTTCTATATCCAATGTACGAGGTGTCACCCCTGTGGCTATAATGATCTCGTCATAGTTGCCATCAGCCAGTTCTTGTTCACTCACTCGATGATTCAAGTGTAGATTGACTTTGTGTTTTTTAATCATTTCACCATAGTAGCGGATGCTGTGTGCATACTCTTCTTTTCCTGGGATGACCTTTGCCATATTAAACTGACCACCGATCTCAGACTCTCCCTCGAATAAATCTACCTGATGTCCTCGCTCTGCTGCTATGGTAGCGGCTGCTAAGCCCGCAGGCCCGGCACCGACGACTGCTATTCTCTTCGGATGATCAGTCGGCGGATAATTGATCTCTGTCTCATGACACGCTCTTGGATTCACGATGCAGGAGCAGACCTGAGCCGTGAATGTGTGATCGAGACATGCCTGATTACAAGCAATGCAGGTATTGATCTCATGCGCTCTTCCTTCGATAGACTTTAACACTAATTCTGGATCAGCTAAAAATGGCCTAGCCATAGATACCATATCTGCGCAGCCATCTTGTAGGATCTGCTCGGCAACATCGGGCATATTGATTCGATTAGTTGCGATCAGTGGAATATTGACTTCTCCCATCATACGCTTGGTCACCCATGCGAAGCCACCTTTAGGCACGATCGTGCCTATCGTCGGGACTCTCGCCTCGTGCCAACCGATACCTGTATTAATGATAGTCGCACCTGCTTTTTCTATTTCTTTAGCTAACTGAACAACTTCTTCCCATGTACTTCCACCCTCGACTAAGTCGATCATGGAGAGTCTATAGATGATGATGAAATTTTCACCAACTGCCTCTCTGGTTCTTCTGACTATTTCTATGGGAAGTTTAATTCTATTTTCATATGATCCACCCCACTCATCTGTTCTAAGATTAGTCTTGCTGACAATGAACTGATTGATCAGATACCCTTCTGACCCCATGATTTCTACGCCATCATAATCTGCCTTTTGTGCTAAAGTAGCACAGTGTACGAAGTCTTTAATGGTCTGCTCTACTTCATCACCAGATAACTCACGAGCAGGAAATGGTGAGATCGGTGCCTTAGTCGCACTTGCAGAGACATTCTGATCTGTATAGCCATATCGACCTACATGAAGTATCTGCATGCATATCTTACCGCCTTCTTTATGTACGGCATCTGTGACGATTTTATGCTTGGCACAGTGCTCTTCATTATCGAATGGGTCGCCGATGGGCATGGCTAAGCCTTGTTTATTCGGCCCTATCCCACCTGTCACGATAAGCCCTACTTGTCCTCTCGCACGCTCAGCATAGAATGCCGCCATACGCTCAAATGTCGGATCTAACTCCTCCAGCATGGTATGCATGGAGCCCATGAGCACTCGATTCTTTAATGTGGTAAACCCTAAGTCTAACGGTGACAGTAATTTATCGTACATCTATATTTTAATTTTATATATAATGAACAAAATATAGATAATAGAAGACACCGAGCTTACAATTATGGACATTCCAATGCCTTGTTTTAATTAATTGTCAGAAATCAATCACTAACTATAATATCCACCTGATGGCTTCTTTGTCAATTTTAATCGTCAATATCTCTGAGGCGAATCTTTATGCGTCCTTTATAAGGCCTGAGAGTATAATTTGATTGTTATCAGAAATATTCTATCGATAGGATGCATCACAAACAAACCGATCAGTCTGTTTTAAAACATTTTTATATCTTTAGACGATTTAGATAAATAACATTTTCTATAGTGGCTAAACATGGCAGAGAAAAAATTATAGCGTCTTCTTTCAAACTGTTCTTAAAACATGGATATCATGGTGTAAGTCTCAGTGATATCATAGCAGAGACTCAACTATCTAAAGGAGCCATTTACTATCATTTTAAAAGTAAGTATCACATCTACTCAGCAGCAGTAGAAGAATATTTTCTAAATGTCTTGGATACAGAATATCCTGATGACAAGGGTAGCCATGTGAAGCTACGTATCCAAAACAGATACGAGTCATTACTAAACCTGATAGATTTTATAGAGCACTTAGGAGATGAAGGCATAAAGTACCCTATACGCACATTCTTCATTTTTCAATTAGAGTGCGAAAAAGATAATTCGATCATGAAGAATGTACAGGCCTCGATGGATCAATATCGTTCTGAAGTAAAAAGTATTATTCAAGAAGGTCTTGATAAAAATGAAATTGTTACTGGACTTTCTGCAGAAATAATAGCTCTACAGATCATGAGTATGGCAGAAGGAATTGCTATTCATTATTCTACGGTGGAATCTGGATGTAAGGCATTCCTAAGTAAAAAATTTAGTGACGTCATAGACTCTTATGTAGACTTATTGTTAAATAGTAAAAATGAAATGGCTTCAGTCAACATATAATTCTTGAATTATAAAAATAAAATAAATGAAAAACTGGGCTGGAAATATAGAGTGGAATCCTGCAGTCATAGCATATCCTAAGTCTGTAGAAGAGATACAACATATAGTGATGAAGGCCGTCAACAATAAGCAAAAAATCAGGCTCATTGGCTCAGGTCATTCATTCACCGCTCTGTGTGAGACGAAGGATATACTCATCAGCTTAGATAAATATCAAGGCGTCACATCTATAGATAAATCAAAATATCAAGCTACAGTAAAAGCTGGCACGAAGCTTAATATTCTCACCAGTGCTCTATTTCAAGAAGGTTTAGCGATGGAGAACTTAGGAGATATTGATGTGCAGTCACTCGCGGGTGCTATCAGCACAGGAACTCATGGTACTGGGAAAGATTTTGGTACGCTGAGTACTCAGGTTATTGCACTTCGATTCATTAATGGAAAAGGAGAAATCATCTCCTGCTCAGAGACAGAAAATCGCGAACTATTCAAGGCGGCTCAAGTCTCCATGGGCATCATCGGCATCATCACTGAGATCACATTACAGTGTATACCAGCCTATATTTTAAAAATCCTAAGCAAACCAGATTCTTACACGGCGGTCATGGCTGACCTTGATCATAAGCTTAATGATAATAGAAATTTTGAATTCTTCTGGTTGCCTTACACAGATACAGTCATTTCTAAAACTACAAATATTGTCGAAGATGTTGCCATTAAAAAAACCAATATCATCAGTAAATTATCAGAATATGTATTAGAGAATTATGCCTTCATGGGTATGTGTGAATTTGCTAAACGATTCCCATCCAAGACAGAAGCCGTATCCATGCTATCAGCTAAACTTATCAGCGAAGAAGTCAAAATTAACCATAGCCACAAGATATATGCTACTACAAGACTGGTAAAATTTAGAGAAATGGAATATAACATACCTGCCGAAGCTTTCCAAGACGTCATGAAGGAACTGACCAAAACACTTAATTCTAAAAAGTATGACGTCCATTTTCCTATAGAATGCAGATGGGTGAGAGCTGATGATATCATGATGAGTCCAGCTCATGGAAGAGACTCTGCATACATCGCCTGTCATGTATACAAGGATAAAGATTGTGGCCCTTACTTTAAAGCGATGGAGTCCATTCTAAGAGCGTATGGCGGTCGACCTCACTGGGGTAAAATGCATACACTGACACCTCAAGATATAGCTGATATCTATCCGCAGTTTTCTGCTTTCATGCGTCATCGCGAACAGCAAGATCCTGAGCAAGTCTTTATCACTTCTTATCTAAGCGAGCTATTCGGAATAACTCATCATGCTCATGCAGTGACGACTTAGCATCATAATTCAATTCAAAAAAGAGGCCCGAATGAAAATAGATTCAACTCAGATGACAACCGATGCGATGGACTTTACTAAAGAGGTAACCACTCGCTGGACATCGCGAATCTCTGGCAGTGAAGCTTGCTTAGCCTGTGGAGATTTTTTACATGATCAATTTGATTCTTTCTCTGACTATACTGCTAAAGAAGAATTCAAATCTCATCCGGGATCGTTCTTAGGATTTATGAAAATCTGCGTGGTATTTTATTTTTTAGCAGTGTTTGCCCTTATTATTAATCAGATAGAAATTGCTACCGTCTTATCTCTCATACCCATCATCATTACGGTGACACACTTCTTTTATTACAAAGAAGTCATTGACTTTATGTATCCAGAAAAAACAGGTCGAAATATTACAGGTACGATAGAGCCAAGCAGCGATGTCAAACGGCAAGTCATCATCAGTGCTCATCATGACAGTGCTCATATTTTTAATTTCTTAGAACATGACCCAGATCATTTCATTAAGAAGACTCAACTGGCTAATGCTGCTATTTTTGGATTGGCTTTCGCTTGCGTGATGATGTCTGTTATAAACTTTACAGGTTTCCCGACTCACTACTTGCGTATCGTGGCTATGTCTGTATTTATACTTCTGTCTTATAATGTCTATCAGCTTTGGCACTTCTATGATGAAGAAGGTACTCCTGGTGCTGGAGATAATATGATCTGCACTGCGATTGCCATGCAGGTCGGAAAGTACTTTCAGCAGGAAAAAAATACGGGTACAGGATTAAAGCATACTCGCGTCATAGTCGCAAGTTGGGATGCTGAAGAAGCAGGACTTAGAGGTGCCAGAGCTTACGTTAAGAAACACCACGGAGCTTTGAAGACCATAAAAACATATAATTTTAATTTAGAATGCATGTATGATCATACTGAGATGGGATTCCTCCTGTCCGATTTGAATTCCTTTGTCCCTCTTTCTAGTGGCATGGTCAATGAGTGTGTCGAAAGCGCTAATGCATTAGGATATAGAATGAAGAAAACTCTCTTCCCATTAATGGCAGGTGGGACTGATGCAGCAGAATTCGCCAAAGCTGGAGTGGAAGCGACGACCCTAGCCGCTATGAGCTGGACAAAGAGAAGTGATGGTGTAGCCTATCATACGACAAGAGATACAATAGATGCCGTAGACCCTATAGCCGTATCGAGGAGTATAGAAACTGCCATTCACTACATACTGAAAAAGGATGGGAAGGTTAATTGATTTGGTGATTTGATTGAGATTCAGAATCTGTCCGTCGAGACACGGATTTTAATCAGAATATAGCATTGGGTAGAACTGACGTACTGATTATCTGATTTGATGAATACAGCTTCGTATCTTTATGTCTTAATCAAAATCAATGAAGAAAGATTTACTCCTTTTAGGAACAAGTGTTACTATTTTTACTTTACTCTTGATTGATGCATTGACTCTATTTTTGACTAAGTCAATTGATCTGAGCATACTAAACAGTCTAAATTCGACGTGGTCTTCCTCCAGTACGACGATTGCGTCTCATATTACTGACCTATCAGGAGAGACGGCCGTTGTTGGCTTTACTGTTATTATCTTAGTTATACTGTTACTTAGGAAAAAATGGGAATTGGTTTTCTTTCACATTTCGGCCATGGTCGGATCTCTGTTTCTATTTAGCTTTTTAAAGGCATTGACTGCAAGAGAGCGACCATTGTCTAAGATCAGCGAAGTGGCTCAGTTATCTTTTCCTTCTGGACATGCCACGATGTCACTAACCATGGCAGCGGTTATCTACATACTGCTTAAGGATAAACTCTCGCCCCCTTTACAGAAAATCTTCTTATGGCTCTGTATATTATTTCCTGTAATGATCAGTTTCACCAGGGTCTATCTCAATGTACATTATCCAAGTGATGTCATCGCTGGGATGGCCTTGGGTGTTGTTTGGATGTCTATATTGTTTAAAATCTATTTTAAGAATGAAGAAATTATACAAGCCTGATGAGCACAAATCCTCGACCTAAGTATAATTTCTGGAAGCATGCATCCTATCCCATAGCTGGATTCATCAATATGGTGAAACATGAGCGAGCTGCCCAAGTACATGTCACAGCCTTTATCTTACTGAGTATCGTTTTGATCTTTTTACCATTCAGTATTTTATCAAAAATCATTCTCTTTGCTTCTATGTTTCTAATGATCATCGGTGAAGCGATTAATACTGCTATTGAAAGAGTCGTGGATCTAGCTTCACCTGATATACATCCATTGGCTAAGCAGTCTAAGGATATTGCGGCGCTAGTGGTCCTGTTATTCTTTATGTTGACTGGGATTATTTGGGTGACTGTGATTGTGTATGAGATGGGGTGGATTAATTAATGAGCCATGCTATTCTTTTTTGGAGTAGATACTAACTAACAATAACTAAAATTAAATTTGTAATCGAATATGTTGTCAAATTCTATTTAAGCATTCCCTATATTTCTTGGTAAATTTTCAGAGGTACAGGTAGCTGAAAATAGAATGATTTAAGAAGCGAATATCAAAAATAAAAAGAATGCAATCTTTGATAACTCTGTTCTTTTTATAGAATTTAACAAGTGAAATTCTTCAATACCGATACTCCCCCACCTCATCTTTTAGCACCAATTCATTCATATCAGCATCCTCAACTCTTCCTATAACCTGAGCCTCTATATTAAAGGACGAAGCAATATCTATCAAGCTTTGCGCATGAGCTTCATCTGTATACACCTCTAAGCGATGACCCATATTAAAGACTTGATACATTTCCTTTCGATCAGTACCAGATTGCTCTTCAATCAGTTGGAATAAAGGTGGTAGGTCGAATAGATTGTCCTTTATGATTTTTTTATTCTTGACAAACTTCATCACTTTAGTCTGTGCTCCTCCTGTACAGTGGATCATCCCTGTGACTGGGATTCTCTGCTCTACGATTTTTTTAATTAATGGTAAATATGTCCTTGTAGGAGATAGAACTAATTTACCTGCATTAACTTCTCCCACGCCATCGATATTGATTTTATCTGTCAGAGCCTTTTCTCCACAGTACATTAATTCTTCTGGCGAATGGTCATCGAAACTTTCTGGAAATTTACTTCGATACGCTGAGTGAAAGACATCATGCCGCGCACTGGTCAGTCCATTACTCCCCATGCCACCATTATACTCTGACTCATAAGTTGCTTGTCCTGACGAAGAAAATCCTACAATTACATTTCCATCCTTCACATCATTGATAATCAGCTCATCTCGCTTCATTCGAGCGAATGTCGTAAAGCCAATATCGATAGTCCTGACAATATCTCCCACATCCGCCGTCTCTCCACCTGCGAGGTGGATTCCAATGCCATGAGATCTGAGCATGTCACAAAAAGCCTCCGTGTACTGTATGATCTCTTTCAGAACTGACCCTGGAATCAAATTCTTATTCCGGCCGATGGTAGATGATAAGACGATATTATCCACACAACCGACACAGGACATGTCATCGACATTCATCACAATGGAATCTTGAGTGACGCCTCTCCAGACGCTCATATCTCCAGTCTCTTTCCAGTAAATGTAGGCCAAACTTGTCTTCGTCCCAGCTGTATCAGCATGCATGATGTTACAATGATCTGCTGAAGCACCTACGATATCAGGCATGATCTTACAGAAAGCTAATGGATATAGACCTTTATCCAGGTTCTTTATTGCATCATGTACTTCAGACTTACTGGCTGATACACCCCTTGCCGCATACTTTTGTGAGTCTTCCATATGCTAGCAAAACTACAATGAAATAACTAAATTTTATAATATGTAACATCTATGGTGTGATTAGTTTCAGCTCACATCTAGATGATCAAGTATTCAGACGGTTCGAGAGTCGAAAATTGCATTATTTTCATTCGAAGTTCTCTGATCAAAAGGTCTGGTAGCTTACATATCAGCCCTGATCTAAACTATGAATCTAAGCTATACTGCAAATCTGAATTTAGTCCAAAAGAAAAGTGTGAACTTTGATGAATGACTGAGGTTTACTCATAGATTTGCATCAAATTTGCCAGAGTTTTCCTAAATATAAAGCGAGAACAGTAATGAAAGTTATTCCAGTAGACTATAAAGACATTAATGAATTGTCTAAAAGAGATGTTGCATTTATAGAGCAGAATGATGATCTGACACCATTTGTCAAAAGATGGGCATCAATAGAGGCATTTAAAAATGTGATCAAGTCTAAAGAGATGCACAAGATCGATAGAGCCTTGCTGAAAGATACACTCTTGGATCAGTACAAGACAATAGAGACAAGCACAGCAGTGACAGATAATATAAATGCTCTTGCAGAAGCGAACTGCTTCACCATCATCACCGCTCATCAGCCCTCGCTCTTTACTGGACCGCTCTATTACTTCTATAAGATTTGCTCTGTTATTAATTTGACAAAGCAGCTGAAGCAGGCTTATCCTGAGTATAATTTTGTACCAATATTCATATCAGGTGGAGAGGATCATGACTTCGAAGAGATCAATCATCTGCATATATACAATAATGACATTGTTTGGAATCGGGAGTCTACAGGACCTGTCGGGCGATTATCAACTGATGGCTTAGCCGAACTCATTGCTGAGATTAAAGACATATTAGGCTCAAGTGACCATGCTGAAATGCTGGTCTCTTTACTGGAAAGTAGCTTGGCCGCATCTGATCAATATGCTGATGTCAACTTCAGACTGATCAACGAACTCTTCAAAGACTACGGTTTAGTCTACGCCAATATGGATAATGCCGCCTATAAGCGCAGACTGATCCCCATTATCAAAGATGAACTTCGCAAACAGTCGTCATATACCTTAGTCAATGAAACATTAGAAAAGCTGAGTGACATCGGGTATAAATCTCAGGCGACTCCAAGAGAAATCAATCTATTCTATCTAAAAGATGACATCAGAGAGCGAATCATACAAAATGGGGATCGCTATATCGTCAATAATACTGAGATCAGTTTCTCATCAGAAGAGATCATGGCCCTTGTCGATGATTCACCTGAATTATTCAGCCCCAATGTTTTACTAAGACCGTTGTATCAAGAGACGATTTTTCCAAATCTCGCATACATAGGTGGTGGAGGTGAGATCGCCTATTGGGTCGAGAGAGCTTCACAGTTTAATCATTATGATATTCCATTTCCTCTACTGATCCGTCGTAACTCTGTCATGCAGGTGAATCGTGGAGCCATCAAGCAGATCAGTAAAACGAATTACGACATCGTTGACTTTATCAAGCCAGATCAAAATCTAATCAACAACTTTTTAAAAGTCCATGTCTCTGAAGATATTGATCTCAGTGATTACAAGGAGAAAATAGAAGCTTTATATGAAGAGATAGCTGAGAAGGCCAAAGCCATCCAAGAGCCACTATCCAAGTTCGTCCTTGCAGAATCTACTAAACAAATCAAAGCGGTAGACAACATCGAGTCAAAACTCAAAAAAGCATTGAAATCTAAGAATGAAATCGATATCAATCGACTGACATCCATCAGATCTAAGCTATTTCCTAATGGAGGATTACAAGAGCGGTATGAGAATTTTATGATGTATTATGCGCAGCATGGCCCCGAATGGATCGAGCAGCTTGTTGAGCATCTAGACCCGCTGAATGCTAAGTTTTTATTGATGGTAGATGAACATCCTGCATCGTAGATTTAGCAAATATTATATGCAATTAATAATAATTATGTCATAGAAAGTTCGCAATGAGTGCAGAAACAGCGAGCTATATACTCTCCTAATCACGATAACACCTCACTTTTTAAACACCCAAAATTTCTGCAGCAGAAAGTTGAAGCCAAAGGCGACAAGCGCATTTACAATAATCCACGAAATCCGATAATCTATACTCAATAGTTCAGTTAGAAAATAAGTCCCTCCAGCTTTTAGTGAAATACTCCCGATAACTACGACTATAAACTTAGGAATCTGAGAAACCTTTGATTCTTCTGTTGCATTGAATGTCCAATATCTATTGATCGTATAATTTACAAAAGCTCCGATCACGCCTCCAATTCCGATAGATATCACATAATGAATGCCAAACACTTCAGTACATAGAATCATGATAACGTAGTCTACGATACCACCGACAAAAGCAGATAGCTGAGACTTTGCAAATTCAGCGATGGAAGATCTATAGGAAGTCTTTGTCAAATTTTATGACTTTGCAGCTTTCTTAGCTTTTGCCAATTTCTCTTCCTTATCTCGCTTATCTCCCATTTTCATGACTTTGAACGAATCGACCATATTGATGATGATGAGAAATACTGAGCCAAAAAGTCCAAAGAGCTGCAATGCACCAGGATAAAATATCTCCAATAGTAAAAATATAGATACGATAATCCTCAATTCCGTCGGACCTACGATTCCAGCATCGATGATATATTCATTGATTATCTTATATCTCATGAGCGATACAATCATTGATCCGCCATAAGCCACAACGAATATAAATGAGATGATCTTATAGTCAGGAAAATAGAAATAAAACCCTAAGCCGATGATACATGCAGAAATCCAATCGGCATTAATATCCAATGACCAACCATACCACTTCCTTGGCGTATTTCGATAGTATGCCAGTCTTCCATCTAGAGAATCTCCAAACCACTGTATGGCAAACCCAAAAACACCTAAGACGAGATAATAGCGATTGGTCATCCCAAGAATAAGCGAACCAAAAATGATGACACTTCCTAATAGACCTACCACAGTCAGCAGATCAGGAAACACCCACTTTGGCATTATCTTACAGAGATATTCTATTGTGGCAAACTCAGCGTCCTTGAGAATATTATGCCTGGTTCTGCTTGACCGAATTCTTTTTCCAGCAGCTGTAGATTTTTTGTCTTCCACTTTGTTGGTTTTTGTATAAAGAGCTAACGATATGCGTAAACTAAATTTTCAAAAGAAAAAGTTAAGCATAGTTAACAGTCTACCTTTCAATACTTTATAATATACTATAAAATATTGGCTTTCAGTCAATTAAGCTTACTTGATCACAGAAAAATTATAGCTTTCCTATTTCTGGCTGGAAGAGAATAATTCCAATAGATCCCCTATTCTTTCTTTGAGATTTTCACGGTTGACAATAAAATCTAAAAAGCCTCGATCTAATAGAAATTCTGAAGTTTGGAATCCTTCAGGAAGATCTTTTTTGATGGTTTCTTTGATGACTCTTGGCCCTGCAAATCCGATGAGCGCTTTAGGTTCTGCAAAATTAATATCCCCAAGCATCGCAAATGAAGCAGTGACACCACCCGTCGTCGGATCTGTCATGAATGAAAAGTAAGGCAATTTAGCCCGACTGAGTTGTGCTAATTTAGTTGAAGTCTTAGCCATCTGCATAAGTGAAAAGGCAGATTCCATCATTCTCGCCCCACCTGACTTTGATATAATCATGAATGGAGATTTCGTCTTGATGGCAGCATCAATTCCTCGAGAAATCTTCTCTCCTACTACAGAACCCATACTTCCTCCAATAAATGAAAAATCCATCGCGGCAATCACGATTGGCTTTTTATTCACTTTTCCTGAAGCCACAGATATAGCATCTGGAAGATCTGTCTTAGCATATGCTGCCTCCAGTCGGTCTTTATATGTTTTCAGGTCTTTAAATCCTAAAATATCCTTCGATCTGATGTTATCAAACATGATTTCATATTTGCCATCGAATATCATATCAAAATAGTCATGAGAGCCTATTCGAGTATGGTAATCACAGTGCGGACACTTATAATAGTTATCTTCTAGCTCCTTGAGGGTGTTAGTCTTACCACAGTCTTTTCCTTTACACTTATGCCATAAGCCATCAGGAGCTTCCAGTTTGGACTTTGTCTTCGTGGTTATACCATCTTTTAGTCTATTGAACCAACCCATTTATGACAGATTTGGTGAAATAATTGGTCTGAAGTTCGAGGGATTTCAGCCCTAAATGTATGTAATTAGATGGATATCCCAAGTAAATTGGCTGAAATAAATGGGATCGTCTAATAACGGTATTTTTTTACCTCGTTTACAAAGAATTTTACATGATCAAGCGGAGTATCAGGATAGACACCATGACCTAAGTTCATAATATGGTTTCTACCCATTTGATCACATATTCGTTTTACTTCTACTTCGATTTCATTCGTCGGGGCATAGAGCATGCATGGATCCATATTCCCTTGAAGTATGATCTCAGATCCGACTTGCTCTCGCATGGGCTTAATATTCGTACTCCAGTCTACCCCTAAAGCTTGCGATCCTAATCCAGCTATCTCATCCAGAGAGAACCAAGCACCACGACAGAACACAATCATCGGAGCACCATTAACCTCAGTCACAATCCGCTTCATGTATGGTAGACAGAACTCATCATATAAAGGCTTATTTAGGACACCTGCCCAACTGTCAAAAAGCTGTACTACATCAGCCCCGTGCTCTATCTTTTTATTAAGGTATGCAATGATTGTATTTGTCAGCTTAGAAAGCAACTTGTGGGATGCTTCCTTTTCCTGATATAGGAATTTCTTAGCTTTTGAAAAAGTCTTACTGCCCTGCCCTTCCAGCATATAGGAGAACAGCGTCCAAGGAGCCCCTGAAAACCCAATCAATGGAACTCGATCATCCAATAAACTTTTTGTCGCATCTAAGGCACGATAGACATACTGGAGTTCTTCCGCCGCTTCCTCTCCTTCGATCATACGGTCTACATCTGCTGCTGATTCAATCGTCTTAGGAAAAAATGGCCCTTTCTTCTCTATCAGCTCATACGGTAGACCCATAGCTTCTGGTATCACTAAGATATCTGAGAAGATAATTGCCGCATCTACACCGAGCTCATCCACAGGCTGTACCGTCACTTCTGCAGCTAGTTCTGGCGTCTCCACCAGCTCCTTAAATCCAGACAAATTATTTCTAATGGCTCTGTACTGAGGTAAAATTCTACCCGCCTGTCTCATGAGCCATACTGGTGGTCTCTCTACCTGGTCGCCTTTAAATAGGCGCATCAGGATATCATTTTTATATTCTCTCTTCATTTATGCTGCAAATTAATCACTTCTTTAACAAACGATTATCTTTAGGGTTTTAAGTCATCAAGAATTTACAATACTCCTACAAATGAGAATCGCATTAATCGGATATGGTAGAATGGGGCAAGCCATAGAGAAGTTAGCTAAGGAAAGAGGTCATCAGATATCTATGATCATTGATCGAGATACAGAACACTCTATAGAAGATCTATCTCCAGACAACTCAGATGCCCTTATCGAATTCACTAATCCTGAAGTCGCTTATGATAATTTACATGCTGCCATCGCTTCTGGCGTCCCATGCATCAGTGGTACGACTGGGTGGTTAGATAAGTACAATGAAATATGTACGCATGTGAAGGCAGTCAATGGCGCATTCTTATATGCCTCTAATTTTAGCATCGGCGTCAATCTATTCTTCGCCCTCAATCAAAGACTGGCTCAGATGATGGCTCCCCAAAAAGACTATGCTATCTCTATGGAGGAAATCCACCACATCCACAAACTGGACGCCCCCAGCGGAACAGCCATCACACTCGCAGAACAAATTATCGGTCATAATACCACCAAGAATAAATGGGTCAATGACCGTGTAGAAGACTCGGATACCATCGGCATCGTTTCAAAGCGAGATGGTGAAGTACCCGGCACACACAGTATCAGATATGAGTCTGATATTGATCAGATCACCATCACACACGAAGCTTTTTCAAGAAAGGGTTTTGCATTGGGCGCTGTCATGGCAGCGGAGTGGATGGATGGGAAGACTGGAGTGTATACTATGAGGGATGTGATATCTATTTAACAGCAAATTTTAAGTGGTGGAGTTAAAGTATAAGGACATAACATCTAAGGTTATTGGAGCTTCTTTCGAGGTCCATAAGTTCTTGGGGAATGGTTTTCAAGAAGTTATTTACCAAAGGGCTTTGGCATGGGAATTTGGCCAAGCTGGATTAGAATATGCCAGAGAGATAGAGCAAGAAATATTTTATAAAAACTTAGAATATCCCATCGGTAAAAGAAGAGCTGACTTTGTCGTAGAACAAAAAGTACTTGTCGAACTGAAAGCCGTAAAACAAATGGAAGACGTGCATCTTGCGCAAGTTCTAAACTATCTCAAAGCATATCGTCTCAAAGTCGGACTATTGATAAACATGGGTAGTAAATCCATGGAGTTTAAAAGGCTTGTATTGTAGGAAAGTTTATCACGGATTATACTGATTACAGGATGACACGGATTTCTTAAAGCAATTGTACAACTCCCATACCTTCCCGTAAGAAATCCGTGCAATCCGAGTAATCCCCTAATAATCCGTGATTAAAATCCTCCTCTGTCTGAATCACGGATTTTACGGATTACAGGATGACTCGGATTTCTTAAAGTAACTGTACACCTCCCATCCCATCCTATCTAATATGAAAATCCGTGCAATCCGAGTAATCCCCTATAAATCCGTGATTCAGAACCCTCCTCTGTCTGAACCACGGATTATACTGATTACAGGATGACACGGATTTCTTAAAGTAACTGTACACCTCCCATACTATCCCGTAAGAAATCCGTGCAATCCGAGTAATCCTTTAATAATCCGTGATTCAGAATCCTCCTCTGTCTGAATCACGGATTTTACGGATGACAGGATGACACGGATTTCTTTAAGTAATTCTACACTTCCCATCCCATCCTATCCAATTTAGAAATCCGTGCAATCCGAGTAATCCCCAATAAATCCGTGATTCAGAACCCTACGCTGTCTGAATCACGGATTTTACGGATGACAGGATGACACGGATATCTTAAAGTAATTGTACACCTCCCATCCCATCCAATATAGAAATCCGTGCAATCCGAGTAATCCCTTATAAATCCGTGATTCAGAACCCTACGCTGTCTGAATCACGGATTATACTGATTACAGGATGACACGGTTCCCTTAAAGTAATTGTACACCTCCCATCCTATCTAATATAGAAATCCGTGCAATCCGAGTAATCCCCTATAAATCCGTGATTCAGAATCCTCCGCTGTCTGAATCACAAATCTTACGGATTACAGGATGACACGGATTTCTTAAAGTAACTGTACACCTCCCATCCCATCCCGTAAGAAATCCGTGCAATCCGAGTAATCCCTTATAAATCCGTGATTCAGAACCCTACAATTGCTTAAAGTAATTGTACACCTCCCATCCTATCCCGCAAGAAATCCGTGCAATCCGAGTAATCCTTTATAAATCCGTGATTCAGAATCCGTAATCAATACCGATCCAACATATACGACCCATTCGTACAGCAGCTACAAAAGTCATGCGCTAAGAATAAATTCAAATCC
>ENA-ORXT01003032-ORXT01003032.1-marine-metagenome-genome-assembly--contig:-NODE-3032-length-19140-cov-142.950952_pt1 | contig 19140 bp, 12 predicted proteins | sample MGYA00237868_ERZ511482 | MGnify/ENA metagenome assembly ERZ511482 | reverse complement strand
GTATTCACGAGTATTTTTAACGCTGAGAGCTGCCAAAAGATTAAGTAATAATGTCCCAAATCGGTTTCTTTTTGGTAAAGGAGACGATTACGGCATCCTGAGCCAGCCGAGCACATCATGCTCTGCTACTGTGATGATTTCATTATAGACGACTATTTTGTAATTATTCCTCGATTTTTTACCGTAGTTCTGTTGCATCATTTCTAATTGATCTCCTTCTACTCTTGAGACGATGCCACAGTGACCATAGGGATTATCTGAGTTGCCATCCAGTACTAATAGATCACCTTGTTGTGGCCAGGAGTATCTTACATTCCTGAATTGCATCAACCCTCTTTTTTCATTGAATGCTTCATCTGCGAGATTCTTATCAAATAGATCCTTAGCATGCCCATATGCATCTGGCATTTTATGCCTATACTTCACATAATAAAAGCGTTTTACATACTCTACACACTGCCATTTTAGCCCCAGATTATATCCATCAGGCGTCTTATGTCTACCATGTACATCACCTATTTTACCATTGTAAAAGATCGGGACACCTTCATAGCTATCTACGACTTCACCAGGCTGAGGCTTAGAGAGACAGGAGATAGATATCAATAGTAACAGCAAGGCCTTGTAAATCATAGATCATCTTTTCTAATATCTAAATGTATTATTAGTAATCTGAAATTCTATAATTAATTAGGTAGATTTTGATCTTGATGCGATACTTTAACTAAGCCTTGAGATATGAAGAAGTCATCTTCTGCGTGAACTATTATTCTGATTATTATAAATTTGAGTTTAAATTCTAATTACCGAATTGAATCTTAATCAGGTCAGTTCAAGAGAGATATAATTTAGTAATATAAATTTATTTATGAAAGAGATCGTGATCATAGATGGGCATGTAGCTAATCCAGGAGACCTACACTGGAATAGTATCGCAGTATTGGGAAATCTTAAAGTCTATGAAAGGACTTCTGAGTCAGAATTTTTCGAGCGAGCCGCTTCTGCTGAAATACTGATTGTGAACAAATTTAAGATTGATCGATCTAAACTGTCCCAACTAAAAAATCTGAAGTGTATATGCCTATTAGCCACTGGTTATGATAACATAGATATCGAGGCAGCTTCTGACCTCGGAGTCACTGTGTGTAATGCTGTAGGGTACAGTAGCCAATCAGTTGCGCAGCATGTTTTTGCCCTCCTCTTAGCTCTCATTAATCAAGTAGAAAAAACGGCTGCTGGCGTCAAAAAAGGGGTGTGGACATCCTCAAAAGATTGGTGTTACTATCCGCCATCACTGATCGAATTATCTGATAAAGTATTAGGCATATATGGATTAGGCAAAATCGGTATGGCTGTGGCTGAGATCGGTCAGGCATTTGGTATGACTGTCATTGGCACTAAGCGTTCAAAGAAAAGTGGAAGCATTGGCCATATCAGAATTGTTGATGAAACTGAATTAGTCAAAGAAAGTGACATCATTAGCTTACATGCACCACTAACTGATCTGACTTCTGGATTCTTTAATGCAGATCAATATAAGCTTATGAAAAAGACAGCTTACTTGATCAATACGGGACGAGGTGGCTTAATTCATGAGAATGACCTATTCGATGCACTGGAATCTGGAGAGATAGCTGGTGCTGGGCTCGATGTCTTGTCTGAAGAACCGCCTCCTCAGGATCATATCTTACTAAATGCGAAGAATTGCATCATCACTCCTCATCAGGCGTGGGCGACGCTCGAATCAAGAGCCAGACTCATAGACATCACAGCTGCTAACATTCAAAGTTACATAAATGGTGAGGCGATTAACGTTGTAAATCCTGTCAATTTATAGAGTCTATCTGATGCGATCACCCTAATAGATATCTATTCTCTTGTAGAAATTGAAATATTCTATTAAATTTAAATTCCTAACACTTTCAGACTGCTTTAACCTTAACTTTAAAAAGAATGCTTAATTTTTATTCAGCTAGCAATGGTGAAGTTGATTCAGTAAAAGCTATACGCGAAGCTATTGTAAGCGCATATGGCGAAGATGACTATATGTCATGCGACCTTCTGGTTATTCATACGACCATTGGGCATAATTATCAGCAATTATTAGACGAGGCTAATCGACTATGTCCGAAGGCTAAAATAGTGGGTTGTACATGCGCAGGAGTGATAGGTATCGAGGGAGCAAATGAAAACATGCGTGCCTTAGGTATTATGGGGATTTCGACTGCTGATAAGCATAATTTGCAAGTGGCATCTTGTGATCAAATTACCGGAGAAAACTCTTATGACGTGGCCTTTGAAATGGCTAAGACATTAAAACAGAGTAATCCTAATATCAATATGGTTCAAATACTGGCATCAGGCATTGACATAGCCGCAGATCAAGCCATCAATGGTATAGAATCAGTATTTGGCCATTCGATACCGATTTTTGGAGGTACATCATCAGATAATATGAAGGCCATTAGTTCTTATCAGTTTGTCGATACTAAAATTTTAGAGAGGGGAGTTGTTCTAATTGGGTATGCAGATCCCGAATTGGAGGTTGTCATGGGAGTACATCATGGCAGTGACCCGATAGGTGATGGGTTTCTCGTAACGAAATCAGATAAGAACAGGGTATACCAAATTGAAAATCAACCAGCTTGGACATTTTTGATGGACCAACTTCAACTGCCTCATGACACACACCCTGGTCCTTGTATACCTATAGCAGGTCTTGGAGAATTATTGCCAGAGGATTTACATGAGACATACAACAACGAATATATTCTACGAGTTGTCGTAAAAGTTGATGAAGATCAAAGTTTTTTTATGCCTGTCGATTGCCCTGAGGGTAAGCGCTTATGGTTAACTAAAAGGAATGAAGAAAAGATATTTAACGGAGTCAATAATCTGATGAATTTCATGACTCATGAAATCAATGATCGAGAGATTGTTGCTGTGTTCCATACGGATTGTGCTGCACGAGGTAGGGCTTTGTTTGATAAAATTTCTAAAGAAGAGATTATTGGAGAAATGCAAAATCCATTGATGAAAGAACATAAAGTGCCTTGGTTAGGTATGTATGGTTATGGAGAATTTACCCTGCTGAATCATAAGAATTATTTTCATAATTATACTAGCTCAATTTATGCAATTGTCAAGAAGAAAGAAGAGACAACCTAATTATATTGGACATCTCAAATCCCTCATATAAAGATTTACTGAAAAAATGCGAATCACTTCAATCTAAGGTTAATGCATCGATTAAAACAGGGCATGAATTAGCCAAAGCCAAAAATGACTTAGATGATGAATTAGCCAAATTTCAATTAATGCAAAAATATGGAAGGGAGGCATTAAATACTTCTAATGAGAACGAATTTACAACTCTAACCTTGGAGTATTTTATACGTGTCTACAACCAAGCCAGAGGGGCTATTTTTAAATTTCATAAAGATGAAAAAACATTTATACCTCAGGCACTATTTGGCGTATATGACCATGTGGAGCAAGATAAAATAGAAGTTTCCGATAGATTTATAGAATCACTTCCTGCAGAAGGTATGATCATTGAAAATCAATTATCTGAATGGGCAGACTTTCTTAATATCGGCTTTTTTACAGCCTATGCATCATGTTTTTACGATGAAAATGTCATCCAAGGTCTTGTCTTGATAGGGCATTCAGAGGAAGAAAGTAAATTTTATCCAGAATTAGTCCATTCTGATCTGGCATCATTTACTACGATGGTCCAATCCGCAGGTTCACTCTATAATAATGTGCAATTACAAAAAACATTAAAACATGAATTGCAAGAACGCAAGAAAATAGAGCATGCACTAATTAAATCTGAAGAAGAGCTTACGCTTGTTAATCAACAGCTGGAATCTAAGATTGACAGTCGAACCAGTGAATTGAACGAAAGTAATTTAAAACTCAAACAGCAAACGAGTGAACTAATCACGATTAATTCAGATCTGCGAAGATTCGCTAGCGTGATCTCTCACGATTTAAAAACACCATTGAGGTCAATGGGTAGTTTTTCTGGCCTGCTAAAGAAAAAAATTGGCCATAGCTTAAATGCATCTGAAAGAAAGTATTTAGATATCATTGAAAATAGCTCAAAATCAATGTATGATTTAATTGAAGACTTAGTGACATATACGAAGGTTAACTCAGAAGGTCTAAATCTTAAAAAGGCAGACGTAAAAGCTTTGATTGGAGAATCACTCGTTTTTTTGAATTCAGAAATTCAAGAAAGAGGAGCAGTAATAACTATAAAAAATGCTGGATTTATCATCATGTGTGACAGCATTAAAATAAAACAAGTCTTTCTCAATCTTATACAGAATGCAATTAAATTCTCAAGTTATGATGGGCGAATTCCTGAAATTGTTATTTCTGGGGAGATGAAGGATAGCCATGCTCTCTTTTCTATTTGTGATAACGGCATAGGTATTGATGAAAAATTTATTAGTAAAGTATTTGTTGAATTTGAGAAACTAAATGGTAATCAGTACCAAGGAACGGGTATGGGGCTATCTATCTGTAAAAGTATTGTAAAAAAACATGGTGGTGAAATTTGGTTTACCAATAATGAAAGCCAAGGAACAACATTTTATTTCACAATTAATTTGAAAGATGATCATCAGACAAAAGCTTTGGTGAGGCATTCGGACTGAGCGGCATAGTTCGTATTAGGCTACCGAGATATTACACTACGGCTTAATTATGCTTACTTTTGTATAAGCCTGGTTTTTATGTAGAACTTCAGCCTACATTTATAGAAGATTTTCGAGGCGAATATTTAGACACATTTAGTGAGATATATTAGTAAGCTTCTATTTGAATACATTAGGTCTGTCTTCTACAGAAATATCAGAAATATTCATTCTGCCTCGATTTCCAGAAAGTTTGATCTGACCATAATCTTTATAATCTAACCAAGGGATTTGGAATCTCGGAGCTTCATCAGTCGCCTCAGCATAGAAGTCCCACTGACTGACTAAGTTTGTTTGTTTATCCACATAGACCAAGTACTTATTTTCAGGGGTGACGCCCACATTAGCAAAGGTCAGCGATAATATTTCAGCATCTTGACCCATCTGTGTGGTGTCTTGGCCTACATACTTCAGTGTGACTCCAGAGTCTTGTAGCTTGAATGGGAACACTAGCCAGTACGAATCATTGACCCACCACTCATATCCTTTCTGCAGATATTTGTCTAATGAATCTTGCTCCATTTGTTTTTGGTCATCTATCCAGACATCTCCTTTTTTAGTGTTGATGTTCATTTTGATTTTGATCGGCGATTTGAGCGCTTCGATGTAGATATCTCCAGATGGTTTGTGCCACACATGCTTGCGAGAGCCAAAGAAGTTCCAAGATAGATACTCAGTATCAGTGTAGTTTTGAGCACCGCCTGCTGCTTTTACAACGGATTCAGCGATTTTCATTGCTTTTTCATCTGATCCTGACGTATTAAAATCAGCAGATCGCAATGTGTCTACGGTGGTTGCAGGGCTCATATTTGACTTACAACCAGTCGCTAACATGAATAGAACAAGAATAATCAGAATGTATAATTGCTTCATATGAATGTCTAAATTATAAGTTTCAAGTGGGAATAAGAGCTATATTTGCCTTGTAACGTCTATGACGTGGTTAGTTAAGGCATATAAAGGTATAATTGATATATCTGGTGCTGATGACTGAATATTATAATATTTTTGCTTTCGATATGGAAGATACAGATTAAGTGTCCTCAAAATCGAATAATAACAAATTAAGATATGTTTGATAGTTTAAGTGAACGATTAGATGGAGCCTTCAAGAATCTAAAAGGGGAAGGTAAGTTAACAGAGATTAATATAGCGACCTCTATTAAGGAGATCAGAAGGGCTTTGGTCAGTGCAGATGTCAATTATAAAATTGCTAAAGAATTCACGGATAATGTAAAAGACAAAGCACTAGGCAGTGAGAATATCCTGACCGCTGTAAAACCAGGTGAATTGATGACTAAGATCGTCATGGATGAGATGGTGGAGCTGATGGGTGGTCAGGCAGCTGGGATCAATATCAAAGGTAAGCCAGGCGTTGTCTTGATCGCTGGACTTCAGGGATCAGGTAAGACGACATTCACAGGTAAGCTTGCTAAGTACTTAAAAGAGAAAAAAAGTAAAAAAGTACTTCTGGTAGCGTGTGATGTCTATCGTCCTGCTGCCATAGATCAGCTGACAGTGCTGGCAGAAGCCGTCGGTGTCAAAATATATAAGGAAGTAGAAAATAAGAACCCAGTAGAGATAGCTCAGAATGCCATCGTCCATGCACTGGAAAATAGCTGTGATGTGGTCATCGTGGATACTGCTGGTCGTCTGGCTGTCGATGAAGAGATGATGAATGAGATCGAAGCCATCAAGCAAGGGATAGACCCGACGGAGACATTATTCGTCGTGGATTCCATGACGGGACAAGATGCGGTGAATACGGCAAAGGCCTTCAATGAGCGCATCAACTATGATGGCGTAGTGCTGACTAAGCTGGATGGTGATACCAGAGGTGGAGCTGCCCTGACAGTAAAATATACTGTCGGTAAGCCAATCAAATTTGTCAGTACAGGAGAGACCTTAGAGACGCTTGACGTATTCTATCCAGAGAGAATGGCTCAGCGTATCCTGGGTATGGGTGACATCGTATCATTCGTGGAGAAAGCGCAAGAGCAGTTTGATGAGAAAGAAGCGAAGCGATTAGAAAAGAAGATAAAGAAGAACAAATTTGACTTCAATGACTTCGTCGGTCAGCTCAATCAGATCAGAAAGATGGGTGATCTAAAGTCTCTGATGGGCATGATCCCAGGGATGAGCAAGATGACGAAGAACCTGGACATAGATGATAAAGCCTTCAATAAGGTAGAGGCGATCATTCAGTCCATGACCACAGAAGAAAGAGGCAAACCAGAACTGCTTAATATGAGTCGCAAGCGCCGCATCGCCAAAGGCTGCGGTCAGAATATTCATGAGATCAATATGTTTATCAAGCAGTTTGACCAGATGCGTAAGATGATGCACATGATGAGTAAGGGCAATAACATGGATCGCATGATGAAGCAGATGCAGAGCCAGAACCCTAATGCTTTTAAGTAGGGAATTTAGTTGATCATCGACTTGTACATTTTCATGTAAAAACTCAAGAATTTATTACTTTTTAGATCGATTGATTTGGTGTGCTTTCAGCCTCGTAGTATTGGTCTGACTAAAGTTATCGCCTGCATGGGTTTAGGGTAAATAGTGGATCTAATGATATACCGAAGAGAAATTTATTTGGGACTTTTTAAACTAGCAAACCTATTTCTTTCGGGTATTATACTCGATCTATTTTCCTATCGATAGCTATCGGTATAAAATAGCATCGGTATAAGATAGCACCAGTATAAGATATGAGTGTTGACACTTGAGCTATACCATTTGTATTTAGGAAATGTCGAGATAGGGATGGGCAGGGGGGATATGGAGAAGTTACATGCAAGCCGATATAATGACAAGCTCAAAAGGAAAGAGTCTTTCAGGCACATTCCTTTTCCTGCCACCTTCTTCAGATCCCACCCACTGCCTAAAGTAGTTAAAATATTATAAAAATTGAATAAATGTCCGTAATATTGTCCGTGTCCGTAAAAACGTCCGTATATGGCAACAATAAACTACTACTTAGACAAGGCAAACAAGAATGGTCAGTGCCCTATTCATTTGAGAATTAACTGTAATGGTGAGCAAATTAAGTTGTCTACCAAGGAGAAGATTGAAAAAGCGAAATTCAATAAAGAAGAGCAACTTATATTTGGTAAGTCAAAAAAAGCAAAGTCAATAAATCATTTTCTCCTTCATCTTAAAGATAGAGCGAGTTCATTACTTAATGACTCTGCTAAAAAATCATTTACGAATAAGGAAATCAAGGCTAAGCTAAATGCAATTATTACAGCTTACCAATCGGAGACGCAAGTAAATATTGTCTCCGAACCTTTGCCTCAATACGGTAAACGATACTCTTTCATTGATTTCTTTGCAGGAGCTGGTGGATTCAGCGAAGGGTTTCTTCAAGCTGAATTAGAGAACAAGTCATTTGATTTCTTACTCGGTAGTGACATAAATGAGAATTGTGAATTAACTCATATAGTAAGATACAATCATCAACTCGGTTTAGATGCTGAGTTTTTATGCCAAGACATAACCGAATTTGATTTTCAAGATAACTTAAAAGCCAGACTTAAGAATAAGAATGTTGATGTAGTCTGTGGAGGTCCTCCGTGCCAGAGTTTTAGTTTGGCAGGAAAGCGTAGGAAATTTGATAGAAAAGATGACTTGTTTGGACATTATCTGGAAATAATAAAAAAATATCAACCCAAGTACTTTGTAATGGAGAATGTAAAGGGAATCCTAACAAAAGAAAAGGGTAAAATAAAAGATAAAATAATTGAAGAAATTAAATCGATTATAGACATTAAGGAAATTGGAAAACTTGAAACATTTATATGGGAATTGATAAGAGATGATCAATCAAGTAAAGAGGTTCTTGAATTCCTAATACGACGAGTTGATTTTGAAAAGCAACAGCCAAAAGAGTTAAAGAAATCTCATTCTGATTTCATAAAAATTCTTGATAACAAATTTAAAAAGCTAACTCCACTGATTGTTGATTATAAGACAAGTAAAACAGACGATCGAATAAATACAATCAGGCACGGATTTAATTTATTATTAAGAAGAACTGAAATTGAGAAATTACAGAATCAAATAATAAAGGAAAGAGATGTAAACTACATTGACGATGACGCATTTGTGAATCCTTTTACAAATTTCATAGAAGAGCTCTCTCTTGAAAATATAGTTAGCAAAATTAATAAGTCATTTGATGAGCTTAGTATTCCCAAAGCTTACTCTAGTCAGATAGAAAATATAAAAGCGTCCTTAGAAATATATACGGCCTCTTTTGAAGGATGCATTCAGATAGTAAGAGAATACTGTAACGGAGAAAAGATAGTGAAACTCGATACATTATTGAAGGACATCAGGCTTTACAAAATTAATAAGCCTTTTGTTGCAAACGCTTCTAACTACGGTGTACCTCAGAATAGAGAAAGAGTTCTTTTTATTGGATGCAGAAAAGATCAAGAATTAATAGAATCAATACCTGCTACAGTAACTACAGAAGAAAAAGTTACTGTATTTGAGGCTTTATATGATTTAGATTTTATTGGCAATAATGACGAAGCGAAATACTACGAAAATGTAAATTTAAAAACCACTTATAACGGAAAATCAAAAGAATACTCTAAACTTCTAAAGAAGAGAGCTGTAAACGGACAAAATGGAAGTAAAGGTGAATTAAAATATTCAGAGTGGAGTAAGAATGGGAGATTGCCAGAAAGATATAGAGTTGCTCCACCATTCTACGTGAAAGATAAAGAAGCTTTGAATGATGGCAGAAAATTGTTTGATCAATTACACAATCATAAAACAAGTAATCAAAATTCAGAAGTTGTCCAGAGGCTAAAAGTAATCATTAAAGAAGGTGGTTATAAAAAAGCTCAATCCACATTGAAAGAAAAAGGCTTGAGTTCACAGAAACGAAACTACAACTTGCTAAAACCAGATGGTCAAAGCTCTACAATTATGACTATACCTGATGATTATGTTCATTTCAACTCACCAAGATCATTGACAGTAAGAGAAATGGCAAGGCTTCAATCATTTGATGATTCCTTTGTATTTCAAGGCAAAAGATCAACAGGTGGAAGTAAGCGAAAAACTGAAGTGCCACAATTCACTTTAGTTGGAAATGCTGTTCCTCCATTACTCGCAAGGGCAGTGGCAATGGAAATTTTGAAGAACATCAAATAGTGAGAGAACTAACTAAACAAGAGAAGCAGCAGTTTGAGCTATTAACTAAGTACCGAGTTTCATTTACTTTAATACAGCCAACCCATACAGGTCTAAAAAAATCTATTATGGATGCTACTGGACCTGTAAGAAGTTTCTTACTAAGAGAAGGGCTTCACGATTATGACAATCAAATTCAAGGCCAAGATAGCAAGGTAATTATTGACTGTCAAATCTATTTAGAAGAGAAGGTTATACTGAGTCGAACTTCACTATACAGACCCTTGACCAAAAGCGGTGATCCGAGGATTTGGTTTTACAAATTAGCTTCTTATGCGAAACCTGATGATCTTTTAGCAATAGTCAATTATAAGAATTGCTTACGAATCCTCAATATTACTCAAATAAGCATAGAGGCTCTTTTAAGAACTAATAGATCAAGTCCCATTAAGGAACTATTGATCCAAATAGACAAAGAAGAAGGTGAAATCGCTGCTGAACTTTTAGACTTATTAAGAAAGATTGCTGAACGAGGTCCAATATTATCGATGGTAGACGCAGATACATCAGTTGGAAGAACTCTTGAAACTCAATTAGGTATAGATATTAATTCATCCAAAATACCTGACTACAAGGGAATAGAACTGAAATCATTCAGAGGAAAAAGGAATAACAGAAAAACTTTATTTGCTCAAGTACCTGATTGGAAACTTAGCAAATTCAAAAGTTCTGCTCAAATATTAGATTCCTTTGGCTACTGGCGAGGAGATGACTTTAAATTGTACTGCACAGTATCTGCTATAACGATGAATTCTCAAGGTCTAAGCCTAAGGATTAATTCAAACATTGAGCAGCTAATAGAAACCTCAGATGATTCAGCAGTTAATGATTTTGCCGTTTGGACTCTTGACAAATTACACAAAAGACTTGAAGATAAACACGGTGAAACATTTTGGGTTGAGGCTGAAAGTATAATTAGTGATAGTAAAGAGTATTTCCAATATTTAAAGGTTGAGCATACCAAAGGTCCGATAATATCTCAATTTGATTTATTGCTTGAGCAAGGCGTTATAACTCTCGACCATTTAATTAAAAGAAATGCTAAAGGAAGAGTTGTAGAAAAAGGGCCACTGTTTAAAATAAAGCCAAGCGGCATTGGACTGCTATTTCCACCAAGTGAAACATATGCATTAATTACTTAACCATTGCAACACACTGACGTCTTCGTACCTGCGGGCGACAGAGAGCTACAAAACAACCCACAAAAGAAAACAGTAGAATGAAAAACAAACCGAGTACCAAAGAAGGAGAGTCAGCATCTAACACTATATAAGACGGAATATTCCTTGCGGTCATACTCCACTTGACGTAATCCGTTACTTAACCACATTACCCCAACTGAGAGGCACACACCAAGTATATTCAAATCCTGAAATGGTATCAAGATGAAATAATCAAAAGCTCCTACAACATCTCTATGCCAACTCGGTTCGTTGATGACGGCTTTTTATGAAAGAAAGCAACGAGTTCTACTACTGAGGATACCTTTTTATAAGTTGCTAAGTAGAGTATAGACGAATTCTGAAAATCACAATTAACCACTAATTTCATAAGTAGAAATAACACAGCGTTAGCCTCTTAGATATTTTGTATTGGGTTCTTAAGCTTGAGAAAAGGGAAGGTTCATTAAGCTCGACGGTTTAAACGAAAATTTTGAGCTGCTTCGAGCGATCGTCAATATGTAAAAACAAAAATACCCAGCGGCTATCAGCCACTGGGTATTTAAACTTAAATAACTTTCTATTGCTTTATTTTGTGGGCATCACCACACTATCAATAGCATGTATTACACCATTCGATGCAGCTACATCAGCAATAACTACTGTTGCTGAGTTTCCAGCGACGTCAGTCAGCACTACTTTATCATCTTTTACTGATGCTATTAAATTACCTCCCTGTACAGTTGGAATTGTAAATTTTCCATTATTAGCTTTTATAGCTGCCAATACATCAGCCGCTTCAAACTTTCCGCTGACAACATGGTAAGTCAAGACTGCTGTAAGTGTAGCTTTATTTTCTGGTTTCAGTAAGGTGCCAACTGTACCTTCTGGTAATTTATCGAATGCCGCGTTAATAGGAGCAAACACCGTAAATGGACCATCACCATTTAAGACACTAACTAAGTCAGCTGCTTTTACGGCAGCAACTAAAGTCGTAAAATTATCGTTTCCTGCAGCTACGCCTACAATTGTTGGCGGATCTTGATTTACAGGAAGGGTATTTGCTAAGCCTGAATTTAGTGCAAAAGACGCTAAGAATAAAAAAGTGAATATTTGTTTCATTATAGTAGTATTTATTTGTTTGAATATTAATAACAGCATAACAAGGTCTACTTCAATTTTGTTTAACTTTTTTAGAATATAGTTAAACAAAAATATATAAATATTTCATATTGTCTGATTCAATATTTTCATGATTGGTCATCTTACTAAGAGATATATAAGGCTTTTAGCTCTAATTGAGAGAATGATTGGTATGTATATTTATTGTTGGCAAATGTGTCTCGGTCGATTGAAATTTCTTGACCTTACCTATCCTTTTAAGGCTTAAAACCGATTAATAACCTTCCTAATAGATAGCTCATATCTTTGTAAAAAATATAGTTCATGGAACCTTATTGGAAAATGAATGAGATAGAAGGGAAAGAATCATCATTGAAGGAAGCGTGCAAATAGATTGAAAGAAAAGCGAATTAAATCAGGCTGTATAAGTGGTGAAACAATAGACGGTCTTACATTCAGGGAATCTACACTTGATGATCTTATACTTTATGAATATATGAAAAGTAGACACACATGCGGATCACTTCGTATTCAATTGTTGAATGCAAAGACTTCTTATTTCATACTGATCTTGGAGTGCAGTAAGCTTGAAAGTAGTATACTGAGTTAGTCGGCTTAATGCAAGGAATACAAAGCATGTCAAGAAAAGATAAGTGTTAGGATAATGCTGTAGCTGAATCATTCTTTGAAACCATAAAATTTGAATTTAACTATCCACTGACATTTAATTATAACTGAGAAGTGAAAAATGCTATTTTTAATTATATCGACGGATGGTATAATAGACTTACATCACATAATGCTTTGGATAGACTATTACCACTAAATACGTTTGTTAAAAAATAGAATTACCATAGGTCAGCATAATCTATATAGCCGTCCGCTTTTCTGGGCGGACTCTATGGGTATCGCTATAGTTATTGGTATATCTATGATACTTTCAATGGTCATTGCTAGATTTTCTGGCGCAATTATAACCATTGGTTTAAAGGCTAATGGTCAAGATCCAGCAAAATCCTCCTCAATTATTTTAACCACCGTAACAGATATTTGCGGATTTTTAAGTTTCTTAGGTCTAGCCTCTGCATTGTCATCTGTTTTGGGTATAGCAAATTGAGCAGAAATGAAAGAACTCCAAAGGAGTGACGTTCCGACAAAGATGGGTATTAACCCATCGATCACAGAAAAAACTCCAAAGATGTGAGTCTCCCATAAAAATGAGTTTTAACCCATCAAGAGAAACCTATCCTACCACATCAGCACTCAAGCACAACGCTAATGCCCGCTCAAATGATTTCACAGATATTGATATATCCTGCTCAGTCGTAGCCCATGAGCAGACGCTCACTCTCATAACTTTCTTACCATGCCATACAGAGCCACCTAGCCAACAATCTCTGAGGATCTGAATTTTGGACAATACTCGATCTGTTAAATCGTCATTTTCACATCTGACGATGATCTGATTAAATACCACTTCATTAGCCACCGTAAATCCTTCGACCTGACTGATTTCCTCCGCAAACTGTACAGCTCTGTGATGCATGGTCAGCACCATATGGTCAATGCCAGCTCTACCCAAATATTTCATGATGGCCCATAGCTCTATGCATCGGGCCCGCCTAGACATTTCAGGTGTGTAGTCCATTCCATCTCTGCGGTCGCTCTTAATAATATAGCTTCCAGATGCATGGAGCGATTCCGTCATGGCTTCTTTATCTCGACAAAGGATGATACCACTGTCATAAGGTGTGTTCAGCGTTTTATGACCATCTACTGCCCAAGAATCTGCCAGTTCCATACCTTCTGTCAGGAACTTCAGCTCGTCGACTGCGCCTGCCCAAAGTCCAAAGGCACCATCTATGTGAGTCCATGCATTAGCTTGTCGAGCCTTTTGGCAGATCGTCTTGAAGTCATCGAAAGCACCACTATTTACATTACCTGCCTGTAGTATGAGTAATGTATGCTCATCCAAGTCTGGTATCAATTCTGGAATGATTCTGCCTTGCTCGTCTACATCCACCCATACAATAGAGTCGTGTCCGAGTCCTAAGACGGCAATTGCCTTGAGCACTGATGAGTGCGCGTGTTTACCAGTTACGATTCTGATTTTTGGTGCACCATAAAGTCCTTTTTTAGTGATGTCCCAGTTGTTTAGCTTGAGGATTCTGTTTCGGGCAGCTGCGATGCCGCATATATTAGCCATAGATGTACCACTGACAAATCCAGCGCAAGTATCCTCAGGTAAGTTGAATAATTCGATGAGCCATCTCTCTATGACAGACTCTAGTTTACTGCCAATAGGGGAGAGCACATTCATGGTCGGCGATTGGTCCCACACAGAAGCTAAGTGTTTAGCAGCTAGTCCTATGGGCAAAGCACTACCAGTGACAAAGCCAAAATACCTCCCACCTAGAGTCGCCGTAGTGGCAGGGCTGCCATAGCGATTTAAGTATTCTAAGACTTGTTCGGCAGCAGTAGGCTGCTCAGGCAGTGTCTCATCGAAATTGGATAAATTAACTATTGCCTCTTCTGTGGGGTAGACATTTCTGTCAAAGATGGTGTCTAAGTAGTCGAAGGCATATTGCTGTGATTGTTTAAATATTTCTTTACTCCTTATTTCGCTGTGCATCTGTTCTTGTGTCATAATTTTATGATTTTTGATGGCCCTTTATTTTTTTTTATTCGACTTAGCTATTTTCATCTATTCAGATAATGGGGCGGCGTATGACGCAGATTCTTTGATATTCCTTTTTCGAAATCTTTTTAATTGCGGTACAAATATCTTTTACAAGAGAAAAATACTCTCGAATAAACTTTTAATTTTACTTTGCTCCATTTGCTAATAGCAGTTCGACGATATCTTGATGACCATAAGTGCTTGCGAATTTTAATGCGGTATCAGCATTTACATTTTTAAGATTGACATCTGCACCTCGATTCACTAAGAGGGTGGCGATATCCACGCTGCCCTTGAAGCATATCCCCATTAATGCTGTATTGCCCATAGAATCTTGGGCATTAATATCAGCACCCGTTTCTAATAGGTATTGTACAATGTCAAGATGTCCTGTATAGCTTGCCATAATTAGAGGCGTGAATCCGCGAGCATCTTTTTGAGTACTCAGGTGAGGGGCATCACTGAGGATAAGTTTTATTTGATCCAGCGCCCCTTGCTTGATGTAATCGAATATATCCATGACTGCTAATGTAATGATTGAGTCATACTTATCACAAAGATGTCCATCATAGATCATAGGTAAATATAGGGTATGATAGAAATGAAATTAGAAAACTGCCGAACTGATTGGATTAGTTATTGTTAAATACTATATGTGTCACACCAAACTACCCGAGAATTACGTCATAAATAGACACATACCCGCAACTATTACAAAAACAAATAAACAAGACATATGAAAAAAATAATTTTACTGGCATCAACTGGTATTCTGTCAATACTGATCGCGTGCTCTCCTAAAACAACAGGTAGCGATGACTTAAACATGAAAGCGCCACCCATACCAGAGCCGGTAGCCGAAGCTGTAACGACTGCAGAATCATTAATGGGATCAAAGTCGATTCCCATCGATGACCGATTGACGATGGGCACACTGGATAATGGTATCAAATATTACATCCAGAAAAATCAAAAACCAGAAAATAGGGCAGAGCTTAGACTTGCTGTTAATGCTGGTTCTATATTAGAAGATGATGACCAGTTAGGACTAGCTCACTTCGTAGAGCACATGGCATTCAATGGGACGGAGAATTTTGAAAAATCAGAACTCGTCGATTATTTAGAAAGTGTCGGCACCCGATTCGGGCCAGACTTGAATGCATATACATCATTCGATGAGACAGTGTATATGCTACAGGTACGGACAGATAGCACAGAGCTTTTTGATAAAGGCATGATGATCATTAAGGACTGGGCTAATGGTATCACCTTTGATCATGAAGAGATCGATAAAGAGCGTGGTGTCGTAGAATCAGAATGGCGCACACGCCTAAGCCCTGACCAAAGAATGCAGAATGAGACATTTCCAGTGATGTATCAGGATTCTAGATATGCCACCAGGCTACCGATAGGTGATCCAGATATCATTAACAATGCTGACTATGAGACGGTCAAGAGATTCTATAAAGACTGGTATAGACCAGATCTGATGGCAGTCGTTGTCGTCGGAGATGTAGATATCGCAAGTGTAGAAGCGCAGATTAAGACACTATTCGGAAGTATAGAAGAACATCCTAATCCAAGAGAAAGAAAAACTTATGATGTACCGATGCACGATGAGACTTTAGTCAAGGTCGTGTCAGACGCTGAAGCTTCATTCACTAATGTGTCGCTGATGTATAAGCATGATCAAGTGAAGACTGAGTCCATGGATGACATGCGATCTTCATTAGTCAGAAGAGCTTATAATGGCATGCTGAATGCCAGACTATCAGAGCTGACTAAAAGTGCGGATCCACCTTTCATCTATTCTTATACGGGATACAGCAGGGATGTCGGAGACATAGATAGTTATTCTTCCTTTGCTATGGCGCCTGAAGGAAAAGCTGAAGCAGCATTAGAGGCGCTCATGACGGAGAATAAACGTGTTCTTGACCATGGCTTCACTAATTCAGAATTAGACCGACAAAAGGCAGATATGATGGAATCTGCTAATCGAGCTGTAAAAGAGAAAGATAAGACTGACTCAGGAAGACTAGCCATGCGATATGTCTATCACTACCTTGATGAAAATCCGATACCGTCTCCTGATGCGTCCTTAGAGATGATGAATCAGTACTTGCCGACCATCCAGATAGATGAGATCAATGCCCTTTCGGATCACTTTGTCAAAGACGATAGTCGAGTCGTGATCATATCAGGACCGCTTAAGGAAGAGACGCCTCTACCAGAAGAAGCAGCCATCAGATCATTAGTGGATAGAGTATCTATGACGGAAGTCGAGGCATATGAAGATGATGTGGCTACTGCACCATTCTTTGCAGAAGAGCTGGTGGAGCAGGAGATAGTGAAAACAGAAATGTATGATGCTCCAGCTATTAAGTATGTAGAATTATCTAATGGAGTGAAAGTCTACCTGAAGAAAACTGACTTTAAGAATGATGAGATCCTGATGAGTGCAACCAGTGACGGTGGGACATCGCTATACTCCGACGAGGATTATCAGAATGGATCTAATGCCACAAGAATCAGTACCGAGTCAGGCATTTCATCATTCACCAGTACTCAGTTAGAGAAGATGATGGCAGGTAAGAATGTCAGAGTTAGTCCATACATCGGATCATTAAGTGAAGGGATGAGTGGATCTGTCTCTCCGGATGATATAGAGATCATGTTTCAGATGATCTATCTTTATTTTACCAATCCAAGATTCGATGAAGAGGCTTTTGCATCTTATATCAATAAGCAAAAAGGGATCTATAAAAACCTAATGTCTAATCCTCAGTACTTCTTTAGTGACTATGTGATGAAGAAGAAATATAACAATCATCCACGCATGGGATGGCCTAGCGAAGAGAGCCTCGACCAACTGACATTAGAGGATGCCAAAAGAATATATCATGAGCGATTTGCTGATGCATCTGACTTTGTATTCTCGTTTGTCGGGAATTATGATGAAGAGATGATAGAGAGCCATATTAAGAAGTACTTAGGTAATCTTCCATCGATCGATCGAGAAGAGGACTGGAAAGATCTGGGTATCAAAGTACAAGATGGAGTCATGAAAGATCGATTTAAAAAAGGGAAAGCGCCAAAGACTAATGTCCAGATGTACTTTCATGGACCATTTGAGTATACTCCAGAGAATAGCTATCAGATGAGCTCAATGATGGCATACCTGCGGATCAAACTGAGAGAAGCTCTACGAGAGGATAAAGGAGGTGTCTATGGTGTCAGAATGTTCGGTGGTGGATCTAAGAAGCCAAGAGAAGAGTACAGCATCACCATCTCATTTAACAGTGATCCAGATAAGACTGATGAGCTGATAGATGAAGCTAAGAGAGTCATACAGCAAGCGATTGACGAAGCACCATCAGATCTCGATATGACAAAGGTGAAAGAGACTCAGAAGCAAGGTAGAGTCAAGAGCCTAAAAGAGAATCGATTCTGGCAAGGTCAGATCATGAGAAGACAGGATGAGGAGACGAAAGACTTTGATAAAATACTCATGGACAGCTACGAAGCCAAAGTCGACGCACTAACAGCTGAACAGATCAGAGCTGCTGCCGGATCATATTTTAATTTTGACAGGTACATGGAATTTGTGATGGAACCAGAGGAGCTGCAAGAGAATTAGAAACATATCATGGAGATACTAAAAAAGTGTGAGACAATCGATTGGTATTGTCTCACACTTTTTTTGTTATTTATTTTGAAATAGACACTGATTTTGGCTTCAATCAATTCAACTGAAAATTATTACTAATGTGCTGGGAGACGAAGCTGAATCAATATCTTCTCGATGGATAGGCGATAATTTGGGCATGTTCAGTAGTAGTAAATAAATTCAGAATAAAGAGAACTGTTGGTCAAGCTGATATGATTTTAGCACTTTTAGGTCAAAATCTGAACGCATACTTGGGTATAATTTAATTCTGTCAAATACCTTATAGGTTGCTTTTTATCTGGATTAGATTCGATACCTCGTTTACTGCCAAAAACCCTTAAAGCGAGGTAATAATTCAGGGTAAACGTGTTCATATCAAATTCAAGACTGTCAATTAATAGACTAAACTTCTCATATGAATACGGTCTTATTTGTAAAAGCCTCTTTAGAATCGTAAGGGGATTTTTAGAAGTGGCGGCTGCCTGCCAGGTACCCGAGACTGAGTGGTCCTGTAGGTAATTCAATGTCCCAAATGGACATTGAATAATGAAGGAACCGAGGATTTGTCCTCGGGTGGGGTGGCATTAGCTGGCA
>ENA-ORXT01003031-ORXT01003031.1-marine-metagenome-genome-assembly--contig:-NODE-3031-length-19151-cov-4.184020_pt1 | contig 19151 bp, 18 predicted proteins | sample MGYA00237868_ERZ511482 | MGnify/ENA metagenome assembly ERZ511482 | reverse complement strand
GTCGCCAAAGGCTTTTCCGAATTCTTCTGGGTATAGGCTGGTCTCTTCTAATTTTTGAATTACGTTTTCCAGCGTTTCATCCATTTCCAATTCGTCTTGAATAGGCAGCAACGATTGATCGCGTAGCAAATGGGCTCGTCCATCCCAGAAGAATTCGTTTGAATGCCAAGCCATATTAAAAATGGGCATCGCTTGTCTGGTACCAGTTAGCCCTTCAACCCCAATCGACAATCGAGTGCTGTCAGAAAATCCGTTGTTTTGATTGTGACAAGAAGCACAAGATTGAGAGTTGTCTTTCGACAACAGTGTTTCATAAAACAGCATTTTACCCAAAGCAACTCCTTGTACGGTTAAAGGATTATCAGTTGGCAGCATAGGTGTAGGCAAGTTTCCATAAGCCAGTTCATAAGGCGTATCGTCAAATAAAATAGGCGCTTCTGTAACTGGTGGATCGTCTTTTTTACAAGCCACAAATACAACCAACCCCAGAACAAACAGTACGAAAAACTTTGAAAATTTCATCTTAATTTTTTATATAATAAAATTAGGACATAGCTTGCCATCCATTTTATACTATTCTACTTCAATATTGTAAGGTTGTGGAAAAGTGAATAATAATGGGTGTTTTAAGGAAAGCAATTAAACAAAAAACAATATCTTTAATCATAGTTATAGATAATAGAGGTGAGATCTGGGATTCATATTAAATATACATTTTCCAATATTTCCGTACTCATATCTACATCTAATAAAACATTTATGGTTAAATTTTTCAGAACATACCGACAATTAACGCTGCCATTGGTGGTGTGCTTGCTGATTGCTGCGACAGGTTTCACTATAGACAAACATTCTTGCCAAGGAGAGTTTAAAGGGCTAAGTATCTTTGGTCAAGCTGCTTCTTGTCATCAAATAGGCACAAGTTGCCATTTTCAAAGTGAGGAAACACCTTCTTGTTCCAATGACCTCCCCCCAAAAGATTGTTGCCACAACGAAGCGACGTTTGTCAAGCTAGACAATGATTTGGTGGAACCCTTATTGGAATCATTCCATGTTCCTACCGTAGATATTGGATTGCTACATGTTTTTTTAGGATTGATTTACAGTCCTTCTATCGAATCTTCTTTTAAATACGAAAACTACAAACCACCCTTACTGAGTAAAAACATATTGGTTTTTGTTCAGTCTTTCCTCTTATAGCTGATTTTTAAAGTCCCAGCAAGCGATTAAAGCTGCTGCTTGTTCTACGGTTTCTCAGAATTATAGTAAGCCTAAGTAACAATTCTCAAATAAATGTTCATTCTTGAATTGTTCTTTTTTTGTCTGAACTTCGTTAAAAAGCCTCGACAGAACCCTGCTATGCCTGTATTTTTTGCCTCGTCAGACCTAAAAATAACTAATTCAGAAAATGTACATTTATTTAAGAACTGTTACATTGACAATACATTGATTCCCTATTCTAATGAATTCCCCATCGAAGGTGGTCTTTTTCAGAAATTGTTGAGCGTAGAAAAATTGAGAACTGGGACCAAAGAATTATTCGGGTGGTCTAATTTTTATTAAAAACAACAATATGAAATACCAAATACTCCTTTTCCTCCTGTCCTTTGTACAAATTTGTGCCCAACCGCATTTCCCAGAACAAGGTTTTGTGTTTGACGATGAGCAAGTTGCTAGGGTTGACATAGCTATTGCATCAACAGATTCTCTAGCGATTATGAACGATATTTGGAGCAACGAAGAATATCCTGCTGATTTTACTTTTACCAAGGGAACTGTTGTAGAATCTGTGGACAATGTGGGATTTCGATTGAGGGGAAATACGTCTCGGAGCGCCGATAAAAAGTCGTTTAAAATTTCTTTTAACACCTATGAATCTGGGCGAAAATTTCACGGCTTAGAAAAAATGAATTTGAATGGGGAACACAACGATCCTTCTATAGTCAGAGCCAAATTAGGGTGGGATATTTTAAGAGCGCAAAACATTCCAGCCACTAGAGCCAATCACATAGCGTTTTACATTAATGGAGAATATAGGGGATTGTACATCAATGTGGAACATATTGATGAGGAGTTTGTAGAAAATCGTTTTGGCAACAACGATGGGAATTTATATAAATGCCTTTGGCCAGCGACACTTCATTATTTGGGTGACAATCCAGAGCAATACAAATTTACAGTAGGCGGACGAAGGGCATACGCTTTAAAAACCAATACCGACACCGATGATTATTCGGATTTATCCACATTTATTGACATTCTGAACAACGCTCCTTTGGCTGATTTCCCCTGTGAATTGGAGAATGTATTTAATGTAAGAGACTATCTAAAATGCTTGGCTTTTGATGTCGCAATGGGTAATTGGGATGGTCCGATTTACAATAAAAATAATTTTTATCTTTATAAAAATACCGAGACAGGACAATTTGAATACATTCCTTACGACCTAGACAACACCATTGGAATTGATTGGATTGGGCGTAATTGGGCAACACGAAACATTTATGATTGGATGAACCACGGAGAATATCGTCCGCTTTATGAGCGACTGATGTTGGTAGATGAATATAAGGATTTATATACTTATTACTTGAACCAACTATTTACCGAAATCATTGTAGAAGCACCTTATTATGCCCAAATAGATGTTATTCGTGAAATGCTGGTTCCCTTTGTCACAGACGATGTTTATTATACGTTGGACTATAATTTTGACGAAGATGATTTTTATGATTCCTACGACCTTTCCTTAAACAATCATTCATTTGTACCTTTTGGTATCAAAGAGTTTTTTACCGAAAGAGGCAACGCCACCTTTGAGCAAATGGAATTGAACAACATCAAACCAATTATCAAGTATGTACAACACAACCATCCTTTGAGTAACGATGAAATTTCGATTAGTGCTTATGTAGAAGATGAGTCTCCTGATTTCACCGTAAATTTAGCCTATTATGAAGACAATACCTTCATAGAAAACCTTCCAATGTTTGACGACGGTTATCATTTGGATGGAGCCGCCAATGATGGGTTTTATGGAGCAATAATTACACCAACCGAAAGCGAAGTTGACTTCTCTTTTGAAATATCAGCAACCGATGATTTGGGGCTGACAGCGGAAGCGGATTGTGAAGACATACACATTGACATTGAAGTACCGGCTGCATTCCTCTTCATCAATGAATTTATGGCAGAAAACGATGACTATTTAGCCGATGAGTTTGGAGAATTTGATGATTGGATAGAACTGTACAATGGCAGTACAGAAAGTATTTTCTTGGGAGACAAATACCTGACCGATGACTTGATGGAAACAGATAAATTTCAGTTGCCAAATGTTACCCTCGCAGCCAATGATTTTGTATTGATTTGGGCAGACAAACAAAGTGAGCAAGGAGATCATCACGCTAATTTTTCTTTGAATGAAAGTGGAGAAGAGATTGGTTTGTTTGACCAAGCAGGAAATATTATTGATAGAGTCGTTTATCGCAAACAGAGAAAAGACCACACAGAAGGATATTATCCAGATGGAAGCGGAAGCTTTAGCAATTTATCTGTTCCAACAGCCAATGAAACCAATCAAGGGTGGACAACAGGTACTTATGAAGTAAGCAATGTAGAGAGTAATTTCACTATTTATCCCAATCCAGCAACAGCATTTATACAAGTTGACATTAAGTTGGCAGCTCAAAAAAGGGTTTTACTAAAATTAATGGATTTGAATGGGCGAATGATTCAACAAGAAACGATGAATTGTTTGGGAGATTGCAGTACCAATATTGAATTGCCAAACACCATTGTAAGACAGCAATATTATTTTATGACTGTTGAAGTTGATGGACAAATTATTGCGGCTAAAAAAGTTCTAATCATCTGATGTAAAGATTTGATAAAGCAAATCTTTATTTTCTAAGATAGACAAAAGACGATCTTGTTTTCGCTCTTTTAAATCAGCAATTTTAAAAATACCTACGCAATTTCCATCACTAGTAAATATCAACCAATCTTCAAATTCGACTACACTCTCTATTTCATCCCAAGTATAGGCATCCTCTCCTATTTCAACACCTAAAGTAGTCAAAACTAGTTCGACTTCTTTTTTCTCAGTAGATTCATCCTCAAATAGTTTTGGGGTTTTGCTTTCATTTATGTCCTCACTTTTCCTACTAAAATAAACAATAAGGATGATGAGTAGTGTCAAAACACCATATACAATTCCTCCTATCTTCCAACTAAAACCAAGCCCAAGTACTGCCAATATTCCAATGATAAAAAACCAAGGTATTAGTATCAATACACCCATAAACACAGTATACAAAACAGGATTTGTTTTTTCTTTAACAATACTTTCAGCATTGTTCATTATGCCTCTATATGCCTCCGCCTTTTCAGCATTAGACACATAAGCTTTGGCACTAACATATACAGCTCTTTTCATTTTAATTTTTTTACAAAAATAGTGAATTATTAAAAAAAAACATTTACATTTGTATCATCGTACTGTTACACTAATACAATTTAACAATAAAATGTCTTTATACCATCTCTTTTCCCAAGTTGAATCTGAAGAACATTTTCAGGAGTTACTCGACATTACTTGCACCGAAAAAGAGCAGACAATGATGGAAGAGCGATGGCGTATCCTCAACGCCCTAAACGAAGGCAAATCCCAAAGAGCCATTGCCAAAGAACTGGCTTGTAGTGTGGTTACGGTCACACGAGGCGCCAAGGTTTATCGCACCAAAAAAGCGATCATCAAAAAATGGCTGACACATCTTTTGCCCGCCTAAATTTTACATCTTATCAATATTATATAATGAATTTTCATACCCAAAGTACGTCTGTCCCTTATTCAGATGCGCTACAATACTATAAACGCTTACATACTCAAAATCCCAGTTTCATCTTTGAATCCGCCAATGGTTCCGATCCATCGAGTCGGCTTTCTTTAGTCGGCTGCGACCCAACACTTGAGCTGATTGGCAAAGCAGACCATTGTTTGGTTCGTTTGTTGGATGAAAGGGCGAAGGTATTTTTTGACTTTATTTTTGCTCATTTTGGCACATACGCAACACTGACTGATGTTCATGAAATAAGCTTGAGTATTCCAAAAAAGCCATTTAATGGAGAAGAAAATGAGCGTTTTACCAGAGAAAATATTGGTAAAATAATCAGGGATTTACTGCTTCATTTTAAAATTAAAGAACAGAACTTTATGGGTTTTTATGGCGCACTGTCTTATAATTTTATTTATCTCTATGAAGACATTGCACAGGTAAAAGAAAACGACACACCCGACTTCCATTTATTCCTTTTCGACAACATTATTTTCTTCAATCACTTACTTCAGCAAGCAACCCTCTATTGCACAAGAACCGAAGACCATCTGGCAGCGGAAGCGGTTGAAAAGTATACTGCACATTTTGACAAAGCTAAAAATGCCGCCTATAGACATCCAGTTGTAAACAATTTTGCATTCTCGCCCGATGACTCCACCTTTAGAGACCAGGTTTCCTATGCCCGTTCGCTCTGTGAACAAGGCGAATTGATGGAGGTGGTTTTTGCTAGAAAAATAACTGCCGATGTTGAGGGAGACACCTTACCGATTTATGAAAACTACAGAGCCATCAATCCTTCCCCTTATATGTTTCATTTTGATTTTGGCGATGAAATTTTATTGGGAACCAGCCCCGAAGTCATGATTCGCTATGAAAACAACAAAGTCATTTTACGCCCAATTTCTGGAACCATTGGTCGGGGAAAAAGTGTATTGGAAGATCACCAAAATATGTTGACCTTATTGACCGATCCAAAAGAAAAAGCAGAACTAGATATGCTCATTGATTTGGGCAGAAACGATTTGTCTAAGGTCTGTAAGCCTGGGGTAAAAATAGAGAATTATCGAGTCATTGAAAAATACTCTCACGTTATGCATACTGTTGCACAGGTTGCTGGAGAACTACAAGATGACAAGATAGGCTTTGATGCATTGGTTGCGTGCTTGAATGCGGGTACTTTAACGGGTGCGCCCAAAGTTAGGGCAATGCAAATTATTGAAGAAACCGAAGACCATACTCGTGGTTATTATGGTGGTTGTGTCGGTTATTTTGGCTTAAATGGCGACATTAATACAGGCATCATTATTCGGACTGCACACATAAAAGACCAGCAGCTCAGCTATTGTAGTGGCGCAACGCTCTTGCACGAATCGCAACCCGAAAAAGAATTACAAGAAACCAATGTAAAGGCGCAGGCTTTTTTGAAAAACTTGGAGATGTTTACGGAGTAGGACAATGTGGGAATGTAAGAATGACTGAATGTGGGAATGATTATTTAACAAAGGAGTGGGAGTGTTCAAAAAAGTGTGTCAGGAAATACGTGCACACCGAGCACCGAGCACATCATTTTGAATACTCTAACAACTCTCATTAAAAAAAGCAAAAATAATGAAGCATAAAAAAATATTGATTATAGATAATTTCGATTCGTTTACTTACAACTTAGTAGACTATTTTAAACAATTGGGCTGTGATGTAAAAGTATATCGGAACAATGTTGAAGCGGAAGCGTTGGATGAAGTAGACTTTGATTTACTGGTGTTGTCTCCGGGTCCTTCTACCCCATCGAATGCGGGAAATATGTTTGACATCATACGGCATTTTCATCAGCGCAAACCTATTTTTGGCATTTGCTTGGGCTTACAGGCATTGATAGAATTTTTTGGTGGAACGCTTAAGCTGGTGCCGCCACACCACGGCAAAGCAGACAATATCATCAACGACCAAAAGAGTATTTATGCGGGCTTGGATAAAGTAGTAGAAATTGCCCGATATCATTCATTGGCTGCCGACGAAGTGCCGACCTGTTTTGAAGTCAGTGCGCATTCGCAAGATGGAACAGTGATGAGTGTTCGCCACAAACAATTGCCCATAGAAGCAGTACAATTTCACCCAGAATCGGTATTGAGTATGCGAGATGAAGTGGGTATGCGGATTATTAAAAATGTGGTGGAGGGTAAAATTGCCACAGGTAATTTACACTATCGTTCGCTTATGGATAAAATTGGTAAAAACGAAGCGTTGAACCAATCCGAAATTGGGACTTTTGTCGAACAAATTGCTACAGACCAATTGACAGAAGACCAGAAATTAATTATGGTAACTTCGTTAACACATGCTCTGACCAAACCCAAAAACTTATTGGCATTTATTCAAGTTTTACAAACAAAAAACACCTACAATGGTACAACAGCTTTATCGAGTAAAGGGATAGATGTTTGTGGAACAGGTGGTTCAGGATTGGCTCGTTTTAATACATCCACCATGGTCGGTTTGTTGCTTTCCCATTTGGGTGTTCCCATTTTAAAACACGGCAATAAGGCAGCTTCTGGGCGGTTTGGAAGCTTTGATTTATTAGAAGAATTGGACGTCCCAATTATGGCGGAACAATCGGCTATTGAAGCGGCATTTCACCAAACAAACTTGGCGTACCTCTATGCTCGAAAGACACATCCTGTTGTTGGAAAACTCGCTGAAACTAGAGCACGTATTGGCTTGCCCACTGTTTTTAATGTACTGGGACCGCTACTCAACCCTTATCAGCCAGAAAGACAATTCATTGGTACTTCCTTTGCCCATTTTATGGAGTTGATTTTTGAAACAGCCATTCTAATGGACAAGAAAATGGTGACAGTTGTTCGTGCCGATGATGGTCTGGACGATGTGTCTATTTCTACCAAAACGAGGTTCCTTCATTATGAAAATGGCAAAAAAGAGGCTTTCACCTTATCGCCTACTGATTTTGGAATTGAAGCCGTCCCTTTCGACCAATTGAAATGTACGAGTAAAGAAGAGAACATTGGTATTGCCAAAAAAATGATTAAGGGTGTCTTAGACAGCCAACACCACAAATTGGTTGCCGCCAATGCTGCTTTCATTTATGCAATATATCATAAGAACATGCCATTAAAGGAAGCTTATCAATTGATGGTTGAAACGATGAAATCAGGTGTTTTGGAGCATCAGCTGAAAAAGTATACAGAGGCTGTTGTTGGAGATTTGGTGGAAAAGTAGGTAAAAAGACAAAATAAGTCAATCATAAAATTAAGTCGTTAAACCATAAAATTTATTAGCTTTGCTTTATGTTGTATCGGGCAAAAGCATATCTCAATTACCGCTTAAAAGCGCGTGGAAATCATTACATTCATTCGCCTTTTGTATTCGAACTGACCGAAAAAGTCTTTAAGGATGAACGGAGGTTTTATGCATTTGAGCTGATAGAACTGTTGCGCCACAAATTGCTGGCAAGCAAAGAGTCCATAGAAGTCACCGATTACGGAGCGGGTTCTCACAAAGGAAAACACAAGACTAGGAGCATTCATGAAATCACCAAAAATGCAGGTATTGCACCCAAGTATGGACAGTTTTTATTCAGATTGGTTCATCACTTAAAGCCCAAGGTTTTACTAGAAATGGGTACTTCCTTTGGATTGAGCACTCTTTATCAAGCCAATGCCGCTATTAACTCAACAGTCATTACCATCGAAGGCTGTCCGCAAACGGCTGACATTGCTCGCAACAGCTTTGATTTTCTAAAAACCACCAATATCCAACTAGAGGTTGGACCTTTTGTCGATGTCCTTCCCTCCATACTCAAAGCCAATCCATCGCTCGATTATGTATATTTAGACGGACACCACGAAGAACAAGCAACACTCGATTATTTTGAAATCCTCCTTCCCCACTTACACAACGATTCTGTGGTTGTGTTAGACGACATTCATTGGTCAGCAGGAATGAACAGTGCTTGGAATCAAATACGAAATAGACCCGAGGTGACTGTCAGCATCAATTACTTCCAAATAGGTTTGTTGTTTTTTAGGAAAGAGCAGGTTAAAGAACATTTTGTTTTATTGTGAGCCCAAGACTTTTAGTAGCTTTAATAATAAAAGTCTCGGACTCCCGAAATCTTAAAATCCCGAAATCTCTTTAAGAATAGACTCCTGCGTATTGAATGCCTGTTAACTTATGTAAATCATAATCAAAAGTAGAAAGGTCGTTGTGGTTAAATTTGGCGACATCGTCATGACCGCAAGCCCTTGCGACTACTTTTATCAATTCATTGGTGGCTTCAAAGAAGTTTTTCAATTGCCCGGCAGATGCCTCGATGATTAATCGTTGTCGCAAATGGCTTTTTTGTGTGGCAATACCGACAGGACAGTAATTGGAATCACACGCCCTCATTCCCAAACAACCGATTGCTTGCATAGCCGAATTGGCGACCGCAACGGCATCTGCTCCGAGCATCATTGCCTTTGCAAAATCCTCTGCCACTCTCAGTCCGCCAGTAATGATTAAAGTAATGTCTTTTGCCCCAATTTTATCTAAATGTTTTCTTGCTCTAGCCAATGCAGGAATGGTCGGAACATTGATGTTGTTTCTAAGAATTTTAGGTGCCGAACCCGTACCGCCACCTCGACCGTCAAGAATGATGTAATCGACACCCACCTTTAAGGCAAAGTCAATATCGGCTTCAATGTGACTGGCTGCTATTTTAAAACCAATGGGAATACCACCCGTTTTTTCTCTTACCTTGTCTGCAAACTTAGCAAAATCTTCTACTGTAGCAAGATCGGGAAATGCGGCAGGAGAGACCGCCGTTTCACCTTCTTTAAGTCCTCTTACTTTGGCAATTTCTTTGGTTACTTTATTACCAGGAAGATGTCCTCCCGTTCCTGTTTTGGCCCCTTGCCCTCCTTTAAAATGAAATGCTTGTGCTTTCTTAACCTTCGCCCAAGAAAAACCAAATTTTCCAGAAGCCAATTCATAAAAATATTTTGAGTTATTCGATTGTTCTTCGGGCAACATGCCACCTTCGCCACTACAAATGCCTGTTCCAGCCAACTCGGCACCCATGGACAACGCAATTTTCGCTTCTTTAGACAATGCACCAAAACTCATATCAGATACAAACAATGGAATATCCAACGTCAACGGTTTTTTAGCCGTTTTACCAATAACCACCTTTGTATTTACTTTATCCTCATCGAACAACGGACGAGTTGCCAACTGAGCAGGCAAAAACTGAATATTTTCCCACTTTGGCAAAGTATTTCTATCCACCCCCATTGATTCAGAAGGACCATGGTGTCCCCAATTTTTCAAGCCATTTTTAGCCAGTTCCTTAATGTAAGCATTATAGGGTTCGGTGTCTTGTGGATTGGTATCGGCATATTGACCCAAATAGGCATCTCTATCGAATTGTTGGGGATGCTCCGTCAGATAATCATTGATTTCATCTTCATCAACATACACCTCACCGTCTTTTATTTCAGCATAAAATTTATGCAATGCCTCTTCATTGTTGTATTCACTTACTCCAGTATCAATTCTATAATCCCAGTTGTGTAGCCCACAAATAATATTGTCGCCATCGACAAAACCATCCGCCATCAATGCTCCTCTGTGCAGACATCTTCCATATAATACAGACACTTTTTTTCCATATCGAATGACCACCAAATCTAAGCCATTAACTTGATGTCCGACAGGTTCTTTGTCCTTTAAATCTTTAAACTTACACAGTTTTATTTCTTTCATTTTTTTTATTAAATTAAATTTATGTGGTATAGATGTCAAGCATTAGAAAATCGTTAAATTTCCTATTTCACTTACCTCAATGAGTACTAAAATAGCCATACATTTGAAGAAAGAACAGTGCAATTCCAGCGAAGACTAAGAACCAGTTGACAATTTTATAAAACACATCATAGCTGTTGTACTTTTCCCACTTGGTAATGACAAAAACAATGGGGATCAATGCTAAAATTTGACCGACCTCGACGCCTACATTAAAACTGAGGATTTTAGCTAAAAATTGTCCTACGCCCATATCAAAAGATTGAAGCCTTGTTGACAATCCAAACCCATGAATTAAGCCAAAAAGAAACACCATCAACAGTAGGTTTGGGGACTTTATCTTTAATAATTTTTTGAATCCACCTAAGTTTTCAAAGCCTTTGTATAACACACTCAAAGCAATAACAGCATCGATCAAATGTTCATCTGCTCTAATCCCCAAATAAGTTGCACCGACCAATGTAATACAATGCCCAATGGTAAATACCGTAATGAAACGAACGATGGACTTAAAATCATCGAGGTAAAAGATTACACCCATTAAAAATAATAAGTGGTCGTAGCCAGTAATCATGTGTTTTGCTCCAACAAATATGTAAGACAACAATCCACCATTGGTTAATATCTCTTGGTCGGCTGGGCTTACACCATGTGCCAAAAGAGAAAGTGGACAAAAAACAAATACCAACAATGATAGAAAGTATAAATAGACAGGTTTATTCATTGAGCAAATATAGGTCTAATTTAAGAGGTAAACCTGCTTGTAGTTGAGTTTTTATTTCTTAAATTTTAATGGGAGTTCGGAGCTTAAATCATTCGATGTATTGAAGATTTAGTGATTTTAAAATATTGTTTATTAATATTTATTAATTCATTTGTTTACAACAAATATTGTTTATACATTTGTTGTAAACAAATGTTTTTGCTTATTGGTTATTATACTTTATCAAACATTAAATTCACTACAAATTGTCGTTTAACATAATCATTGTCGGAGGTGGACTAGCTGGATTAACCAGCGCACTGCATCTTTCACAAAAAGGATTAAAAGTACTATTGATAGAGAAAAACACCTATCCAAAACACAAAGTATGCGGAGAATACATTTCCAATGAAGTCTTACCTTATCTTCAATCTTTGGGCTTTAATCCTTTTGATTATGGAGCAAAGCGAATCACCGATTTCACCATAAGCACATCGGGCAGCCGATCTGTTAGTATAAAACTACCTTTGGGCGGCTTTGGCATCAGCAGATATTGTATTGATGCAGAATTGGCTAAAAAAGCCGAACATTATGGGACACAGATTGTTTGTTCTACAGTTCAAAATATTCAATTTAGTGAGGACCAATTTGAAGTCTTAACCAATAAAAAAGAGATATTTCGAGCTCCTTTTGTCATTGGTAGTTTTGGGAAACGTTCCAATATAGACATCAAAATGAATCGGGATTTCATACAGAAAAATGCTCCCTTTTTGGGCATCAAAGCGCATTATAAAGGAGATTTTCCCGAAGAATCTGTTGGCTTGCATAACTTTAAAGGGGGTTATTGTGGTATTTCAAAAGTAGAAACCGACCACATTAATATTTGTTATATTACCGACTATACATCTTTCAAACAATTTAAGAATATTGGGAATTTCCAAAAAAAAGTACTCAGTAAAAACACCTTTTTAAAGCAAGCATTTGACAATCACGAATTGGTTTTTGACAAGCCTTTATCCATCAGCCAAGTTTCATTTTCAGCTAAAAATCCAGTAGAGGAACACATCCTTATGTGTGGAGACAGTGCAGGTATGATTCACCCGCTGGCAGGCAATGGAATGAGTATGGCAATTCGGTCGGCACAAATGGTTTGTGAAGAATTATTGAAGTTTACCAATGGCGATATGGATTCCAGAAAGAGTCTTGAAGCATCTTATACCAAGAGATGGAACAAAGAATTTGGTACCCGATTAAAATCTGGGCACATCATCTCTAGACTGTTTAGGCTTGGGTTTGTTTCTGAGTTAATTATGATGTTTTTAAAACGGTTTCCTTTTGTTTTACCATATATTATCAAAAAAACCCACGGTAAACCAATGGTAGTGGAATTGTAAAAACGCTATTGAATCTTTTTGGATTTTTCTTAAAATCTAAGCAATCTATATTATTTCTAAATTGAACGCAATGATGTATCTAGAAGTTACCTAAACAAGACAATTCTGCTAAAGTTGAATTAATTGAATTTCACCTAACTTTTAAAAAACCCTGAATGAATGTTTCTTTTAGATCCAAAACTTATTAATATTGAGCAATCTATCTTAAATAAGGTTGATATTGATGCAAAATCTATTTATCGAACAATTACATTTTGCAAAAGAACATCTTCCAAAAGTTTGTTAGATGCTTTTATAAACAGCACCAATAGTTTAACAGAACTTCTGAGTATTAAGAATGCTCAAATGGAAGCTGAAACTGAAGACGATATTGAAATTTACCGTCTAAACTTAAATAAAGCCATTCATTTTATAGTAAACGAAATAAAAAACGAACGACCTTTTGAGTCGCAGGTTCAATTGTTTCAGGTATTCAGACTTACCTCACCTGAATCACACGAAAAGCATCCAAATCGATATAGAACCACATTGGTACAAATTGGTGAGCATATATGCCCTGATCCTGAACGGATATATAATCTGATAACGCAATTGTTCTATAATATGGAAAGTATTTCCCATCCTCTTATTAAAGCAATTTACTTTCACCATGAACTAATAAGAATACATCCGTTTGTTGATGGGAATGGTCGAATTACCCGAATTGTCAAGAACTGGATCCTGATGTACAATCTTTATCCTCCAATATTTATAAAAGATGAGATTGAAAAAAAAGAGTACATCAAATCGCTAAGCGGAAGCTTTAATGCAATAAAAAAAAATCAAACAGAATGGCATTCGGAAACCAATAATTTTTTCCTACAAGAACTGAATCGGGTCACCGATAGCATTGAATACATACTTGGTAAAATCACAGTTGAGAAAAACAAATAGTTAGCGTAGTTATTCTGGAAAACCATACTAATGGATTGTATCAAAAGAATACAAACCTTATTCTAGTGCTTCATCCAGTTAATAAAATGAAAAGTGAAGATGGAAAGAATTAAAACAAAAAGCCAAATTAAATGTGGATAGATACAACCCATAGAAGTACAGCAATAGAGACCATGGATGATCTCGAAATGAGTGGTGATTTATTGATTGACACTTTAGATAAACTTGCGACCATCAACCAGTGGCTTGGAGGAAATAGAGTAGCGCTGTCGGGGCTAAAAGTGTTGCTAGAAGACATTCCCACTAAAAATACTTTATCCATCATTGACTTGGGTTGTGGAAATGGAGATATCTTGCGAAGGATAGCCGAGTTTGGTAGAAATCAGGGATACAAATTTGAATTGTTGGGTATAGATGCCAATCAAACGACCATTGATTATGCCATAGAATTGTCTAAAGAATATCCAGAAATCAGCTATAAAAAACAAGATGTTTTATCAGAGGAATTTCAAGAAATAAAGTACGACATTGCGCTTTGTACACTATTCCTTCACCATTTTGAAAATGAGGTCGCCCTGAATTTCATCAAAGGAGTCCTCAAAAACACAAGCATAGGACTTATTGTCAATGACTTACATCGTCATCCTGTTGCCTATTATCTTTTCAAATCACTTTCGCTGTTTATCAATAATAAAATGATCAGAGAAGATGGGTTGACATCCGTTTTAAAAAGTTTTAAAAGAAAAGATTTAGAACACTTTGCCCAACAAATACCCCACAAAAGTACCATCCGTTGGAAGTGGGCCTTTAGGTATCAATGGATGGTTAAAATAGATGATAGATATTAGATGTGAGATTTGAGATGTGAGATGTGAGATGTGAGATTTTTTGTTTAAGATAAATAGTTTAAAACCCAAGGGTTTTGAACAAAATAGCGTCTCACATCTCAAATCTCAAATCTCAAATCTTAAATCTCAAATCTCAAATCTTTTGTCTATCAACAATGATTCATAAAAAAAACAAATGAGTGTAAAAATTACATCGGTTGCGACCCAGCTGCCACCATATACCAGATCAACAAAAGAAATTATTCCATATCTTAAGGTTTGGTTGACGGGGCAAGACGACCGTTTTCAAAGAAAAGTTCTTAAGCTGTTTGAAAATGCGGGAGTAGACCGACGTTATTCTATTATGGATGCAGAGGAAGTTTTTCGTAGGACATCATTGGAAGAAAAGAATGCATTTTACAAAAAGGAAACCATTAAGCTCGCCCAAAATGCCTTGACCAAAGCTTTGAAAAAAGCCGGCTTAATTGCCAAAGATATTGACTACATTATTACCGTCAGTTGTACAGGAATTATGATTCCGTCCGTAGATGCTTATTTGATAAACGCTTTAGATATGAAGCAAGATATTGTCCGATTACCTGTTACCGAAATGGGTTGTGTGGCAGGTGTTTCAGGTATGATTTATGCCCATAATTTCCTTAAAGCCAACCCCAATAAACGAGCAGCAGTTATTGCAGTAGAATCTCCCACTTCGACTTTTCAGTTAGACGATTACTCTATGGTCAACATTGTAAGTGCCGCCATTTTTGGAGATGGTTGTGCCTGTACCATTTTATCCTCTTATGAAGAAGAACAAGGTCCCGAAATCATAGGAGAAGCGATGTATCATTTTTACAATGCCGAACATATGATGGGTTTTGAGTTGAGAAACTCTGGTCTACAAATGGTTTTAGACAAAGAAGTGCCCGATAAAATAGCCGAGCATTTCCCTCAAATTGTTCATCCATTTTTAGCCAAACACAATTTAAGCATTGAAGAAGTAGATCACTTAATATTTCACCCAGGTGGAAAAAAAATCGTACAAACCATTGAGCAGCTATTTGGTGCTTTGGGAAAAAACATTAACAATACAAAAGCCGTTTTAAAAGAATATGGAAATATGTCGAGTGCAACCGTTTTATATGTATTGGAACGATTTATGGAGCAAAACCCTCAAAAAGGAGATATAGGATTGATGTTGAGTTTTGGTCCTGGCTTTACGGCACAGCGATTGTTATTGAAGTGGTGAAGATGGGAGTGTGGGATTTCGGGATGTCGGGATGTCGGGATTTCGAGATTTCGGGATGTCGGGATGTCGGGATGTCGGGATGTCGGGATGTCGGGAGTTTCTTTGATCCGATATTCATTAAATTACACAATACTAAGTCTCGAAATCCCGAAATCCCGAAATCTCGAAATCCAAAAAAAAAATGACCAAAGAATTTCAAAACCAGTGGGCAATCATACTTGGTGCCTCCAGTGGGCTGGGTCTTGCAACTGCTAAAAAGCTAGCCCAACATGGATTAAACTTGTGTCTTGTTTATAGAGCGAGAAGAGCAGACCTTGAAGGTATAAAAAAAGAGTTTGAAGACATCGTTTCTAAAAACAAAGTACAGTTGATTCATTTCAACAGTGATGTTATAAAAGAAGAAAAGCGAACGGCTGTTTTAGAAGAGCTTATGAATAAAATGGGGAAAACCGACAAAGTAAAAGTACTTGTTCACAGCATTGCAAAAGGTAATTTAAAACCCATGCTTTCGGAAGAAACCCCCGTTCTAAAAAACGATGATTTTCATTTAACCATAGAAAATATGGCAATCAGCTTGTATGATTGGACCAAACATGTTTTTAATAAAAACCTGTTTTCCGCAGACGCAAGAATCATCAGTTTTACCAGTGAAGGAAACCAAAAAGCTTGGAAAAATTATGGAGCTGTATCTGCTGCAAAAGTGGTCTTAGAAGCCATTACTAGAAACATAGCCTTAGAATTTGCACCATACGGAATCACCGCCAATTGTATTCAGGCTGGTGTGACAGAAACCTTATCTTTTCAAATGATTCCAGGGAGCGACACCCTTAAATCACATACACTGGAACGCAATCCTTTTAAGAGATTGACAAAACCAGAAGATGTAGCCAATGTAGTTTATCTGCTAACAAAAGATGAAGCAAAGTGGATCAATGGCGCCATTATTCCAGTAAACGGTGGAGAACATTTGAGTTAGGGGTTTAGGGGTTTATAAAGTTAGGAAGTTAGGAAGTTAGTTACTCAAAATTAAGAACGAAACAAAGTTACAGGCTATCCGTCTAAGGTTGCTTAGTACTTTTTCAAATCCACCCCTCGACCGCGCTCGGGGTTCGGACTAATCGTACCCCGAGCGTACGGTTCGTCGCTACGACCGAGGGGTACATGCAACGAAGCAGTTCGGTAACTTTAGACGGGTAGCCAAGTTACATTCACTCATTCAAAATTCAAAATTCAAATTAATACCTTGACCTCAAAAGAAATCATAGCACGTCTCCCCTATCAGTATCCATTTTTATTTGTAGATGAAATATTGTCTGTAGATGAAAATGTCATATCAGGTACTTACACCTATGATAAAAATCTTCCGTTTTATAAAGGACATTTTAAAGACAACCCTATAACTCCAGGTGTTATTTTAACAGAAACCATGGCACAAATAGGCTTGGTTGCCTTAGGAATATTTTTATTAAAAGACCACAAAAAAGACAACCTACAAATTGCTATGACCTCTTCCGAGGTAGATTTTTTCAAAGCCGTTTTACCAGGAGAAAAAGTTGTGGTCAAAAGCAAAAAGCAATACTTTAGATTTAATAAACTAAAATGTACTGTACAAATGCTTAACCAACAAGAAGAACTGGTTTGTAGGGGGAACATTGCTGGAATGATGAAAATTTGAGTAATGAAGACATTGCATTTAATTTATGCACAAAATAAATATTGAGTTGTTAAGCAAGAAATAAATGAACAAAAGAGTAGTAATCACGGGTTTAGGAGTTGTCGCACCAAATGGTGTTGGATTGTCTGATTTTAAGGATGCAATAGAAAACGGCAAATCGGGTATTGAATATTATCCCGCTCTAAAAGAACTAAAATTTTCTTGTTGTATTGGTGGCATTCCCAACGTTTCGGAAGAACTCAAACGCAACTATTTAACGGAGCTGCAACTAAGAGGATTCAACAGCTCTGGGATTCTATATGGCTGTATGGCGGGAATGGATGCTTGGCAGGATGCAGGACTCAGCGCAACCGACAAAACCGACTACGACAGTGGAACCATATTTGGTACGGGAACTTCTGGTGTAGATAAATTTAGAGAGGCGATTTATAAATTAGATGAGCAAAAAGTCAAACGTTTGGGAAGCACTGTGGTGGCGCAAACCATGGCAAGTGGCATCAGTGCCTACCTTGGTGGCATCCTCGGATTGGGTAATCAAGTAAGCACCAATTCGTCGGCTTGTACCACTGGAACCGAAGCCATCTTGATGGGCTACGACAGAATAAAGACAGGACGAGCAAAACGGATGTTGGTGGGCAGTTGTAGCGATCACGGTCCTTATTTGTGGGGCGGATTTGATGCTTTGCGGGTAATGACTTATAAGCACAATGAGTCGCCAGAATCGGGCTCTAGACCAATGAGTGCCACGGCTTCGGGATTTGTTCCTGGGAGTGGAGCGGGTGCACTGATCTTAGAATCTTTGGAAAGTGCCTTGGAGAGAAACGTCCCCATTTATGGCGAAGTACTCGGAGGAGAAATCAATTCGGGTGGACAGCGAAACGAGGGTTCAATGACTGCTCCAAATTCGGAGGCGGTTGTTCGTTGTATTAAAAATGCGGTTGCAAATGCGGGAATCAAGTCCACAGATATTGATGTTATCAATGGTCATTTGACCGCCACCAGTAAGGATTTTACAGAGATAGAAAATTGGTCAAAAGCCCTAAATTTATCGGGCGATGATTTCCCCTATATCAATTCTTTAAAATCTATGGTTGGTCATTGTCTTGCCGCTGCTGGTTCTATTGAAAGTGTTGCATGTATATTGCAATTAAAACATAACTTTGTATTTCCAAACATCAATTGTGAAGATTTGAATGAGCAAATAACCGACTTGATTGCTTCTAATAAAATTCCACAAAAGTTGATAAAAAAAGAAGTAACTATTATAGCCAAAGCCAGTTTTGGTTTTGGAGATGTAAATGGATGTGTCATTTTTAAAAAGTATAAAAACGTATGAGCAATAATGAACAAATGTTGATTGATCTAAAAGCCATTGTCAAACCTTATATCCAAAACCAAGAGGCATTTGATACGCTGACAGAAGAAACAGATTTCATCAACGATTTAAAAATAAATTCTGCCAATTTGGTAGATGTCGTTCTAGACATAGAAGACAAGTTTGATATTGAAATAGACAATGATGCGATGGATAAAATGTTGAATGTAAAATCTGCATTGGAAATTATTAACGCAAAAATAGCTGGTTGATATTTGGTAGGAAACGATGTCATAGATATTGAACAAACAAAGAAACATTCTAATTGGGAGAGGGTTGGATTTGTAGAAAAAGTTTTTAATAATGAAGAACAAAAAATCATTATAGAATCACTCAATCCGTTTAATACTGTTTGGCG
>ENA-ORXT01003030-ORXT01003030.1-marine-metagenome-genome-assembly--contig:-NODE-3030-length-19151-cov-8.184754_pt1 | contig 19151 bp, 16 predicted proteins | sample MGYA00237868_ERZ511482 | MGnify/ENA metagenome assembly ERZ511482 | reverse complement strand
CCATCTCAGCGGATTTCTTTCCACTCTCCAGAGCACCAATGACTTCAAGATTCTCGCCACCCCCGTCATCACCACGCGCAGCAACCAACGGGCCAGCCTGCTCACTGGCCAGAGCATCGCCGTACCTTCCCTTTCCTTTGGAGGTGGCTTCGGAGGCCAGGAAGGTGATGGCAACAGAGTGGCCACCAGCATCAGCTACGTCCCCGTCGCTCTCCAGATCGAGGTCCTCCCCCTTGTCAACGCCAAGGATCGCACTGTCACCCTCACCATTGACCAGGCCAACAACAGCATCTCCGGCTTCACCGTCATCAACGGCAACGAGATCCCCAACGTCGGCACCCAGCAGTTCAACACCACCGTCGTCATCCCCGACGGCGGCACCGTTCTCCTCGGAGGACTGGTCAACGAAAGCGACTCCAAGAGCAGAAGCGGGCTGCCTTTCTTCACCAATATTCCGATTCTGAGAGACATCTTCGGCTCCAGCAACAAGGACAAGGACCGAAGCGAACTCCTCCTTTTCGTTCGTGCCCGGATCATCGACGACAACCGAGGCATCCTCTCGCCCAGCCCCGAAGGACGGAACTTCGGCCCCTGGCACGACGACATCCTCTTCAAGCAAGCCCCCGACCATCTCGACGACCCTCGCAACGTTCGTTCCCTCCACGACCGCCCCCGCTTCATCGCCCCCCGCCCCGGATCGTCGTCATACGCGGCGGGACGCGGCCAGGTCGGCGCCCATGGAGCCGCGGCGCGGCCGGCGGCGGGGCGGGCCAAGCCCCCGCGCCCCCCCGCCAGCCGCCGTGATTGGCACGGCGGCGGGCGGCCACACGCGTGAATCCCAACCTCAAACGCCGACGCACCGTCCGGGGGCGCGCTCCCCGCAAGAGGCGCCCGCGGCCGCTTCCACCCTGCCCGCCCCCACCTCGGCGGCGCCCGCAGATAATGCATAAGCGGCGGCGACGCCGCTGCACCACATCTTCAAAGCGCCGGCGCGCGTCAGGAACCACAAGGCGCGTCTCTCATTCTCACATCTCGCCACAGCCGGCTCGGTCCGGGGAGCGTCTCGGTCGCGCCGTCCGGCAGGCGCAACGCCAGTTTGCCAGTGGCCAACACGCCATTGAATGGGCGGCGGCGGAAGACCGCACAGCGAAAAATCCCGACCACAGATTCAAAACGCGTCGGCGGGCGGGCCAAGCCCCCGCCCGAACCCTCCCAGATCGTCTGACAGCCACCCGAAGCGGCGCCGTCTGTTCAAGGCCAAGGTGGCCCCGCTCGCGAGACCAGAGGGGCCCCCCCGAGGCCCCCGCTGGTGTGCTGTGACTGGTAGTTCGCCAAGCGCAGAAAGAGTGGTGTGCGGGCTGGTTGTCATTGACGCTGCCTCGCGGGCCACGCGCGTGGGGCCTGCGGGTGCCCGCCAGTGACAGACGCTGGACCGTCCGTCCCCGACGTGGCTGCGTCGCACGTGCACCACGAGCGGGGGGGCGCACCTCTCGTGGGAGCCCGCTGGCCGCTTCCGCCCTGAGCCGAGCCGCGGACGCCCGCGCGGTATGCATAGGCCCCGCCGCGAATGATCTAGGACGAGGAGGGGCAGATCAGGTGCCCCTGGCCAGTGCCCGCCACGCTTGGGTGAGGCACATGGCGACAGCTGCGACCGCTCAGGGCGCTTGATCGACCGAGCTGTTTGTGGGGGCGACGAGGCCGGGTGCTCCACGCTCGCCGTCGGCCTCACACGGTCTTGTGCGGCTCGCAGGGCGCACCGCCAGCGGCCAAGCCGCGGGCCATGTGGGTACTTGCAGAACGAGGAGAGAGTCTCGCTTGAGCAGGATTGATCTCTCCGCTGCAGGAGCTAGGCGCGCCAGCTGTCGTGGTGAGGGCGCCAATGCGAGCACCTCTTCGCCGTCTGATGCGACGAGTGCGTCCTTGCGAGTGCTTGCTAGAGTCTGCCTTTTGGGTCAATGCCAGTGTTTCGCTCTGATCGGGGCTCCCTAGCCAACTGAGTAGAGCACACTGGGGCTTTTGCAGGAAGTGGGCAGCTGAGCTGCAGCCCAGTGCCAGGCCCACGATGGCCGCGTATGCGTGGAACAGTGCAACTCGGAAGGTCTCGGCGGCCGACGACCGCACAGGGGGCGCACAGGGCACCAACTCTACCAGAAAGCCCGTCAGCCGTCCCAGAAAGCTCCGAGCAGGTACAATCATCAGAGTGTGAGGCCGTGTCAGGGACTGAGCTGCTTCCGCCGTATCGTCTACAAGCGGTCCTGACCGAGTGCACCTCCGCATCTCCGTACCCATCACACGTTTTCCTTCCCCCTTTCAATGCATACAGCAGGAGCCAACAGGCGCTACAGATGAGGCACCGTCTGCGAGATGCAACCAACCTGGGTCACGGCCCACCAGTCGAGACGGTCTGCTCGTGCGGCACATGGGGACACCTGAGAATCGCACGTCGCCCATCACTCCTTTTTTCTCGCACGGGCCAGTCACAGACCGATGCACCGCTTCCTGCGCTTCACGGCTGTAGCTCGGCGCTGGGGCAACCCCCTGGTGAAGAGGAGTGGCGCGGTCTCACGTTGCCCCGCAGTGAGGTGGCTTGATGCTGTGTAAGTCGTACTTCGTCGCTGGTACGGTAATTTTAGAGGTGCGAGATGGACTGCCACCATCCGTGATCCGCGTGGGCGTCTCCTCAGCGATGCGAGCCGACCACCGTTCGGCTGTTCCCTGTCTTGGCGGGGATCCGACGCGACCTGGCTTTTGGACGCTGGCTTTGAACGAGGGGAGCCGGCAGCCGGTGCCTGAACCGTTGACGCGCTCTTGGTTGTATTTTCTTGGGCGCGCTGCCCTGTCCGCGTTGCTCTCATGTCATCCACAATCAAGACCGTCGCGTTCCTCATCCCGTTTGTAGCCCGTTCCCCTGTCACCTCCCACCGCTCCGGCGGTGGTCGCCGCTGCTATCGATTCGGCCCGGCCAGCGCCATTAAGCGTATTTCCCGGCCGGCTGTCCTTAACCGCCTGCCTGTGGCCGACCTCCCCCCCACACCTCGCCCTGTCCGCCACGTCGCGTCGGCGCCCGGCACCTCGGCGGCGGCGGTGACTATGGCCTCGTCCTCCCCCCCCGAGGTGACGCTCGCGTTGGATGATTTTTGTGTGCGGCAGTTTGATGACCCCGAGTATGCTGGGACGCGGCTCGACTGGGACAAGGTGGACTTTGAGGCGCGGGTCAACGGTGAGTACGAGGCCCGCCTGACTGCTGCCGAAGGCGACGCTGGGGCGGTGCTTAAGGACGGGTACGCGCCCTTTTGCAAGCACCTCTTTATGAAGAACTTCATCCCGTCGGCGACGCTGACGACGCTGCCCATCACCCCCGACAACGAGCACCTGCTCCGCACCAAGTACGCGGCGCGGACGGAGAAGGAGCTCCCCGTGCTCACCCGCTTCTTTCCCCTGGCCACGGTGGAGGCGGGTGGGCAGGCCGACTGGCTGGATGTCATCCTGTACAGCCGAGAGCAGATCATCAAGGAGCGCGCGTCCCGCCCGGGCGATGAGCCAGACGGCGCGGCGGGGGAGGAGGCCATCGCCGCGTCCATGGGCGACGCACCTTGGCGCATTATCAGTGTCAAGGCGCAGGAGGTGGACACGGAGCTGCCGATGCAGCCTATCACGGTTATGCGCAACGCGCTCATTGGGGAGGGCGGCTCTGGGGTGGGCATCCAAAGGGAGGCGTATGAGGCGAGTGTGGCCTACTGGAAGGACCGGGCGGTTGTTTTGTAGGGATTGGCTTGGTTGTGGTCTGTGTGTACCACACGATAACAAAGGTGGTGTGTTCCGTTGTAAAGGTTGCGTTGACGACCTCGAACTGGACGGGTCTGCCACTCGCACCAGCAAGAAACCGTACGGTGTTCGGTCACAACGAGTGCAGCTTTCATCCCCGGTAGCGTCGTGTCCAGACATTTCCTGTACATTTTGTCATGAGACTGGGTGACTCGTGGAAGCAGCCAATCACGACGCTTGCAAAATCCTGTGCAGGTGTGATCCGTATCTCTGGCTAGGTTTGCAGCTGCAGCCAGTCAATGACCCGTGTCAACTCGACCGCCAACGCTGGCAGCTCGCTCGACGCCGTCCCCCATATCGGTTTGCTCCTACACGCCTGCGACGCAGGCCAACATCCTGCGCAGCACCATGGACGACGAGGTGACCCCCGTACGTGCTACGGCAGGTGAAGACACGCCCCTGTTGCCAGCGGTTGCCACTAACGGTGGCTCATCCAAGAAGAAGACAGGGTCGCGGGATGCGACCGACCCCCCCACGTTCAAGGATGACGAGTACGTTGGCGTGGATGGCTGTGCATTGTGTCGTTGGCGATGCTATTTGACGGGCTTCTTTGTGCGGCTGTCTGAGTGTGAGGGCTTTTCTGGTGTTTGGGGTGTTCTCATCCTCAACCATTCTGACATTCTGTCTTTCTTGGCACTGCTTCTCGACCACAACCCTATATATTTTGTGTCTGTGCACTCTGCTCGCTGTATGGACCGACACTCTCTTCTCATGGACTTGCAGCATTAAGACTGCAATGGCCAACGAACGGACCTTCTTCAAGTGGCTATTTTTTGGCTTCCACATTGGCGCGGTATGTTTGACATTCACTGTTGTACTGTGTTCTCATAGTTACCTTGTCCTACCCGGCCAAGCGACGCGTGGTGTCGTCTTGGTTTCCAGGAGGATGAGGCACTGGTCTCATCTCTGTGGGCCTCGTAATGTTGCTGACGTGCCCCACGGAAGCCGTGTGGCTTATGCATGTTCGCCACGTCCCCCTTGTGTCGCCATTTTCATCCTCCCATGTTTTCCCTTGTGTGCTGGTTTCGGATGCGCAGATGGGTACCTTCATCCTTACGTTCTTTTCCCCGGCGGCGCCGGGCCGCGTAACTATGGTCCTCTTTACATGGGCCGTCGCGTTCTTTTTTATTTTTTATGGGCTCGCTCGATACTACACCCGCAGGACGGCCATCCGCAATGGGCTGCGGGACCCCGCGGACTGGGAGGACGCGGCGGCGCCCGCGCTGATGGCCGGTGCGCTCCTTCTCGTCGTTGGCAGCATTGTCGTGTACGCGTTTGTGACCGACCAAGTGCCAACCAAGCATCCCAAGTAGTGCTGTACATCGATTTTGGGCCGGGCTGCCTTTTCGACCTACGACGCTCCGCTTTGCTGGCTGCGGAGCCCCTGCGTCGCGGACGGCAAGCGGTCCCCGACCTGGGGCGCACCTTGCAGGATCTGATTGCATCGGTGCCTTGCGTCTTGTACCTTCGTGCGCCGGATGCGTGCTGACACCACCGTGTCCTGTGCTGCCGCACGATAACACGCTGGCTTTAGGACTATGCCAGCGCGAAGCCTGTCGCGACGTGACAGAATTGACCAAGCCAAGCTTGCATGTGCGTGGCTGGTCCCAGGGAGAATCAACCGGCATTCAACTTGTCATTATCGTCGTGCTGTGCATTGCAGACCGCGTTACGCTGTAAAATGCAACGCTGGGTCCATACCGTTTCTATATGGCCGCTTTCCGTGACACGTGCAGTGTCCCATCGCGTTGTGCTTACGACCTCTGCGACGAAAATCCAGCGCGTTGCTTCGCGACGGCTGTCCGGGGCGCTGCAAGCGCTGCGTCTGTCTCTGCCTCTGGAGTTTGATTGTCAGCAGCAACCCCGTTTGCCGACAAAGTGGCGCTGGCCAGGGTGCTGACCGATGATGCCAGGGACGCCCTAGCGGCGATCGAGGTGGACGGCTGCCGCACCGCTGACCACTTCGTGTTTCGCTCGGCGATGCGCTCGCGTGGACGACCGTGATCCCAGCGACTTGCGTAGCGCTGATGTGGACGACGAGCGCCGCCCAAGGCTGCGCCTGTTGCCCCTCCAACATTAACATGAGTCCATGGCGGCGTAATACCGTACATGCGCGTGAAGGAACTGCAAACAACACGCAAGCTCCCACCGATGGGATTTGTACGTGACCGCATCGGTGCCGCGCGAGCTGCGGGTGAGCGGCATGGCTAGCTGTCGGTTTTTGAGTAGCGCCATCGAGCGGTTGTTGCTCGGCAGTGCATGCACTGCCTGCATGCAGGCGATGGAAAGAGATTCTCGGATCAGCGCGTCGGGCTTGCTCACACCAAGTTAAGGAGCCCCTTTTCTGGACTTCTTGCTTTCTCGAGCTCTGATTGGTCAGACTGTCAAAAGTGAGGGTTTGCATGACGTGTCTTCTGTAGTTTGCACACTTATTGGGAGCTCGGGGACGTGTCTCAGTCGACCATGGGATTGTATGGTCGAAGTGGAGGCCCTTCGAATGAACTCGACCTGTTGGCCGTGTGCCCGATCCGCATTCAGGCCACACTTTTTGCCCCATGTCGGAATCACCTTGTCTCGGTAGCCGTTTTCGTCCGCTGCCACACCGCTCCCCCCTCGTGCGTACTCTTCGGGGACGGCGCTGACCGAGTTGCGCCCCCCACACAACAATGTCAGAGTAGTTCTTGGTCAGTATTCTCAGTGCTGATCAGTAGCACTGCGCAGGAATACGCATGTGAGTGCTCGTAGAGCTCCTTCCTGCCGCACAAGCACCCGTGTACGAACCCAGGAAAACGCCGGTGGCTGTGGCGAGAAAACAAGCGAAAAAAAAAGGGTTGAGAAGTAGGTTGGATTGCTCTCCGTGAGCTCCTCTATCTCGTAGGCTTGACGGGTGTGAAAGAACTGTCTGCTGGTTTGTTGCTTTTTTGCCATACAGGTGAGGCGCGATTTCGACTGGGTACGCACATGCGAAGTGCCGCTCAAGCTGTTGTGGGGAGGTGTTGCAGCACCTCTCACGTTCGACGAGGATCGGTGTTTTTAGCGTGGCTGCTGTTTTGAGCGCACGTGTCAGAACGTGTCACGACCCAGAAGTCCGCCCTTAACTAAAGGTGTGTGCTGCACATTACATAATATCTGGTGCGGCACTGCTGTGCGCTGTGATTGGCTTGTTGGAAACTACGAGTGCTTCTGGGACGGATGAATCTCTGCTTGGTTGCTGTTGCCGAGGCGAGCGGCGAGCTTTTCACGTGTCCTGTGTGAATCGGGCCACGCGTTCAGCAGGTGCAGTACAGTACCGTATCGCGGTCATCTCTCCCTTGCTGTATCGTCTCTTGCCTACCGTTTCCCCGCTTGCCGCCCTCGTGTAGCTCCCCCTTCCTATCCCCATTTGACTTGCTCCGGTGGCCAGCGGCACACCGCTTTTCCGTCGTGGAGCTCCCTGTCCAGCCGTTGCCAGCTCCCCACATGGCCGTGGTGTGGGCGTCATAACCATGAACGCTTCAGTACTGGGCCTACCGAGCCTGCCCCTCCCCCCCATGAACTACATCGAGGTGTTCCACTCGAAAGAGTCGTGGCGCATCTGCACTATCTCCTACTCGGCCGACGGTCGCCCGTGGGTGCCCTTCAACCGCTTTTGCCTCATCGACGCGTCGGCGGTGCGCCCCGGCTTTCGCGTCTTCCGTATCCGCGCGTCGACGCTCAGCTTCCGGCTCTCCAATGGACGGGGCACGGGGGACTCGGCCAATGACTCGGCGTACGTGGCCCCATCGCCTGGTCGCTACGTGGCCGACAATGGGCTCACGCGCGTCGGCGAGGCGGACGTTGGCGCCTGCCTGGCCGCCGAGCGTTCCGCCGCTGGGGAGGCCCACACGTGGATCGAGCTGGCGGTCCGCCCCGACGCCAAGTGGCCCCAGGCATGGGCGACCGTCGCCGTGGACGGCGGCGAGTGGTCGGCGCTGCCGGGCTTGCGGTTGCGGGAGCGCCTCGTCGGTGGGGAGCGATGGTGTTGGACGCGCGTCCGTGGCACCCGCGCCGAGTTTGCGCTCCACGACGGGGGGGAGGAGTGGGATAACGCGGATGGGAGCAACTATGTGGTCGGCTGGCCGGGCAAGTGGATCGTCGCCAGCGGTCAGTGCCAATACGCGGGGCCGTCGGACGCGGACGTGGCGGCCATTGCGGCTGCCAAACAGGGGGACGAGATGGAGCGGGCAGAGGGGTCGACAGGGGTGAATGCTGAGCGGGCGACGGCGACGACATGAGGGATACTACTGCAACCTTGGGGGGCGCGCGCGCGGGCGCAAGAAGTAGAGGCTCCAGGAGCTCGACGTGTTTCTTTGGTCGGGGACGCGGGTATCGCTAGGGGATACCTTCTGTACTTTTTCCTTGTCACTTGCTGTTTCAGTGTGTGCGTGGGTGTGAAGCGAGTTGAGGACATGACGTGGCCTGTTTTTTTGTCTAGTGACCTGCCTGTGTCCACCATCACGAAAATCGTGTCTCCGTTCTGGCGTAGCGGATGGCAACCATTAGCATAGCACGTGACACCAACTTCTTATTGTGTCATCGAACACTATACAAGGGAACACTGCTGACCGTGGGGAGAGCAGTATATGTACACTCAAGCGCGGGGGCCTCACCCCGTCGCGACGACGAATCAGCAACAGCAGCAGCAGCATCCGCAGCATCGACGTCGGGAAGGCTCCGCCTAACTCCGCGCCAACACACAGGAAAAGAGTTTGTGCACGCCCGTCCCGTTCTTTGCAATGTCCTGAATGTTGGCGGCTGTGCCCGCCAGCAGAAAGGCGGCCGCAATGACCAAAACCCCCACGTCTGCCGACAGCAGCAGCGTTGACGAGAAGCGACCGCGGATGATGGCGCAGTGGCCCTGGGGGTCCACCCCCTTCATCGCATGGCGCTCGTCGTCGACTGGGTCGCCGACCGTGTTGCCGGCTGAGCCCAAGCCCAGCGCCGTCCGCCAGCCGCGCCACCTGAAGTCGGTGCGCCCCCACGCCAGCGCCGACGGCCACGCGAGGGACGTTTGGCTTGCAATCAACGCCGCCGCGAGGCCGCACAAGTCATCGAAGCTTGGAATCGCAAGGTCCAAAGCCACAATCGCCACCACCGTCAGGGCCGACCAGAGGGCCCACCACAAAACGGCCGGGGGAGTCCAGTCCGTCGTCGGCGCGACCTGAAATGTCGGCTCCTGGTCACATGCACGGGGGGGCAGCGCGCCGAGGCGGCCCGTGCTCGGGCGAGAGGGCGTGCCCCCCGTCGGCGCCACGCGCGCCGCCTCCTCCGCATTAGCCGTCGCCGCAATGGTCCCGCCAGCCATCGCCCCCGAGGCAGGTACCGTCGGGGGCCCATACTTGAGGCGGTGTAAGAAGCGCTGCAGCACCGGCTGCAGGTGTCTTTGGACGGCCCGAATAAACACCGTGCCGTCAACAACCATCTCAGACGTCACGTGCAGAATGACGAGCGAGTGGATCATGATTGCGGTGCTCCGGGACGTGGCGGGCGACAGTGACAAGGACAACGGGGACGTCAGCCAGTCGGCCGCGCCGACGGTTGCGTACACGACCGCGCCGACGACAATATAGAAAAGGAAGAGGACGGCCTGCGAGGCGTATAGGGCCTTCGGGAAATCCGCAGGCTCCACCATTTCGCCAACGAGCCTGGAAGCAAGGAAAGGGAGAGAGAGGCGGGACACGCAGAGTGCAGAAGAGGGCGGAGACAGGCTAGGCGACCATGGCAGAGCGAGTTCTGTTAGTCAAACGCTCAAAGAAAAAGAATGTCAAAGAAGTGGCGACTCGCGTTCACGTACACAACGCCTGGGCAGCAGCAACAGTATCCGTCTCGCAAAGCCACTCGAAAAAAACCTCCTCAACAAAACGTACTCCAGAAAAACGGCGTGGCCCGCAAACGCAAACAGGAGGTCCATAAGCGCGACGACCGCCCCGCCGCCCTCGGCGCCCCGCACGCCGCCAAACCACAAGCTCGTATCCCCGGGGGCGCGGGCGCCGCCGAGCACATCCGCCCGCAACACGCCAATGACCATCACGGTCGGCACGACGGCACTCACCACGGCGACACCGCCGAGCACCCCAATGGCCGGCATACTCCGCGCCTGCAACGCAATCCACGCAACGACGCCAACCACGCCGACCCAGACGGCGCCACAAATTGATGGGAAGAGCGCCCGCCACGACGCTTGGGCGACTTGCAGGCTGCCCGCGACAAACAGGAAGAGCAGCGCGTGCACACAAAACGCCGCATACGCCCGACCCGTCGGGCCGAGGTGAGCATGGAAGAGCCCGGCGTACGACGAGACGCCTGGTAGCCGCAGGCTAAACAACCGGATGCCCGAGTAGGTCGTCAACGCGAAGAGCGCGACGATGGCGGTCGTGGCGGGGATCCACCCCAGCTGCGTGTACGCGTGCGGCACCGTCAGGAGACCGGTGCCGAGGAGGTCGCCCGTGAGGATGAGCGCGAGGACCTGCCAGTTGACCTTGCCCTCTGTGCGGCGGGCGGCCGCCGCCACGGCGGTGGCCTCGGCCTTGGGGTCGAGCGCCGGCAAGGTTGGGTCGACTGCCGGCGCAAAGTCAGAGGACGGGGGCACCGAGGAAGAAAAGGATGGCTGTCCGCGCGGCGGCACGTCGACCACCACGTGCGAGTCATCAGGAGCCGGGAAGGTCACGACACCGGGCTCTATAGACGGCGGTCCGTCGACTGCCATCCTGGTGTAGGCGTGCGTTGTGGACGCCGTGGTAGCCGTACGGGGGCGGCGAGACGCCGCACTCCGCCGAGGGGGGGTCAGCAACAACAGTCGACGACCGAGAAGGTGGTGGAGGTGGCCACAGTGACGGTCGTCGCGACGGCGGCGGCCGCGGCGGCGGCACACCCGTCAACCGCGCACCGACCGACGCGGGCGGACGCGACCGGCGCCGCCCGCAGTGCCGCCCGCCCGCCACGCGCGCCCCGACTCCGTGCCCACGAAAGGTGACGGCCCCACCCCCCCCCGTCGAGCACAACGGAGCCGAAAGAAGAGACTGGGAACCAACCGGGAACGGGCAGGTGCGCGAGTGACGACCCCACGGCGAGGGGCACGCGCGCTGCGTGCCGGCGACAAAACGGCCGGCGGCCCGTCCCCCGTGCGGCAGCACGCGCGGGCGCGGGTGTCAAGCGCCGACCGAAAACGCCCGCCCGCCGTCGCTCCTCGGCGGTGGCGCCCTCGCGCCGCCGCCGAATTCCCCCGACCCCGACCGGGACCCCGACCACGACCGCCGTCGACAGGGCAGCCGGGCGGAAAAGCTGCGCGCCACGCGGCGCCCGTCGTCTGCAGTGGGGCACTCGCATGAGCGGCCCCCGCGCCGCCGGCCGGCACGCACGAGAGCGCGCGTGCGTGTCGCGGGGCAGGGCGAGTACAATTGACAAAAAAAAAAAAAAGAAAAAAAACGCTTCCACCCTCGCGCAGCGGATGGGCGCGCGTAACGCTGCCGCTGCGCTGCCGGCTGCGCGCCGCAGCGTGGCGCCGCCCCGCCATTGCCACCGCGGCGGGACGAGGCCGGGCGGCACACCAGCGCCAGTAGAGCATCGCCAGACAGCGCCACGGCAGCTGCAGTGGCGTCCGCGGCGCAGCGCGTCTGCCGCGCAGCAGCGCGCCGTGCACTCGCGGCGGCCGCGGGGTGGGCGGGTGGCGGGGGGGTGCAGCACGAAGCGAAGAGTGCAGGTGCGACGCACGGTCAAGGTGGGAATTGGAGCTCGATGCGATTCGAACGACTCATCAACGTTCCTGACTTTGGCTTCAGTCGACTGAGGTTGAGTTTGCGAAAATACTCCGGTTATGCGAAGAATGAAAAACTGCATTCACGACATGAAAGAGAGCGCAGAGCGCCAGGGGCAGCCCGGAGCTTGTGCCATGACCAGAGCGCAAGACAACTCAGAAGAGAGATACCTGAACCTACTCAGTTGTACTATGAATGCACAATATCATTCTCTTTATTCCACTCCTTTCTTGCTCACACTAACGTATGGCCGTCAGCACAGCCAGCATGCCACTCATCCCGTTGCACGACATCCTCGAGTATCTGAAAACCACCGCGAACCCATACGAACTTCCGCCTGACGTAAGGCGCACACCCGCGTACGAGTTCATCCGCAGGACTACTTCGAGCGTCACGCTGCGTGCATAGGCAACAGTCCAATTCAGAAAAAGGTTCCTTTTTCGGGACAACCCCAACAATGATGAAGGCATGATGGCCACTAATCGGCTTTGAAGGAGGAGTCACATGAAAACCACTTAAATATGTTAATTGGTTTGATCGGTCAAATTACTTGTCAAGTATGCGCACTTTTGGTTTTGGCCGGCGTGACTGGGATTGTCGAGAAGTTTAACCTATTTACCATGACGAGTGACGTCGACGACACCTCGCCGTCGTTGCCGCCGGCTTGTTCTTCGTCAAACGTGAACGCGTCGCTCACGCGTGGCCGCTGCCGCGTTTGTCCCCCATCTACCCACCTCATCCACCATGATTATTCCTGTGCGGTGCTTCACCTGTGGCAAGGTCATTGGTACGACACGCGATTAATCTCTTTTCTGCTTTGGGCTCTGCATCTGTCTTGTACGGTGCCTGGAGCAGCCGCGGAGTGTTGAGGTGTTTGCTGCCGCAGTCCATTCGAGCGATAGTGCAGGCAGCTTGTGGTTGTCCGTGGCATGTACTTCTTCTTTTCTGATGTTCGCCTGCTTTCCGAGAATGCAATCGATGTTCTCTTGCAGACGACTGACATGCATGTGCCATGCGTGTCTCCTCTTGTCGGTGTGCACCTACCATCTGTGTTCTGGCTTGTTTCTCTGGGTTCAGGCAACAAACACCAGGCGTACTTGGAGCTCCTCAAGAACGACTACAGTGAGGGTGACGCGCTGGACACGCTGGGTCTGAAGCGCTACTGTTGCCGCCGAATGCTGCTCGCTCATGTGGACCTCATCGAGAAGCTGCTGAACTACAAGTAAGGTGCTTGGACTGCTGTACAGCGTGTTGGCTTTGCAACCACGTGGCGGTCGGCTGGGCGGTGGTACGGCTGGCTGGGTGTGCGCGCCTTGCTATTTTCCCACCTTGATGGTGCTGCTCTTCTTTTGTGATGTACAACGCTCCGTTTTCGTTCTGTGCTTCCCCGCTCACATGTTCTCTTTGCCAACTACATTGCCGCCACGCGGTGTGTGCCACCATGTGCGGAAATTGGCTCTCCCTTTGGGACCAGGGGTGCCCGACACCGCACCTCGGCCACTTGCCAGAGCAAGTGCCCATCACCATGACGCCCCCGTCGGCCCCCTACCCCTTCATATACACCTTCAAGAAGCGGCTCAGGCGGGCGGCAAACCCTCCCTCCGGACGCCCACCCTCCCCACCCTCCACCTCGTTGAATATGTCAATGATGTCGTCGCTGGACGGCCGCTCGTCCCGCTCTGCGAGCAGCTCAAAGCCGCCGTCCCCACCCGGCGCGTCCTGCCACACCGTCCACGGCCCCGGGGCGGCGCGGAGCAACACCCCCCAATCGTACGTGCGGAGGCAGTAGGCGGTGTCAAAGCGGCGCATCACCCGCTCCCGCAGCTGTCGCGCATTGAGGCTGAGGCCCGTGACGCCCATGTCAACCACATCCGGGTTGACGATGATAAAGGGGAGCGGGTCGGCCTCGCGGTCGAGCGCGCCCGCCACCAGCCGCTCCATGCCCGCAACCTCAGACGCGCGGGGGCACACGAGCACCACCGCCGCGGTAGTTGGCGTGATGGCCGAAGCCTCCAACCCCGTGACGGTGAACCACGCGTCGGGGCCCCAGTCGCGCGACGCGAGCGCCGCCGCGCCCGCGTCGGGGAGGACGACGAGGACGGCTTTTGGGTCCCACGGGGTGGACGACGCACCGCCTGTGGCGACGGCCGCCAACTCCCCCTCCATCGCGTCGACGAGCATGCGGGTGATTGGCAAGGAGTTTTTTAGCATCGTGTAGGTGCTGTCCCCGGCGGTGGTATCGAGCTCGACAAACAGCCGCGTGGTGCCGGCGCGGAGGGCTGCGCAACACGAAGCCGCCGCCTGCGCGACCGACGCCGATAGGGAAGGGGGAATGGGCGGCACTTCGCCAGAGGCGACGGCGGCGACGGGGTCAACCGCCGCCGCCGCCGCGCTGCCGGCGGCGGCGGCCGAGGAGGAGGCGGCGGCTGCAGCTTCCAAGCCCGCCGCTGTCGTCAAAACCGGTTCTTTGTCATCAGCAGAGGGAGACGCAGCCATACGCAGCGCCCGATGGAGGGGGGCGACTCCATGGACGGGTTGCCGGGCGAACGTTACGGCGCCGCGGCGACGAGGCGCCGATACCGGCGACCCGGCGAGCGGGAGGAAAGCCATGGTGTGCAGCAACGGTGGTCAAACAGGAATGCTAGGAACAGTGAAACAACTCGCCGATGTGACACGGGGAGGGGGGGTTGGGTCCAGGGGGCCACGTGATTGGGATGACGGCGGTGCTGGTCGTGGAGCGGGAAGACGACGCTCCCGGAAGACCAAGTGGAAGGGACCTGCCACCCTGGCCAGATTGGTGGCCAGAGCCTTCAGCGTGTACTTTGGGATCTCCTCAGACATGATCCGTGTAGTGCGGATTTGGATAGGGAACTCCTGTATTAAAGCCACGTGGCTGTCGTCTTGCTGTTCACCGACAAAGGGCACCGACGCCAGCTTTGGCACGGGGCTGCTCGGCTCAGTTGCCCCTCGCAAGCCTGTCGAATGAAGCGGTGCGCACCCAATCAGGCAATGAAAGAAGGCAGACGAACGCTGCACCGCAGCATGCATTACTCAGGCGTGGCAAACGATGCGCTGGACGGTGTCCCGTCCCAGTGCACACAAAGTCGCTCCATCGAGCGGCGGCGGTTGTCGCGAGACGCGGCGCCGCCGCGTCCGGTCGCCGGCCGGCCGTGGCGCAGCCGCTTTGCCCGTACGGCGGGCGCGACGGCCACGGCGCCGGCGGCCGTCCGTGGCGGCGACTCCGTGCGACGCGGCCGCCGCCGCCGCGGCGACGGCGGCAACGGCGGCGACGGTGGCAGCGGCGACAGCGGCGGCACCCGCAGCGCCGCTGCGGACCGGGTGGCGTGTGGGGGGTGACGGCGGCTGGCCGCCGCGTGCCTGCACGTCGGGGGGCGGCGCCGACGAAGCGCCACCGGCGTGTGGCCGGTGCCGCACACTGCTGTCTTTCGGGCCGTGAACCCGCTTCCGCACGCCGTCCACCAACGACCCGAGCACGTTCCTCTCGTGCGCGTGCGGTGGTCGGCGTATCCGCTCTTGCTGCTCACACGCAAAATGCGCCGTCCCTATTTGATATGTACACAGCCCCTAATGCACTTGCCCAATCCACGCACGACACACGCACAATGGTCGAGTGCAGCTTCCTCCTCCGTCAAACAAGCAGAGCACGACATATCTCTCCAATCATGCCGCGTGCGCGGCACGATCCCACACCTGCGATGCTTCCTCCATCAGCGACGCCAACCGGATGCCGCCCTCGCCCACCCCTCCCTGGCGGCCGCTGTCAAGCGGCTGGCGCCCGGCGTCGCGGTCGCGGACGAGCAGATCCCGCCCCCCGTCGCCCACCACCGACCCGTAGCCGCCGCTCTTGAGCTTGAGCAGCAGCTGCAGGTGGCTGACGACGCCGTTGAGCGACCGAACCTTCTCTTGCAGCGAGTCGATCGTCGCGTCCTTGTTCGCGAGCGTGGAGGACAGGTTTTCAAAGCGCGCCTTCTTGCGCAGCCGGCTCCGCTCCGCTGCGGAGCGGTTGAGAACCACGCGCAGCGCCTTGCGCTCCGTCTCGTTCATGGAGAAGGGGGTGACGGCCGCGGCAGCGGCCGCCGCTGCCGCCGCCGCGTCCCCGTCGGCGCCGCCGTCAGAAGCGGCGTTCTCGAGGCCGGTCGGCACCTTGGGGTAGGCCGTGCACGACTCTGCGTGCCGGCGGCGACGCATGTCACCAACCAGTTGACGGGCAATGGTGCGGATAAGGAGGGGGCTCCCGTCCTCGGTTGTGACGGCGACCATCTTGGGGTGGGCGCGAATAAACTCAATAAGCGCGTCGACACCGAGCTCCCCAGCGCCGCACTCGCAGCGATAGGGCTCCTCCTTGTCCTCGGGGGCGCCGGCGTCGACCATCATCTGCTGCCGCCGCGGAGGCGAATCCACCGCCGCGGGCGCCGACGACCGCGGGTTGCGCGACGGCCACGCCCCGGCGGGCGCCAGCCGCTGCTCACCGACCACGACCTTGTGGTTGTTGCCCGAGGCCCCGAGCGACGGAACCGCCCGGCGGGGCCGGGGTGTGCCTTCCGTCGACGTGGAGTGGGTCGAATAGCCGCTGTCCTGATCTGTCTCACGCCGGCAGCCGTCGGGCGCCTCTTGGGGGTGCGACACAGCGTAGTAGCGGCTCGCCAGGGGTGGCAGCGACGGGGGCACGGCGCTGATCGACGGGCGAGGGGAGCACGAGAGGAAGGCCGACGCGGACAGATCAAAGAGGTCCTCGTCGGTGCCGACCGCCGACATCCACTGGGGCAGGTGATCCGCCGTTTCGTTGAAGCTGCGCTTCATGGTGGCGTCCGAGATGGAGTGGAGGGAGAGGTGGAAAACTTTCTTGACGAAGAAGGTTGGTCGACGACGCCGACGGGGAAGAAGGCGGACGAGATCTCGGGAGCAAGGTGCCTGGTAACGTGCGTGAGTGGACCCGAGAGAGAGGAGGCTGGAGACTCTGGCCAAGCTCCGTACCGCACACTGGTACAGAGATACCCACCTTGCCGCCGTCCGACCCTCGGATTATATGTCCGAGTGGGCGGCGGTAATGCCGGCAGCGCGCGTGGGCGGATCGCGTGCGACCCCGTGGGAGCTGCCCCTGTGACCGCGGGCGCGCAACGCGGCGATCCCCGTCTGACGGGCGCGGCAAGGCGGCGCACGCGTCTGGCCAGGACTTGCGCACGCCCCAGCTAGGGGATCCACATAAGCAAAGTGGCGGCCGACATAACCCTGTGACCCACTCTGGCTGTCGGTGCAGCCTCGAGTCAGCCGCGCCTTTGCGCGCCCGAGGGCCTGCACGACAGGCGATTGGGGGTCAATTCGTTGTCGGATCGGACGAGGCGCTGGCACGAAGATGCATGACCGCTATCAGGAGGAGCGAGTTCATCTCTCTTCTTTTGAAAAGTGGACCAGACGTTGATCGCCCCATCGTGAGGCAACGAGGAGCAACCGTCCTTCCACTGACCACGACGCCAGGCACGTGGCGGTGGGGGTGCCCATTGGCCACTCATGACTTCCGAAAATCAGGTCCAGATCCATACAGGAGTGGAGCTTGGCTATGTTCCCTGCTGTCAGCACCCGCCAGGAGTGCGTCATCCCTGGGGCACCGAGTTGGCAACAACCCCACCAAAGAAACGGAGACGGCCCGATCAGCGAAAATCAGGCAAGGTCCAGCAGGGACGAGCCCCGCCTGGAGGCTACGTACAGGAAGGCGCTCGCACGTCGCGCGGGAGGAGGCTGGCTGGTTGCCGGTCTGTGTGGGGCCGATGCGGGTGGGACGTCCGGACATGTGAGACGTGGTCGGCCCAACAATCCAAACAGTCGGGGGTGCACACGGGTCCTACTGTACAGTAGCCAGCACGCTACGGACCTTCTCCGACGGTCGGTTCACCATGGAGGGAAATCCCGGAGACTAGATAATAATGTCAGTTTCTCATTGGCAGATGGCTGCTGTCAGCACCACGCCGGTCATGGCGCACAGCCACTCGTCTTCGAGCCGCCTCGAGCGGGTAATCGTAGACTGTTCACTAGAAGGCGATGGCTAGTGTGGTAGCTTCGCTTTGGCTAATGTCAGTTTCTCATTGGCCATCGGTCCTCGTCGGTCGATAAAGCCGACGCTTTTCCCATTGGATGTATGGCGAGATTATGGCCCCCTGCCACAACCTCTGTCGGGGGCAACAGGGGCCACGGCTGTTGACTCGCCTGCGCCGACTCGGACCCCACACAGCTCCCACGTGGATCTGCCGCTACAGACGACGAGTCGCCCGGTTGGCAATCGTTGTTGGCAATGGGGCGTGGCAGGCGCCGAGGCTCCGCGCGCCTCACCGTCGAAATCACACCGGACCTGCAGGAGGGGTTGTGGGAGCCCCCGCCCCGCCCACCCGCCTGTGCGACTCGCCTGTCTTGCTGGTTGGCGTCCCCGCCTCACGAGGCGGCGTCTGCTGCTTGCCCCCTTTTTCTCGCATGGCATCCGGCTGGCGGCTGCGCGTGGCGCCGTGTGTCATTTCAACGCCCTGGCACACCTGGGAGGGGCGGACCACTCACCGACAGATGCAAACATGCTGTTTCTTTGGTATACAGTAGAGTGTGGACGCGAGGGGTGCGGCACTGCCCGGGCGCGAGGTAATTGCGGGGCGGCTCATTCTGCCCCAGAGTCGCCCCCGTTTACTCCACCATACGACGTAGGGTGTTGTCTCCTCCGCAGACGGTGGGTTTCACGAAGCGGCAACCGTGCGTTGGCACCAGCGGTCATGGTCCTAGCACCCGAGCGGAATGCGGTTCGTCCGCCCCCGCCGCCGCGCAAGGCCCGACCAGCCGCAACGGGCCCACTCGTCGCCCTGCCTCGTGGTGCCTCCCTCCACATCACAGCGGGGCTGCGCTCCCGCCCTCGCCGCGGCGCCCGCGGTCCGCGTGCTGAACGTCGGTGGTGTCCAACGGGATTGTTCCATCCCTATTGGCGCATTGCTGGGGGCGTCAAAGCACGCCCCTGAGTGGTGCGCGTCGCCCGTGCCGCCCTCGGCGGGGTGGGCGCAGCACCGTCACCGTCGGCCCGGTGCCCGCCGGGCCTCTTGTTCGGGCTATTCGCGGCTACACCTCGACAAGGGCACATCTGGCTTGAGGCACCGTCTTGAATCTCTTGCACCATCCGCCTCGTCCAGCCCCTGCTGGCACCCGTTTCTTTCCCGCCCCGGCTCTGCCCGACACGTTGTTGGCCGTCGGACCCATTGGTTTGGGTGGCCTGCAGCTCCCGACAGCCCCACCGCCAGTGCCCGTCCCCATCCGTACAAGCAGACGAGCGTGCGCGGCACGGTCGTTGGTGCCGACCGTGCCGCACACGCTCCAGTGCACGCCGTCCCGCTCACACCCGTCCGCAAGCCGCTCCTGGGACGGCGCACCGTAGGAGGACGCCCCCGCCCGTCCAACCAGCCGCTGACATCCCAGCCGCGGCCTCGACTCACATAGCAGGGCTCCAACAAAGCAAGCGCGATACGGACCACCGTCTTTCGCAGTACACACACGGCGACGACCGTTGGA
>ENA-ORXT01003029-ORXT01003029.1-marine-metagenome-genome-assembly--contig:-NODE-3029-length-19154-cov-27.038633_pt1 | contig 19154 bp, 19 predicted proteins | sample MGYA00237868_ERZ511482 | MGnify/ENA metagenome assembly ERZ511482 | reverse complement strand
TATGTGATGACTGGATTGGATCTCCAGGAAAATTTTCCGGGCGGCCGTTACGAAACGAATACTACCGTATAGATAAAACTTACCAGCGGCCTAAATTGAGGCGACTTTATCCCCCTCAGTTTTGGGCCGCTCGAGGGGCGAAGCGGACGTCAGAAAATGTCTTCGAAGAGCTATTTTCAGCCGTAATCTCAAACATTACCAGCGGCTGTTATGGAGCGATTTTAAGCCGCCCAGATTTTAGCTACTATGCGAATAATTTCTATTTAGAAGCCCAAGTCATCACCCTCTTGTAAGTGGACGTCCCTAACGCAAGCAAGTATTTTGCAGCCTACTCATTACGTTGGTTTATCGTTAGTCTTTCTTGGATCAATTCTAGTTCACTCTCTGATAGTTCATTTAACCTAAATCCAACAATAGCTTTATCCGAGACAAATATGTCTAAACTTCCATCCCTGTAAATTCTATCGGGAGCGTCTTTAAACTCTATCCCGATATCGACATAGCTTTCACCAATAAATATCAAAGGGGTCTGTTGAAAGTCCAAATTCCAGTAGAGCGCATGCCTTTCCACTTCATTTTTTTTTGGCACGACTATGGAAGGTGATATGTTCAAAATTTCTACACCATCGCTAGTGAGACCATCAAAACTATTAGAATAATAAGAAAAGATAATTTCCTGGATATGCTCGTCAGTATAATCCACCTCTACTGTGAGCATCGCATTTTTAACGAAGCGAAATGTCATCGGTTCAATAAAACGTCTATCATTTGAAAGAATGCTTATAACACCTGCGTATTCATCAAATTGAATGTAAAAACGTTTTAATGTTTCAACGAAACTTTTCACCAAAATCATATGTAGTCTCATTTACCCAATGTTTTTGTACAATATCGGACCGAGATTTCTCTGGAAGTCTTGGACTTCAAGAATCTTAATTCCACGCCATTTTATCAACACTTTGTTCCATAGGATAGTTTAAAGCATACAATCCAAACATTCTCAAAGGAGGGTTGCAAAACTCTAAGGTTTCCAAGGCCCTTCAGCGGAAAAAGTGAGCGGCCGTTTTTGTGTGCGGTTTCAATCGGTCATCGCAACACATTGGCCGAACCGCTCGGCCGGTGTTTCATATTCGAGGGTCTTTCTGGGACGCTCGTTAAGGGATCTTGCTACCGCATTTAATTTCGCTTGGCTATGGACGGATAGGTCTGTGCCTTTGGGGAAGTATTGGCGCAGTAATCTATTGGTGTTTTCATTGGAGCCTCTCTGCCACGGGCTTTGCGGATCACAGAAGAACACATCGATATTAGTCTTCAGCGTGAAGCGCTTATGATCGGCGAGTTCTTTACCTCTGTCCCACGTCAAGGATTTGTATAACTCCGTCGGGAGTTTCTTCGAGTGTTTGATAAGCGCATTCACAACCGTCACCGTGTCTTTGCTCGGCACTTTAACCAGCATGACATAACGCGAATGCCGCTCTACCAATGTCGCAATAAAACTTAGGTTCGACCCTGCGATCAGATCACCTTCCCAATGTCCCGGCACAGCCCGGTCCTCGACTTCAGCGGGCCGCTCACTAATGGGTATGGCGTCCTTTATTTGCCCGCGTTTATCTGTCTTTTGCTTGGCATGGCGTGAGCGGCGTATCCGACGTTTTGCACGTAGATACTGGATGAGCTCCTTCTTTAAGGCCCCTCGGGCCTGCACATATAGCGTTTTATAGATCGTCTCGTGGGAGATGTGCATGTCCTCCTGGTCCGGATATTTACGCTTGAGCCACCCTGCAATTTGCTCGGGTGACCAGTAACGCTCTAGCTTTATGATAACCGCCCGGCGCAGTCGAGCCTCCCGCAACAACTTGCACGGCTTGGGACGCAACGCTTGCGCCCAAGCCCGCTTGTCAGCCTTCACGCCGCGATAATTATGCGGGCCACCATTACGTTTGATCTCTCGGCTAATGGTAGAGACCGCTCGCCGCAGACCGGCAGCGATAGACCTCATCGATAGACCTGTCACAAGGCCTCGCGATATCTCCTCCCGCTCAGCCAATGTTAAAGCCAGCCTTGAGCGCTTGCGTTCCGGCGGACGCAGCCCGCCCGTCTTCATCAGTATTTTAAAGATCGAAGTATGGGGCCGATCAAACAGACGGCCTATCTCATGCGCCGACTCGCCGCGCTTCCACCGATCCCATATCTCTCGCCGCTGCTCAGTTGAATAATATATACGTGGTCTCATCTGCTCACTCCAGTTTAGTAAAATACTAAAGTGTTGCGACGACCGATTGAAACCGCACCCAAAAACGGCCGCTGGTAATGTTTTGGAAATGAAGCAATTTTAGCCAAAAGCGTCCGCTCGTAATGCCGGCTGTTCCCCTGTAAGCATAGTGCATGTTCAAGGTCAAAATTTACTTTAAGAACTTCAAGTCCCTCCAAAAGGGGGAGTTGGCTTTACTATGCGACGAGGGAGCTCCTCTCGCGAGAAACATTTTAGCCGAATGGTTTAATTGCGAACTAGAAACCAGTGAATTTATTGCGAAGCTAGTATCAGATGCTGCTATTCCTAACGATAATCAGTATGGCGTTAATTTGTATGGATGGCAGATAATTAGTGATGAATACGTCATTATTTACAATCTGCTCAATCGTGAGCTGGACGTTAAAGAGTATATTCTTTTGACATTAGAACAATATGTACGTCTGTTACATAAACTTCTCACCCTTTCTAACCAGTCCAATAACAGAGTGAAAGGAAGTGACGATAGTGAGCAATTTTTTGAGGTTGAGTGTTTTGCCGAAGGCCATAGAGCGAAAAATATTGCTTATGAATTATTGAATGTTGATTATGAAGTCTTTTACTAAGCCCTGAGCCAAAAAACTTATCGATAAAATTCCGAGCGGCTTAAAATCGCTCCAAAATGGGCGCTCATTGACGTCAGACTATCTCCGAAACCGGAGTTAAAACTGTACTCTTGGACGTTCACTCTGCATTGTGATTTTCATGAAAACTTATAAGTACCTTTTGAAACAGTCAGTTTTCTCCAGAATACTTCTCGCAATTTTAGTAGGACTCTTTGCGAAACTCATCACGCTTCCTATCTTTATTGTATATTATTATGGGCTTAAGTTTTTTGGCAAGACTTATGGTGAACTAGCTACTGCGGTTGCTAGCAATTCAGAAGCACACCGCATCTCAGTTTCTCAAGCCATCTCAATCTTAGTGTTGGCCCCTATTATTGAAAACTTGGTGATTCCCCTTATCTTTTGGCTTTGCTCCCATGTTTATAAAAAGCCCATCCTGCCAATATTTTTTATAACCTTACTTGCATACTTTTATCATCAAGCTGGATCGCCTCAGATAACAGGAGCTGTTTTCTTCTTTTGTTACGCAGCCTTTTATTCGCAATGCGTGCAAGTGGTTGGTCGCAAGGAATCTTACCTGCTGACTGTAATCGCTCACTTTGTAACCAATCTAATAGCTTTCAGTTTCATGATGGCCTTATCTAAAGGTTATTGATCTTGGCCCTAGAACAGAGTGTTTGGCTTTGCTAGCAAAGGTACCGAAAACCGAGCGTCCCAAAATCGCGCCACAATAGCCGCTGGTGATGTTTGCAAATGTGGCTGAATTCGCCTGCGGTTTCAATCGGTCATCGCAACACATTGGCCGAACCGCTCGGCCGGTGTTTCATATTCGAGGGTCTTTCTAGGACGCTCGTTGAGGGATCTTGCTACCGCATTTAATTTCGCTTGGCTATGGACGGAGAGGTCTGTGCCTTTGGGGAAGTATTGGCGGAGCAGTCGGTTGGTGTTTTCGTTGCTGCCGCGTTGCCAAGGACTTTGCGGGTCACAGAAGAAAACGTCGATATTGGTCTTCAGCGTGAAGCGCTTATGATCGGCCAGCTCTTTGCCTCTGTCCCAGGTCAGAGATTTATATAACTCCGTCGGCAGTTTCTTCGAGTGTTTGATGAGCGCATTCACAACCGTCAACGTATCTTTACTCGGCACTTTCACCAGCATGACATAGCGGGAATGACGCTCCACTAATGTCGCAATAAAACTTGCATTTGACCCTGCAATCAAATCACCCTCCCAATGTCCCGGTACAGCCCGGTCTTCGACTTCGGCGGGCCGTTCACTGATAGAGATGGCGTCTTTAATCTGCCCGCGTTTATCCGTCTTCTGCTTGGCATAGCGGGAACGGCGTAGCCTGCGTTTCTCCCGTAAATACTGGATAAGCTCCTTCTTTAAGGCCCCGCGGGCCTGCACATAGAGGGTTTTATAAATCGTCTCATGGGAGATGTGCATGTCCTCCTGGCCCGGATAGCTGCGCTTCAGCCAGCCTGCGATTTGCTGGGGTGACCAATAGCGCTGCAGTTTTATAATAACGGCACGGCGCAGTCGAGCCTCCCGCAATAACTTACAGGGCTTGGGCCGTAAGGCTTGCGCCCAAGCCCGCTTGTCAGCCCGCACAGCACGGTAGCGACGTCTACCGCCGTTGCGTTTAATCTCTCGGCTAATCGTCGAGACCGCTCGCCGCAGCCCGGCAGCGATAGACCTAATCGACAGGCCGCCCACAAGGCCTCGCGATATCTCTTCACGTTCCCCAAGCGTCAGGGCTAATCGTGACCGCCTGCGTTCCGGCGGACGCAATCCGCCCGTCTTCATAAGTATTTTGAAGATCGAAGAATGAGGTCGATCAAACAGACGGCCTATCTCATGCGCCGACTCACCGCGCTTCCACCGATCCCATATCTCTCGCCGCTGCTCAGTTGAATAATATATACGTGGTCTCATCTGCTAACTCCAGTTTAGTAAATAACTAAAGTGTTGCGACGACCGATTGAAACCGCCCTTCGTATATAGACACAGCCGGATTATATAGCTCCCCGTGAACCTTTACTTGTAATCGCTCTGACAAAGCCGCTATGTCGACCTTTCCATTCGGGCCCGTCAGTTCTTCAATCTCTTCTATTGTGGTGAAGTATCTCGAATTTGGAAGGTCGGCTTCTGCTGCTTTCCTGAACTCAATCTGAGCAATTTGGGTTCCTTTTTCAACTTCATCTACTTTCCATGCATCTGTTCCGGCAAACCCCCATGACGGCTTCCCTTGATCTCCAAAAGCATCAACAAGTCTTTCTTTCCGGTCAGGCATGTTTGCGCCCCCAACTGTTCAAACTAAGTTTCGATTGCTCTCTTCGTTTTCGTTCTCTAGCGGCCCGCCTTCTCGCAAAGTCTGCATCCATTTCTGCGGATTGCTTTTTTAAAGCTGCATCTTGTTCGAATGACGTGAACGTAATGACCGAACGAAACTTTGTACAAGAAATCGCATTGGGATATGGCTCGCCAACCGCATAATTATCAGGCAATTCGAAATTATGTAAAACATCTTGAACCGTGGTGGGACCAACCATTTGACAAAGAAATGCGCCATTCCTTTGATCATGAAAAGGACTTTCCGGATTAGCATTTTCAACCTCAAACACTCCGCCACGCTCCAAACAAAATTCGACAATCGGCATCAGTGTCCTCCAATAGGGGGGAGCATCCGTTGTTGCAGCAATTTTAATTTTCTTTTCGGTCATGCTGTTTCTTCTATTTTTTCTTTACTTAAGGCTCTTTCCTTACTGTGTTCGGCGTATCTTTCCGGGGATATAAGATCTAACCCTACCGAGTTCTTACTGTCCCATAGCGAATTTTTTCCGGCTGTGATGTCTTCCGGTAATAAAAATCGTTTCAAAATATCCTCAACGGTTATTGGACTGATTAACGCACAAGTTTCGACTCCGCTTTTATCGGCAACATATGGGTTCTCAGCTGTTGCAGCATGATGTTGGAGCTTTGCGCCTTCTTCCAAACAAAACATTATTGTGGGTAGGAGCGTAGCCCCCCGACTAGAGCCATCTGTATTGAGCCTTATCTTGCTTTCTTCGATAGACATTGCTGCTACTCCTGCTGACCGAACTAGGTGAGCGTATTATCACGAATTTTATGGTTGAGCAATTATGTACTGATAATTCCAAGGCTAGACTAAACTTTTTACAATTCATCAACGCGCCAATAACGGAAAACTCTGTTATTCGTCCAAGAGAACTTTTCGGCAAGCTCCCTTTCTGTCGGACGAAATAAATTCGAATATAATTGGAGTTTGGCACGATAGTTGTGTATTCCTTACTTACTAGACGGAACTTAAAAAATACGGAGGTAATGTGAGGCATTTCAAATCATCTGTTATCTTCTTCCTTATCCCCGCTGTAGCGCTGATTAGCCTTCCGGCCTCTGCAACTGTGATTAGTGTCGATGCAGCCGGTAAGGTGGATGTCAAAGAGGCCAAAGACTACAGACGAAAACAAGACACGAATGAAATTGCGCAGGATTACTCCAATCCGGAAAATCGTCTTGAAGTTTTTAAAGCTCGTCCGATTACATCACAAAATGCCTCTGACTTTACCTCTTCTGAGCTTTTTATTGCACGGCGTGTCCTTGCTGTTGAACCTGCAGCAGATATTCTGATCGATAAAAATTTGCTCCTGGAGTTTGAGCCTAACGCTTTGCAGTTAGATCAGAAACCCGAAACGGAAAATGAAGTCACGGCACTGGATGCAAAACAGGAGCTTATTAAGAGCGTTACGTTGCAGGACGAAACAAAACTATATGGCGTGTTTATTCGCAGGGAAGCTGCAAAGTATGACAATATTGATGTGGCGTTAATCGAGTCCGTTATTGAGACAGAAAGCAATTACAAACCAACCGCCGTATCTCCAAAAGGCGCTATGGGTTTAATGCAATTAATGCCGGCTACAGCCACGCGCTACGAGGTCGTTAATGCGTTTGACCCTGCAGAGAATATAAGAGGCGGTACAGCCGAGCTTGCACGACTGTTTGACTTATATGACAATCCTAGCCTGGCTTTAGCCGCTTATAATGCCGGTGAGAATGCGGTCAATAAACACGAAGGCATACCCCCTTATAATGAAACCCAGAATTATGTCGTGAAAGTGTTGTCAAAAGTGTTCAACAAACGCCAAGAGATATTGGATATGCAGGTCGAACAAAGCGGGATTTCACAACAGTCAGCGAATGATAGCGAAGAGACAAAGACAAATAATATCAGTAAGATGAAGGTTTATAGTTTTAGTTGGTCGGAATAAAGTCAGGTTTGGCAAGTTTCTGAAGCTTTAAAAAAATTATCCCTGATTTACGTTTATTGATTGCCCGGGTTTTCTTTATTTAACCCACCTAGAAGATTATCAAATGTGTTCTTGCCATCGAATTGGGTGTTTTCTTCTTTAGGCCTTGAGGGCTGCGCTGCGACGCCTCCACTTGGGCTCCCACTACCGGCGCCCCGAATTCGCTCAGCAATCTCTTTGCCGGCAATTTCCTCAAGTGTAGGAGAAAATTTTTGACTCAAATCTAAAGTCGGTACATCTGTTTGTCCTTGCCCAACGCGTTTCTTCATTGCCACATCTGTAAAGTAACGAATTTTCCTCCCCATAATTGGGCGCGTTCCTTCGGTGAGAAGAATAAGTTTATCAGGCGACAATTCACGCACTTCTTGCGGCAGCATTAAATCCCGTGCTTGTGTTTGATGAGATACCGACCGCCCTTGTCGTGAATGCGACTTCGAGGTTGTCCTTATAGTTTTTTTGCCTAACGTTTGAGATACATAATTTGTCGTTTGCAGGTCATTAGAGGCAAAGAAAATTTGGTGTTTTGAGCCTTGTAAGATTTTATCTCGGCCCGCAACCGAATATCTCTGATCCAATTGCGAAAGCCCTTGAATAATTGCCAAAATCCGAACGTTGAATGAGCGAACAAATGGCAGTTTATCGACAATTCCTTCCATGGTTCCAAGACTTTCAAATTCATCCATCAGGAAAAGAACCTTGTGTTTATCTTCCGGCCCCGGTTCCTTTCGAAGCTGAGCTGCAAAAACTTGCTCGAAGAATAATGTTAAAAGTGGTCGTAAGCTTGCTAAGTCTGCCAAAGATACGATCACGTAAATTGTAGTTTTCTTCAGACGCAAGGCAGAGATATCAAAATCAGTATGACTTGTGGCGGCATCTATCGATGCGCTATTCCAGAGACTTAACGCGCCAACGAGGCCGATCTTTACCGATTCAGACATTCGCTTTTCTTGTTGAGCAAAGTTTGAGAATGTTCTTTGAGCTGCAGGGTCAAGATTACGTCCCTCCGACTCAATTATGCCTTTGACAATATCCCGAGTGTCATCCCGCGTTTGTAAATAACGTAATATGGCGCCGATTGAACAGACCTGATCATCTTTGTCTAATAAATATAGCGCAAATGCTATGAACAAGGCCCGGCCTTGCTGTGACCAAGTCGGATCCTTAGCATTGTCGGGCAGTATGATTTGAGCAATATTTTGTATATCATTGAAGCGATAGCGCACATCCTTGTTAATTGCATCAAACGGATTGAAGCGATGTGATTTTTCTGAGAAAGGGGAAAAAACGTAGACTTCCTGTCCATAATTTTTCCTAAAACCTGAGGTCAAATTATAGTTTTCACCTTTGATATCTAAGACAACAGCAGAACCGTTCCAGTTTAATAGATTGGGAATAACTACCCCAACCCCTTTCCCTGAGCCTGTCGGCGCAGAAACAAGGACATGCGTTTGACCGTCATCCATCATATATTTGCCGTTAAACTTTCCGAGAATTAAACCACTATTGGAACGAAGACCAGCTTTCTTCACATCACTTTCAGTCGCAAACTTAGCATCGCCCAAATTAGTATTCAGTCGACCGCGAAAATATAACAGAATACCCGATAATGGAATAAGCGCGAGAGCCACGATCGAAATCATTGCACGCTTTAAAACCGATGGATTGTCCCAAAACGCCGCCAGAATGGCCGGCATAGTCCATGGACGTGCATCGACTGCTCCAATATTGGGACCGCCCCAAAGCTCATAGTAGAGAGCCCCCCAAAGCCACAGAAAAGCAACTAATCCGATGACAAATATGAAGTATTTTTTGGAGTTACCCATGCTTGAATTGAATCGCACTAATATAACGGCGCGAACCTTCCCTCTTAAGCTGAACTACAATATCTATCATACTCGACACATAATCTTTGATTTCGTCCCGACTTAAGCCTAAGTTGGCCTGTAAAACCATCAGAGATAACTGCTCAATAGCGCCCGCGGGACTATCAGCATGAAGTGTACAAATTGAACCAGGGTGCCCTGTGTTGATGGCACGCAAAAAGGTATAAGCCTCTTTACCGCGCAACTCACCCAAAATAATCCTGTCAGGCCTAAGACGTAGGGTCGCCTCCAAGAGGTCTTGGATGGTGACAAGGGACCGTCCCTGATCGCCTTTGGCTGCAATCAAGTTCAAAAGATTGCCGTGCGGCGCAATGACTTCGCGAGTATCTTCAATGGTGATGATCCTCTCGTCCATGGGAATCTCTTGTAATAAAGCATTTAAAAATGTTGTTTTCCCCGTAGAGGTGCCGCCGGAAATGACCATGTTCTGATGGGATTTAACAGCCAATGACAGGAAGTTTTGAACATCACCATTTTTCAGAGCATTTTGGAGGACTTTAACTTCGTCAGAGAGGTCGGCATTCCGTGTCAATTCCGTCATGTTAAATGCCCCCTGCTTCGCATAATCATCTAAGCTCATATTATGCAGAACTTGCTTTCTTATCGATAACGCATATCCGTTCGGCGCCGCAGGGGGGGCAACAACTTGAACTCGCTCTCCAGTGGGCAACGCGGCAGACAGCAGCGGCTTTTCTTGGTTAATCAATTGATCGGTCGCCGCAGCAATTTGTCGGGAAAGTTGCGCCAATAATTCCTTTGTCAACTCTGGGACTTCAAATTCTTGGCGCGGTTTTCCTGCCGCCTCAATCCAGACTTTTCCAGGCACATTGACAGAAATTTCCGAGACGCCGTCTTGGTCCAGCCAAGGCTGTAGAGGTTGTAGATACCTCGTCAGGTAATGGCCCGTCTTCAAGGCCATTATCGATTTGGAATTCCTACCGAATGAAAACTGACATCGCGGTTTACAAAAACATTAATCTTTGCGCCTTGATCAACATGAATAGTTGGCGGTCGATTGATCGAATTTTCAAGTGCGATCTCAGCCGTACGAGACGCATTTTGTTGTGAATCTTGAAGCACAATACCTGCTTGCTCGTTGCTACTATCAACAATGCTGTCACCTAATACGGCGACGAGTGGGCCGATGACCGTTAACAATGTGGCTGCGCCAAAACGCTCTAAAATATGATTATCTGCAAAACCACCAGAGCCGGCAATGCCTAACGCGTCAACACCAGGCGATCCAATATCTGCGACGACCCCATCCGGTCGTTCAACTCGCGACCAGACTATAAAAACACGCGCCTGTCCGCCTGTCAGATTCGCATTATATCGACCGACCAACCGGGAGCCTTTTGGGATAACGACCAGTTGACCCGTTCGACCATAAACATCTTCGTCAACGATCGCGCGTATCATACCTGGTAAATCTGAATTAATAGCCGTTTCAAGAATTCCGGAGATAAAAGTCCCTTGCGTAATTAACGTTTCTTGATTTTCAAGCTTTACAGCTGTAGCTTTCGTAACTCCAGCATCGCTCGCATCACGAAGAAAGCGTTCATTAGGGTTTGCAATCAACTCGTTATTTTCGTTAGGGTCAGGTTCTCGTATGGCATTGAGACTGTTTTGAAAATCCGCGAATTCAGATCCGCCAATAGGCTCGCCCTGGCCGGACGCAGATCCTACGACGTTACTGGCTGACGTCGAATCTACGATTAGTATTTCAGATATAAGTCTCTTCTTACGCTCCGCCTCAATTGCCGCGATGCGTTGACGTTCTAATTCTCGTTTTTGTTCTTCCAATAGAGCAATTTGACGGCGACGTTCTACCTCGAGCGGATTAAATCTTTGAACTACATTTGGTGTAGGGCCCTGCTCTGGCACTGGTTCAATTACCGGTTCAGGTTGAACCGCCCGTGGCTTGGGTGCATTTTGAATATCAACATTTGCCGCCGGTGGCCGGAACTCTTCTCTGATTTCTACTTGTAAGTCATCTGATGATGAGAAGAGCTGAAGTAAGAACAATAGTACCAAGGCCGCAACGATAGCGATGAGAAAAAATGCGAAAGGTAGTCGAGACGCATTCACCGCAAGAGGTTGAATGTCACGATCCGATTCAACATTTTCTAAGGAATCATTGGGAGAACGTGCCATTTACCCCTCCGAATTTAAAGCAAGCAAAGACTTTGTTTCACTAAAACTATCATTAAAAACACAAGCTTCGTCGTCACCATGACGTAGAGTAAACTGTCGTCCGAGACTTTCGACGACAACATATCCATTTTCCAGATGATAATTTACGACAGATTCGTTTCGATCTCTATCAACCTCAAAAATAGCGGGCAAATCAGTTTGGTTGCTGAACTTAAAAAATGTGAACTCGCCATTATCGAAAACAGTACTGGGGGCGAGATTAGTTTCGCCCTTATAGGAATAATCAAAATTCAGGTCACGTGGAGCCCCAACTGCACTTATCCTACCGGTAGGACTTATAGAACTTGAAGCAAAGGGTGTGTTACTCACTGGCGCAACTGTCTGCGCTCCGGTTTCGTTTCTTGAAAACTCCAATACGCTATCCTGAGGATAACTGAATTTAAGCATATATGTGATCCGGCCATCCTTTGGAGAAAAAGCCTGACCGGATGTGAGTTCAAAGTTATAAATTCTCCGGTCGGTGATAACTGTCATATTCGTCGTCGCACGCTCTTCAACCGGCTTTACAAATAAGATGTTTCCTACATTGTTTGGTACGACCTGCCACGCTACTGAGTCACCAATGGATATGTTTTGAATTTTTTCAGAGTTGGCGAATTTAATCGTTGTCTGATAGCCGTAATAACCTGTCAGTGAAATCACATCATTTTCATTGTAAATAACATTTTTTACACGTTCATCAACCGAAAATCCAACCGGGTTTGATGCGGCAAAACTGGTTTGAGACAGCGCCGTACTCGAAACCCCTAAAAGCATAAATACTGCTATTTTTTTCATCACTATCACCTTTTTTCTTGTACTAATTATAACAATCGAACTTGCTCACAGACTAATTTATGGACTCACTATCCACGCGGTAATTCGTCACTATGAAACCAAGGGGATTTATGAATTTTCGCGTCAACTCGATTGGTAAGTCTTTGAAGTCATAATTTATCGTCGCAATCCAATGCTCAACTTCGGTTTGGTTGCGAACTGTTGTGGACGTACTAAATCGAACCGTCGCAATTTTATTTTGCAAGTTAGGCACTATGCTTTTCACGGAGACTGTTCTTTCGGATAATGCTCCCATTGTGTCATTATCAGTTCGAACCTCGGCGACATATTGCTGAAATTCTGTAGCCTCTGTGCTCAATTGAACTTTTTCAAATCGTTTCTCTAAATCTTGAGGGTCAAAAGTTTGCCGGGCGATAACATACTCGTTTAACTCGCGAAGCACTACCGCCTCATTTTCAGTGAGTGAGTTTTCCTGGTTATACGTTAGTTTACGAACCGTCTCTGCGTAGCCTGTCGTTTTATCAACTAATATAATATAGGGTTCAGTTGTCTTGAGAGGCGTCAACATCATAACGGCCGCTATTGCCAAAATCGCCAAAAACATGGAAGTTCCCGCCACAATATATGCGACCTTCCTGTCTGACTTTAGCTTTCCATAAAGCTCTTCATCCCACGCGGCGGCTAATCCAAAATAATCAGCTTCTATTTCATTCTCTTGTTTCATTATGGTTTAGACATACCCTTTAGTGCTAACTTGCAATTTTCATGCAAGTTTGAGTTTTAATGGTTAATTTATCGCGCGCTTTGAAGGGCGCCAATTTGAAGGAAGCTCGTGGCCTGTTGAGTGTTAACTGCAGCGGCTCCGATGATCGCAGATGCTATAGTCGGCGCTTGGGAGACCAACATAATGGTGAAAAATGCCAGTAGCATAACAGGAGCGACAGCCGCAATGTCCCATGCAAATGTGGGGGAAATACTCACGAGTTCTAGCCTAATCATTTCCACTAAAATTAAAGTTAGGCCAGCCGTACCGACTATATACACAATGATAACCGTCAAAAATGTTACAAGAAGGCTTTTGACCCAAGTCGTTAAATAATTATTTGAATAGCCGATAAGGGATAAACCAAAGACAATCGGTGCGATAAGGAAAAGAACCGCAGAGATAAATTTTGCCAAGAAAACAGCAATTGTGGTCAAAAACATTGGCGCCATTAGGATAAACCAAGAAATCAAACCAAAACTAACTTTTTCACCGCCCGTATTGTTTTGACCTGAAATTGAAGCCGACACTTCAGTGGCAGCCGTTGCATATATATTCATCAGTGCGTCAAAATTATCAGCTACAGAAACACCAAGAATGCTAATGCCGGCTGATGAAACAAGCGGGTTAAACTTTCGAGCTATAAAAGAACCGATTCCATCTGGAATATCCCACACGGCTTCATAAAGCCCTAAACCGAAGTTTCTAAATATTTCAAGTAAAAGTATAATGCCTAGGACTTTACTCAGTCTGATAACAGCTTCCCGCATGCTCATGCTAACCCAACCGGACATTAACGCATAACCCGTTAGTGCTATATATATCGTCGCGGCGGCTGTGATGAACATCGAAAAATCACTAGCTAGATCATTAACAAGTTCAAATAGAAGAGATATAGCAATTTCAATATATAATCGAACGATTGTATATACTTGAGCAACTTCTAGCCATTTTGGCATAATCTCTCTCCCATTTTACGCCAAACCCGAAACAATTAGACGTAGATTTTATAATTTTTATCAAACTCTCCAATATATTGATAACAGCATATTAGACTCTTTCGATGGCCGTTGTTCCAGCCTTATTAAAGTCTGTATTTAAAACCTGCTTCACGCCGTTGATAGGCGTACGGTTTCCGCAAGCATCCGTCAAACCTGCGGTCGGACCGCAGGGGGCTTTTAATGTTTGATGAGCGCATCCACTTAATGCAAGACCAAACACAACAAGTGAAACCATCTGTATTACTTTTTTCATTTCATCTCTCCTCAAACTCATATTTTATTGCTGCGCCTTTTTAATTTGTGGCGCCGCGCAAGCCAAAGATATTGGACGTCGACTCTCTGGAGCGTGTTTGCTCCCGTAAGAGTGCGGTATCGGCACTTAGTTGGGCTGTTTGCAGCTTAATTAGCAGTGCAAGATTTCTGCCATTTTCAATCAACAAAGCATTGTTAATATCCAAAGCTTCGTGAGCGTCATCACTTTGCGACGCTTTAACGATTAAGTTTTCATAAGCGTCATAACGTGCCTGGCGGGAGGCATCCACCTCGCCGATAATAGCGTCTGAATAATACAAAGCTTTATGCTCATCAGAAAGCTGGTTATTGAACGCCACATTATCCGGATATAATTGATCCGGCGTTAGGTATCCATATCGCTTTAAATAAGCTTCAACATTGGCGGAGCCGTCGGGAAGTGAGTTTAGGCCATAAGTCGTTCCAGCGCCTGCTGACACCGCCAATATTTTTTCACGGACAGGACTTTGATTAGTGAGCGCAGAGAAAATTTCCGGGTCACGTGCCTCGCTATCGATATTGCTTAAGGCGTCAATCAGACTATCTAGGCGTTCTATTGCGTCCTTGTAGTATTTATCTGTCTTGTCATCTTCGAATTTCGTACGGGCCTCATTGGCGTTTTCTGTCTCTTCTAGGATATCTTCCACTATTTTTTCTACATCCTTATCCCGAGTGAGAATTTGTGCATTGGCCGATGGCACATATACCCATCCCATCAGCAAAATAGCGCCGAGCGACAGGACTTTCTTAAAAATCATATTACTAGCCATCATTTTCTCCTCTCGTGGAAAATCGGAAGCCAAACTTCCGGATCATCACCCACTTCTTCTCTAATCTCTCGCAGCAAATTGACGGTTTCGGTACGTCCCGATAAAACCGCAATTTCATCATCCATATTAGCTAAGTCGAGTTTCGCGACAGCTGATCCATTTCCTTGCTTTATAAGGAATTGACGGGAGCCAACAGGACTTTCCCTTACTACGCGAAATTCCGCCTCTGTTAGAGCGAACGCGCCGCGATAATCTTCTTCTTTAGCTTTGGAATTAGGCATGAAGATTTGTGTTGGGCACTGCTCTATTAAACTATCGGAAATTGAACTATTGGCGGCGTCACTGGCGGACTGTGATCCGAATCCTATAACGCCGTTCATTTTTCGAATAGTTTTCAACCAATCCTTAATTTTATTGGCAAAAACCTCATCATCCAAGGCTTTCCACCCCTCATCAATAAAGATTAACGACTTGCTTCCATCCAGCGTCATTCTTACGCGATGAAACATGTATAATAGAGTTGCCGTACGAATGGCCGGCGTGTCTAAAATCGACGTTAAATCGAAAGCGATCACACGCGAATTTAAATCTAACGTGTCCTCATCATTGTCGAACAACCAAGCATATTCGCCACCGGAATGCCACTTTTCCAAATCTCTGGCCAATCTTTCGTCCCGGCTTTGGCCGAGCACCAGCTCTGAGAATGTATGGAGGTTTTGAGCCAGCTTTCCTTGAGTGAAATTTTCGGCAATTGCCATCGTCAGAATTTTATCTTCCTCTGATGTGGTAGGTCGCCCTAGTAAACTTTTAATCCAGTCTAGAATGAATGCACGGTTTTCTTCGGTATTGGCCAATTGTAATGGATTAAAACCCGTTGGAATGCCTGGTTCAATCAAACCATAGCTTCCTCCGAGGGCTCGGATCAAAATTTCAGCGCCTCTGTCTTTATCAAAAAAGATACACTTAGGTTTAAACTTTTGCGCCTGCGCCAACAAAAAACCGAGTAAAACAGTCTTCCCGCTACCAGACGGTCCTATGCACGTGAAATTGCCTAAGTCATTCACATGAAAGTTAAAATGGAACGGCGTACCCGCAACTGTTTCAAAGGTTGTTACCGAATTTCCCCAGTGATTACCTGTCTCTTTTCCATAAGGATAATTATGCAAGGATGATAAACTTGCAAAGTTCATGGAAGAAATACCTGCCCCGCGCGCAATATAACTGAAGTTCCCAGGGAGCTGCGCCCAAAAAGCAGCCTCTAAGTTTATATCTTCGCGTACCGTGATGCATCCCGTGCTGGTAAATGCGGTTATGGCTTTGCTAACATTTGTATCCAGTTTTTTCGCATCAGAGCTTATGACCTGAAGTGTGAGGTGATGACGTCCGAAGGCTATTAAACCCGCTTGGACTTGGTCTTTAGCATCTATCAATTGTGATTGCAGCGAAACCGAGTCAGCTGCAGACGCAAATTTCCGACGGGTGGATTCTAGTTTTTCTACGGATTTTTGACGGCCTTCAAATAGAAACGACTGAGTCAAAACAAATTCAAATGGCAATGAAAGAAGATTATCGAGCATTCCTGCCATGGTTTCAGGAGCATAATCTTTTATTGAAATTATGGATGAGAAACGCTCTTGGCTCTTGTGGGCCCCACGTAAATGAAGACTTTCACGACCAAAAACCAGTCGCGCACTCGGGATATATTCCGATATTTCTTGGGCGGGCAGGGCAACAGGGCGTCGTTCGCCGTTTATAAGTTCGTAGATAAACGAAAGAGGTTCGGAAAGCATTCCACCGGGGGAAGTATTTTTTCCAAGAACTTTAACACCGTATTGTGATAAGTTCTCTGATAGCAACGACGCTTTTTCATCCAATTTTCTTAGCATTTGGGCGTCTAAGCGTGCAGCATCAGCCTCCCTTTGTTTTTTACGTAAGTTATTGCGAGCCTGAGTTTTTGCGTTGAGCTTACGCTTCGGAGAAGTTTTGCGAGATTTCTTTTTCCCAAGTTTCTGCTGACTTTTTGCAATCAAATCGGGTTTTTCAATTATAGTGAGATACAGCGCATTTTCATAAAGCGTTCGGGACCCTAGAATAGATTTGTATTTTTGCCGCAATTGATCACTGAAGGCGTCAGGCATTTCACCCGGTAAATTTATATTCGTTCTACGGCGAATGATGTGCGTATAAATAGCTGTTGTTGGTGAAGATATCCCTCTGTAGACAACATTTTTTAAAACTTTGAGAGCATCTATCTGATCATCATCAGTTGTCTCAAACGGCCAACCCTCGACCTCCAGAACACGCATCATTGCACCCTCGCGTGTTTTGATGGTGCAATGATCAACCATTCGGGTGTAAGGAATATGGCGGCTTTGCGAGACTTCGGAACTCAGGCCCGTTTTCGAGTTTAACCTGCGCTGAATTAGTTTAGTTGGCATTTTCTCACCAATCTGAAAATTAGCGCCCGTATGATTTTCCGCCCCAATATACTTTGTTTGGAACGCCTGAACTTTTCTGCGCGCGCTTAACTATTACGTCCATTAGACGCGGGTCTTTAAGGCACATCAGGTAACCAACGGCGTGGATGGGCAAAACGAGTGGCAAGACCAACAGGTTTTGCGTGGAGGTGTAGAGCAAGGCGATGCTGAACGCATTTACCCCCATGAACAAGAATGTGACCCCCGCAATCATCGGGGGCCGCGTCATTGCTATGAATAACGGATCTTTAGACCTCATAATTCTTAACCGGACTGTCTGATATGATCAGATGCCGTCTGAAACAAACTGAACGATCTGAGGCGCCCCCAGCACGAGAACAATACCACCGGCAATTGTGAGCGCACGTCCGAGCTCAAGACGACCTGTGAACCATCTATACCCTACGACTGCAATCGCTATAGTCCCTGCTGCGATTGCAAATGGACCTGTTAAAAATGCAACGATGGTGTCGGCAAAAGTATTTACAGGAGCGAGATCCTGTGCGTGCGCGAGCGTCGGAATGAACGCTGCCGCGGCCACAAATGCGGCTTTTTCTCTCAAACGATTAATGCGCTTCATAAGTCTCTCCTTAGTTTACCTTTTTGCGTTCCTTGCACCGAACTAGAAGTTCGACCCATTTGCAGGGTGAACAAACATTCTCCAGAAAATTCTTCATCTTTCGTTAAGTTATTCTCAAATCAATCTACTAATCAAGCTCTAATTTAAAAATATTGGAATTTAATCAAGAGTTGCACGTGATTTACAGTCAGTTCCGTAAAATCCGCAATTTAAATAGCGGCCTTTTGATCCAAATAATTTACTTTCACTCGACGCGAAAATTTGCTCGGCGATATACATCTAATCAGGTATGGGCATTGCAGCTTTGAACCTTGGGGTAGCAAAAAAATTTATCCCAAGTTAGCCCGCAATTTGGTTAAATCTTGTGCAATCGCTAACGCAATCATTCGCGGATTTAATTGTACAACAGCTTGTTATTTTCCCCTGGTTAGTTATTCCAACTACCTTGAAGTAAGCAATATATATGCCAACTCCCCAGCTTGATCCACGCTTACCCATTCAATAGGCGAGCGATTGGAAATTGATTCCCCCTCAACAATATGCCAAAGGCCATCAAGGGAGATAAGGATGCCAAAGATTTTAAAACGAATAATGTCCTCTACAGTTATCGCGGGCGTGGCGACATTATCGATGGCTAACTACGCGCAAGCTCAAAGCAGTTCCAATGCCTGCGAAAGATGGCTGTGTATGCCGGCTTCAACTGTTCTTGAAATCGCTAAGGGCTCCAATCCGACTAATGCAAATTGTTTTGTACCTTATCTCGACTACACAGTTCGGGTGGTCTTGCCCTGGCGATCCGCAATGACAAATTTTGAAAATTGCATCGATAGCGACTATTATGACCGACATCCGGAAATGGAAGTTAAAGGCGATGTTGATACACCCGGATTTTTTGGTGGAAATTGGGAAGAATATGAGCTCGAAGTTTTTGAAAATGGAATAAAAAGAGGCGAAGTTAAATTTGACCACCATAAAAACCGAGTTTTTCTATTTATAAGTCAAGATGACCCGAAGAAGCGGGTCGTGCGCGACGTCAAAAGCAATGGTGACTTCGGAAACACTTTAATGTTCCCACTGGGGCGTTAAGCCTCGGGATGGCTTTGTCACGTTAACTGAACTAGCTGCGGTCTTCCGCTGACTGGCTTCTTAAGCGCAAGCTTGTGCCGTAACGAGGTTCCATTCGTTTTGTGCTTTAGTGCGGAACTTTCTAAGCGTTG
>ENA-ORXT01003028-ORXT01003028.1-marine-metagenome-genome-assembly--contig:-NODE-3028-length-19156-cov-3.408617_pt1 | contig 19156 bp, 29 predicted proteins | sample MGYA00237868_ERZ511482 | MGnify/ENA metagenome assembly ERZ511482 | reverse complement strand
GGATTTACGATACCACTCTCAGAGATGGTTCTCAAGGAGAAGGCATTTCTTTGTCTTTGGATGACAAGCTCAAAATAGCTCGTCAATTAGACCAGATGGGAATTCCCTTCATCGAAGGAGGTTGGCCAGGTGCCAATCCCAAAGATGTACAGTTTTTCTGGCAATTAAAAGAAGAACCACTGCAAAACGCTGAAATAGTAGCCTTTTGTTCTACCCGCCGCCCCCATGTTGCGGCAGCAGAAGATAAGATGCTTCAGGCAATTTTAGCTGCGGGAACTCGATGGATCACAATTTTTGGTAAATCTTGGGATCTTCACGTCACAGAAACCCTGAAGACTAGTTTGGAAGAAAACCTGGCAATGATCCGCGATACGATTGGCTATTTACGCAGCCAGGGAAGAAAGGTGATTTATGACGCCGAACATTGGTTTGATGGCTATAAGCATAACCCTGAGTATGCTCTGACAACTCTACAAACTGCACTTTCAGCAGGTGCAGAATGGATAGTTTTATGTGACACCAATGGCGGTACCTTACCCCATGAGATTAGTCAGATTGTCACTGAAATGATCGCCGCCATACCAGAGTTAAATGAAGGTGAGGGAAAAATTGGTATCCATACTCATAACGATGCAGGAACGGCAGTAGCTAATGCGATCGCAGCAGTGATGTCTGGAGCAAGAATGGTACAGGGAACCATTAATGGTTATGGAGAAAGATGCGGCAACGCTAATCTGTGTACTCTGATTCCCAATCTACAGTTAAAGCTTGGCTATAAGTGTTTGGGACAGCAAGAATTATCTCAGTTGAGTCCTAGCAGTCGTTTGATTAGTGAAATTGTCAATCTTGCACCCGACGATAATGCGCCTTTTGTCGGCAGATCGGCATTTGCTCACAAGGCGGGAGTTCATGTTTCGGCAGTAGCTAAAAATCCTCTTACCTACGAACATATTCAGCCTGAATTAATTGGCAATCAAAGAAGAATTGTTATTTCCGATCAGTCAGGTTTAAGCAATGTTCTACATTATGCAGCTAAGTTTGGCATCAACTTAAGTAAACAAGATGTTACCTGTCGTCAGATTCTAGATAAGTTGAAAACCCTGGAAAACGAAGGATATCAGTTTGAAGCAGCCGAAGCTAGCTTTGAACTGTTGATGCGCTCTATCCTTAAACCTCACGGGCAAATATTTCAACTAAAGGGTTTTCAGGTACACTGCAATATTCAGCAAAAAATAGACAATCCTGCTAGTAAAGCTTTAGCTACCATAAAGGTAGAAGTGGATGGTGAGGATTTATTAGAGGTGGCAGAAGGAAACGGCCCAGTTGCAGCCTTAGACGGTGCTTTGCGTAAAGCTTTAGTCAAGTTCTATCCTGAAATCGCTGGTTTTTATTTGGCAGACTATAAGGTTCGTATTTTGGATGGCGGTTCGGGAACAGCAGCCAAAACCAGAGTGTTAGTAGAATCTAGCAATGGTGTAGAAAGATGGACAACTATCGGAGTATCAGCCAATATACTAGATGCTTCCTATCAAGCAGTAGTTGAAGGTATGGAATATGGTTTACTGTTGCAAGCCTCCAACGCTCAAAAAGTAAGTATTATTAATTAAAAGTTTTAAACATATATGACGGCTCTCCCAAACACAACGAAAAGTAGACTAAAAAAAATTCCCCAAATGCTTGGTGTTGTTTGGGAAGGAGATCGTCGTCCGTTGGGAAGCATGGCATCTCATTTAGATTTGAGTTTGGGGTCTGAGGGAGAATGTATTATCTGGGTAGATGGCTCAGAAGGAGCAGTGATGTCTATGGATGTTGTTGGTTCGGATATGGGAATTGAGGCAGTAGTAAGAACTTTATTACGAGCTATAGAATCTCCTCATCATCCAGGACAACCCCATCGCCCGCAAAAAATTGTTGTGCGCGATCGCGAAATTCAGTTTTTTTTGCGGGGTGCATTACAGGGTTTAGAAATCAACATTGAATATTCTCCCCAGTTACCGTTAATTGATCGCTTATTTGAAAGCTTTGGTGAAGTTGAGGCAGAATCTGCCCTACCTACCGTCTATCAGGATGCTATTAAGGATGCCGCTGGCAGGATTTGGGATAATGCGCCGTGGGAATTGTTGGCAGATAGTGATATTTTGCGGGTTGAATTAAAGAACTGTCAGATAGATGAGATTTATCTCTGCATTATGGGCATGATGTCGGCAGAATTTGGCGTACTGCTCTATCGCTCCTTAGATTCCCTCAAGCAATTTCGTGCTGCAGCACTGGGAGAAAATCAATCTTCAGCAGAATTAGAAAAGGCATTTTTAGCTCAAGATTGTTGGTTTCTCAATTACGAAGAAAGTTCACCAGAGTCGGAAAGTTGGACAGAAGCTGAAGTTGAACCGTTTTTTGGTAGTCTTCATCCTTTTGAGGGGATGCGACCATTTTTAGATGAAGAGGAGTCAAAAATTATTTATGCAGTATTAGAATCTCTATTCCGTTTTTACGATCGCCATCGCTCATTTTTAGCACAAGAGCCAATTGACAGCATTTCTAAATCCTACCGAATCACTCTGCCTCAAATAGATAACGACAAGCAAGTTATTTCGACCAAAATATCTACTTTGCCAGAGCTGACTGAAGAGTTGTTAAATATTGGCATGAGCGATTATGCTGATGAAATAATCGAGGATTTGGATCTGGTTCAAGAAGATTTTGTCCCTGATGGTTCTTTAATTACCTTAACTAGCTTATCTTGGGAGTTAGTTCAGAAGCTTAAGCAACAAGGAAAAACTTATTATCAATCTTTAGATATTGCTCCCAAGCAAAAAGAATTACCAGCAATTTTTATTCAAACTACTCGTCCAAAAGCCAAACATCTAATCGATAGAATCGAAGAGGCAGGAGGATTGAAATCCGTTTGTTTTAATCCAGGACAAGATCCTATTAGTGAGAATTCCTACAATCTGGGCATGTTACAAACTAATGACGAAGAACTGTATATATTTGCCGAATACTCTCAAGAAAACGTAGAGCATATCGAAATTGTGACAGAGTGGCATCAAAACTGTAAGAAAACTCAGGGATACTGCATATTAATCGTAGCAATGGGAGCAACAGGCAGTAATCGTGGCGATCCTCAACTAAAAGATATGTTGGCTTTATACGAAGTAAAATCTATTAACGGTGCAGATGTAGGAATGGGAGTTTTAGAGTTAATGCCAAATTTTGATTAGCTGACATTTCAGGGTAGAGGATGGGAAGATGGGAAGATAGAGTTAATTGCTGATGTTACGCAGTAACTAATCTATGACTATCGAGGACTGACAAAGGCTTTCGCCGCATGTACTGGTAACTGACAAAGGCCTTTCTATCACGTATATATGCTTGCGGTATCCCCTTGTGGGACACCTTCGGACGATTTGTTGTTAATTTATTAGCTGGTTTGATTGCCTAATATAAGCTCATATCTAATTTTAAGAAAGAATTTTATATAGATTTTAAAGCTAAAATTCGTAATTTGACCAATTATCGCTAGTTTTAGTAGTTTAAATGTTCGTCTACTTTCTAAATAGGGTTTAGTGCAAGAGGAAATGAGCAGGACAAAGAGCTTCCTAAGCTGAAGGGGAAGAGTTAGAGATTGAAAGCATAAAATGCTAAAGTTAGAAAAGACATCAGACCCCTAAAAGACGCCTGACAACTTTAACCTATAGCTTAATTTAAGTAGTAAATCTACTTACAGTGATAGGTCGTATAGATAAAAATTCTGACCCCTGTAAACGGGCTGGTGATGGGGGTAGGGAGACTTGAACTCCCACGACCATTACAGTCAACAGATTTTAAATCTGCAGCGTCTACCAATTCCGCCATACCCCCAGGCATGGATGTTGAAAATATTTTTTCAACGAAGACTAATATATCATACAGCATTGACCTAGGTCATGCAATTTAATTGTGTAAGTAATTAAGAGAATTTTGAAGCATGAGTTAGTTTATGGATCGATCGGCGACAAATTATCTCCAGAAACTCGATCGCCAATAATGATTTCTTTTCCCATTTCCCTAGAAGATAGTTTGGTATTAACCGCTAGACGAAAGAAATGATTGAAATGCGATCGCTAAATTCTTGATTTCGGAATCTTCGGCTGAATCAACTGCAATTTGGCGATCGCTTTACAACTCTTCTTTTGCTTGTTGTAATTGCCGTTCGAGTTTGATTACTTCTGCTAAATAATCTCTGGTTTTAGCCATATCCAGCAGTTTGTCAGAGTCTACAATCAAATCGGGATCGGTCAAATTTTCAGTTAGTTTGTCAAAAGTTAGTTTGACAGATTTCAGTTTGTTAGCAAAATAAATTCTAGTCATAGCAAAATATACTTCTCTTGACACTTGAGAATTAATAAGCAACTAAAAAAATTTATTGCAAACCTTCGGCAGTATCAGGAGAGCTTGCCAATTCTTCTAACCTATCTTGTTGATCTTGGGAAATACAAGACTGGATCATCACGTCAATGTCCCCCTCCAAAGAATTAGCTAAAGCAAAGTTTTGTCCCAAACGATGATCGGTGATGCGATTGTCTTTATAGTTATAGGTTCTGATTTTCTCAGAACGAGAGCCTGTACCTACTTGAGATAGCCTTAACCCCCTAACTTCTTTTTGCTGTTCTGCTAATTTGATTTCATATAGTTTGGCTCGCAAAATTTGCATTGCTCTTTCTCTGTTCTGCAATTGCGATCGCTCTTCCGTACAGAAAATTCTAATTCCTGTGGGTTTATGGATTAAATCTACTGCTGTTTCAACTTTGTTTACGTTTTGTCCACCAGCACCGCCAGAGCGAGCCGTTTTTAGCTCAATATCTTTAGGATCGATGTGAACTTCTACATCATCGACTTCGGGCATTACTGCCACAGTAGCGGTAGACGTATGAACTCTCCCCCCAGCTTCAGTTTGGGGTACTCGCTGTACTCGATGAACTCCTGCTTCAAACTTAAGCTTACTATATACAGAGTCTCCCGTAACTTCCAAGATAGCCTCTTTAAAGCCACCCATATCTGCTGCTGACTCACTAAGTAAAAATACTTTCCAGTTTTGAGCCTCTGCGTAACGAGAGTACATACGAACTAAATCTCCAGCCCAAATACTTGCTTCATCCCCTCCCGTACCTGCACGAATTTCCAGCATGATATTTTTATCATCATTAGGATCGCTAGGCAACAGAAGAACTTTTAGCTTTTCTTCCAATTCTTCGATTTGCAATTCTAACTCACTAGCTTCCATGCTAGCCATTTCCTTCATCTCTGGATCGACTGCCTCCTTGAGAATTTGTTTTGCCTCTGCCAATTCATCCGTAGCTTCTTGCCATTTTTGGTAAGTTATTACGGTTTCTTCTAGAGAAGAACGAGCTTTAGCAACTTTCTGCAATTCGTCAGGATTAGTTGCAATATCAGGATCGGCTAAACGGAGAGTTAATTCTTCAAAAGTTAATTTTACAGATTTAAGTTTATCTAATAAGTATGCTTCTGCCATTGATTTTCTCCTATTTAAATTTAAAGTAGGCTAATTGACTCAAAAAAATAACCAAAAAAACAACAAACCCAGCAGTCAATCAAAGCTAACCACTGGGTATATAATTTGTATTAAATTGCTACTTTTCTGTGCCAGATTCAGACTCAGATTCAGCTTCTTCAGTAGCATCGAGCATACCGTATTTACGTAAAAAGCGATCGACTCGTCCTTCCGTATCGATGATTTTTTGCGTTCCAGTATAAAAGGGATGATTACCAGACCAAACGTCAACGCTGATTTCAGGCTGAGTCGCACCAACAGTCATGACTACTTCGCCATTACAGATAACTTTGGCATCTGGATACCAGGTGGGGTGTATTTCGGGTTTAGGCATTTTATATTTCTCTCAAAAAACTTATTAAATCTATTTTTATCGTTTGGAGAATTGAGGAGCTTTACGCGCTTTCTTCAAACCATACTTTTTACGTTCTTTACAACGGGGGTCGCGGGTCAAGAAACCTTCTGTTTTTAGAGGCTGACGGTTATTGGGGTCTTGCTTACATAAAGCTCTAGCTACACCCAGTTTAACTGCATCAGCTTGACCAGTTAGACCACCACCATGAGCATTTACTAAAATATCGTACTCATTTTCAAAACCTAAAGTTTCTAAAGGGCCTTTAATGGACATTAGATAGCTAGGAATACGATTAAAGTAATCTTCTCCAGATTTGCCGTTGACCATCAAATTGCCTTCACCAGGCACTAAACGAACGCGGGCGATCGCAGCCTTACGGCGACCTGTACCCCAATATACTACTTTGTCTTGTGTTGCTTCCATGTTTTAGTTTCTCGCAGGAATAGTGTTAATAGTTAAAGTTTCAGGAGATTGAGCCGCATGAGGATGATCTGCCCCTGTGTAAACTTTGAGTTTGGTAAATAGCCTGCGTCCCATAGTATTTTTAGGCAACATTCCTTTTACTGCTTTCTCAATAATTCGCTCAGGAATTCTGTTTTGTAGCTGATCGAAAGTTTCAGTTTTCATTCCCCCTGGTCTACCAGAGTGACGGCGATATAGCTTTTGCTCATTTTTTTTACCAGTGACCACAACTTTCTCGGCGTTGATGACAACTACAAAGTCTCCCGTATCCATATTGGGAGTATAGCTAGGCTTTTTCTTGCCACGTAAAGTCATGGCGATTTCTGTAGCCAGACGACCCAATCGCTGTCCGTCCGCATCAACTACGTACCATTTATGGTCTAAAGTATCTTTGGTTGGTAAGGGAGTTTTATTCATTATTTAGCGTGATAATATTTTGTGGATAATTTTAAATAGGATTATTGAGCCAAATGAAAATTGGGTTGGGTGTCAAACCACAATTGTTTAGCAAAGGGAAATTCAGGATAACCAACTCTCAGCAGGCACAAGCCCTTTGCAGGAGCCGAATATTTTACCTCAGAACGACGCTGGTTTTGCCATACATCGGTAAAGCTTTCAGGCGATCGCTTTCCTACTCCCACTTCTACTAGCATTCCCACTAGCAGGCGTACCATACCGTACAAGAAACCATCTGCTTGAATCTCTAAATGCAAGAATGCTCCTCGACGATAACATTCGACAGCCTGTATTTCTACCAAGGAGTCTGCTCTATCCGAACCACTTCTTTTAAAAGCTGAAAGCTCATGTTCTCCCAATAAAGGATTCAAAGCTTTTTGAATCAACGATTCTTGCAATACAGAGTGATAGTAATGCCAGCAAGTTTGACCAACGAATATATTAGGGCATTTATCGGTATAAATTGTGTAGCGGTATCGCCGCCAAACAGCCGAAAAACGAGCGTGCCAATTAACAGAAACCTGAGCCGAAGCTCTTATAAGTATACCGTCTGGTAGTCTACCGTTAATTATTTTCGCCCACTTGCCTGGAGGTATAGGTCCAGAGTAATCAAAATGAGCTACTTGAGCAGCCGCATGAACTCCTGAATCAGTTCTACCTGCACCATAAATCCTAATTGGATGACCAACAACGCTTTTTATTGCGCTCTCGATACATCCTTGGACGCTGATTCGATCTGGTTGCTTTTGCCAGCCGTGAAAACCAGTCCCCAAATATTGAATAACTAAAGCTACTCTATTTGATGAATTTGCTTTCAATTGGTTATCTACAACCATTCACTTTCATGTCCAGTTAAACTAGCTCAATTATTGCCATTTCGGCATTATCGCCACGACGACGTTTGGTTCTAACGACGCGAGTATAGCCACCGTTACGGTTGCCATAGCGATCTCCAACGGCACTGAACAACTCGCTCACAAGGTCTTTATCATAGATATATCCCAAAGCTTGTCGTCTAGCAGCCAAAGAGCCATCTTTAGCTAAAGTGATCATTTTGTCAACTTCACTTCGTACTGCTTTAGCACGAATCAAAGTAGTTTTGATTTGACCATGACGGATAATTTCTGTTGCTAATGAACGCATCAAAGCTTTTCTTTGGTCTGCTGGTAATCCCAGTCTTGCTACTTTACATCGATGTCGCATAATTTTCTTGTTCTTTTTTTATATTTACTTACCTGACTTTTCTTGAGACAAAGTAATTCCCAAACGCTGCTGTAAAGCTTCAATCACCTCATCGGCAGATTTTTGCCCAAAGTTTTTGATTTCTAATAAGTCCTCTTGGGTGTAATCAAGTAAATCAGACACCGAGTTAATCTGAGCGCGTTTCAGGCAGTTATAAGCTCTGACCGACAACTGCAATTCTTCTATCGGAATTTGGCTGGTAGGATCTTCATCCTCTTGATAATCAGGTTCAATCTCTTCTAAGGTAAGATCTTTTAAAGGATTGAATAAATCGACTACAATTCCCGCTGCTTGAGATAGTGCTTCTTCTGGTTTAATGCTGCCATTTGTCCAGATTTCCATAATCAAACGTTCGCGGATAGCCGAACCATCAACACGAGCATCTTCGACACTATAGTTGACCTTGGTAACAGGCATAAAGACAGCGTCAATTTGCAAGAAGTCAAGAGAACTTCCTTCTTCCTTGCCCCTAGCTACTGCACGATAGCCTTTACCTTTCTCAACTCGAAATTCCATTTCCAAGCTTGTACCTTCAGCAATTGTTGCCACATATTGATTTGAATCAACTGTTTCAATTCCTTCTGGTAAAGTAAATTGTGCCGCGGTAACTGTTCCAGGACCAGTCGCCACTAGACGACCAATCTCTGGCTGGTTACTATGACTTTTAAGGACAATTTCTTTCATGTTGAGAATAATCTCTAGAACGTCCTCTCTAACCCCCTCAATGGTGGCAAATTCGTGGGTGGCAAACCCAAAGCGATGTTCTTGCTTACTCTCATCTTTCGCCATACCACCACCAATACGGATTGCGGTAACAGCAGCCCCTTCTAAGTTTGATAACAAAACTCTTCTAAGGGCATTGCCTAAGGTCGTTCCTTGACCCCTATCCAGAGGTTCTAAAACAAACTTACTATATTGATGTTGGTTTTTTAAGGTTTTAGATTCTACGCACTCAATTTGAAATTGTGCCACAGGCTGGTTTCTCTCCTACTTCGACAAGCGATCTGGTGAATCGAGATAAAATAACTGCTCTATCCAGTCGCAACTATATAATTGCGTTTTTTAAGGTTATACTCTACGTCGCTTGGGCGGACGGCAGCCATTGTGAGGAATTGGTGTAACGTCACGAATTAAAGTAATTTCTAATCCTGCGCCTTGTAATGCTCTAATGGCAGTCTCTCGACCAGCACCAGGGCCACTTACCATGACTTCTATCTGGCGCATTCCTTGATCCATTGCTCGCCTTCCAGCACTATCTGCTGCGGTTTGAGCAGCAAAAGGAGTACCTTTCTTCGCTCCTTTAAAACCACTAGCCCCAGCTGAAGACCAAGAGATCACATCTCCTCTAGTATCTGAAATCGTAACAATAGTGTTATTAAAGGTTGACTGAATATGAGCCACACCGTTAGGAACATTTTTTTTACTTTTCTTTGCGCCGCTTCTTCTTTTTGGTTGCGCCATGTTAGTTGCTTATGTTTTGTACTTAAACTTATATAGTTGAAAAACTAATTATTTTTTACCTGGAGCTTTCTTCTTACCAGCTACCGTTAGTCTTCTACCTCTTCTGGTACGAGCATTGGTACGAGTCCTTTGCCCTCTTAGAGGTAAGCCCATGCGATGACGACGACCGCGATATGTTCCAATATCAGCCAAGCGTTTAATGTTCATCGCTTCCCAACGTCGTAGGTCACCTTCGACCTGATAGTTATCTTCGATGTAAGATCTTAGTTTGGTAACATCTTCGTCTGATAAGTCTCGGACTCTTATGTCTGGATTAACTCCAGTGTCAGCGATCGCCTTTTGCGCTCGCGATAAGCCTACACCAAAAATATAGGTTAGTCCGATTTCTACACGCTTATCACGAGGAAGATCTACGCCAGAAATACGTGCCACGTTTTAACTCCCTTTTTACTGCTAATGTTTGTATCTAGTTTTTGCTTGAGTCTTGATCGACTAATTAATATAAATAGTAGACAACTATCCTTGGCGTTGTTTATGCTTAGGGTTGCCGCTACAAATTACCATTACTCGCCCGCGTCTTTTTATCACACGGCACTTTTCGCACATTCTTTTGACTGATGGTCTAACTTTCATGCCTTATCCTGGCCATATTGCAAGCCTATTATTATATCTATAAATCAGTTTGTACGTCAAACTGTTGCGATCGCCTTCAAACGGAGTATCTACTTGTTTTTAAGACGATAAGTTATTCTTCCTTTAGTCAAGTCATAAGGAGTTAATTCCACCTTGACTCGATCTCCTGGTAGAATTTTGATGTAATTACGCCGAATTTTACCTGATATATGGGCTAGAACATTAAAGCCGTTATCTAGGTCAACGCGAAACATCGCATTAGGCAGAGACTCTGTTACAGTCCCTTCCATTTCAATTAGGTCTTGTTTAGCCAACGTTTATTTTCTCCCCTGTTTCATGATGAAATAGTTAAATGCCACTCGCATTATCTATTCATTTATCGGTGCAAATTGCCTTTGGAGCATTTTCAATCTTACCTTTTTTGGCTATACTAGAGCGACTATGCTCGGATAATTACCTTTCATAAATTATCAAGCGATGGCTAGAGCTACGCTACGCTAATCGCTTCACTTAATGATTCACTTACATCTTCCATTGACTGATTGCCGTCAATGGTTTTCAAGCTTTCCCTTGACTGATAGAAATCAATTACAGGTACTGTATCTTGATGATAAACTTCTAAACGACGGCGGATTGTTGATTCGTTATCGTCCTTTCGTTTCCTAGCCAGCAACCTTTCGACTAAAACCTCATCCGGCGCTTCCAGGTTCAAAACACAATCAGCATTTTGGTCTAATTTAGCCAGCAACTCTTCTAAAAAAGCAGCTTGGTTGACGTTTCGAGGAAAGCCATCTAATATCCAACCATTCGCCGCATCTTCATAAGCTAAACGATCCTCGATCAATCCAAGTATCAGAGAATCGGGAACTAGCTCCCCTCTGTCCATGTATCCTTTTGCCTGTTGCCCTAAAGGAGTTTTTTTAGTTACAGCCGACCTTAAAATATCTCCCGTAGACACGTGTGGTATCTGATGGTTTTCTGAGAGCATCTGTGCTTGGGTTCCTTTTCCTGCCCCAGGAGGTCCTAGAAATATTAATCGCTTCGCCATATCAACTTATTAAAATTTGGTTTTGAAATAGTAAGCCTAACTTAATGAATTGTGAACAATTATCAATTATCAATTATCAGTATTCAAAAACTAGGCTTACCAAGTTTGTTAAATAGTTAGCTTACTGTTTGACCATTCCTTCATAACGTTGAGAAATTACGTAGGTTTGAATCTGTTTAGCAGTGTCAATTGCCACACCAACCAAAATTAGTAAAGAAGTGGCACCAAAACCGCTAAATACAGTAGTACCTGCGGGAATAGCACTCTCTACTAATGTAGGAACAGTTGCTACCAAACCTAAGAATATAGCACCCAATAGAGTCAGACGATTTAGCACCTTTTCTAGATAAGAACTTGTTGCCTTTCCCGGTCTAATGCCTGGAATAGATGCCCCCATCTTTTTCAAGTTTTGGGACATATCAACAGGATTAACAATTAAAGAGGCATAAAAGTAGCTAAAGAACAAAATTAGAACCAAATAGACAGCAACATAAGCCCAGTTTCCTGGTTGAATTGCCGTAGCAATTCTAGTAAATATATCTTTAACTGGCCCCTGTCCAGGAATAAATCCAATTAATTGGGCTGGTAAAAATAATACAGAAGAAGCAAAAATAATGGGCATTACTCCGCCCTGATTTAATCTCAAGGGAAGATAGTTACTTCTTTCTCGGTATACTCTTCTACCGACCTGACGGCGAGCTGAAATAATCGGAATACGACGAGTACCTTCTTGAATAAAGACAATACCCACAATCATGGTCAGGAAGACCAAAAGTAAAACTACTACTTGTGCGATCGCCTCTCGTCCACCACTCTGAGCATATTCGACAGTATTTCCTAAAGTTTTAGGTAACACAGCTACTATATTGACAAAAATCAGTAGTGAAGCACCATTACCAATTCCTTTTTCAGTGATCAATTCTGAAATCCACATGACAAACATTGAGCCAGCCGTTAAAGCCAATACAGTTTCGCCAATCGGGATAATGCTTCTAGGGATAATGCCATTATTTACTAAAAGACCAAGGGTAATCCCAAAACTCTGAATGATAGCTCCACCCAGAGCAACATAACGAGTAATTTGAGAAATCTTACGTCTTCCCGCTTCACCCTCATTTTTTTGCAGATCTTCTAGACTCGGAATAGCCGTCGCCAATAACTGCATAATAATCGAAGCATTGATGAAGGGTAAAATACCCAGAGCAAAAATGCCTAACGCAGAAATACCGCCACCTGTGAAGATATCTAAAAATCCAACGATGGAAGAATTTCCTGAATTACCGATAAAATTGCCAAAGACCTCGCGGTCTATTCCAGGGACGGGTATAAATACACCCAGCCTAACTAATATCAAAAGACCTATGGTTACAAGCAGTCTGCCACGAAGACCCGCTGCCTGAGCCATTTGTAAAAAAGTCTCTTGTGCTGATGGAGTTTTTTCTCTAACCATGCAGTACCTCTTATATATTTGGTGTCAAATAAGCTGTTTACGAAGAAATCTTATATAAACTTAATCTTATACCTTCGTTACTTATGATATACCAATCCTGCTGCTTGCTTACTTAGTAATAACTTCACAACTGCCACCTGCCGCTTCAATTTTTTGAGTGGCACTTTTGGTAAAAGCTGCTGCCTTAACGTTTAATGCCACAGTTATTTCACCGTCGCCCAGCATTTTAAGTGGACCATCATTACTAGTTACAATCCCGCTTTCCATTAAAGAGGCTAAGGTTACTTCCGTGCCTGCATCCAAGGAACTCAATGATTCAACGTTGATGGTGGTATAGTGCTTTTGGTTAACTAAAGTAAAATGCTTTAGTTTGGGAACTCGGCGGTAAAGGGGCATTTGACCACCTTCAAACCCTGCCTTAGTTCCTGTACCAGAACGAGATTTTTGACCACGCATACCAAATCCGCAGCTAGCTCCTTGACCTGCTGCGATACCACGACCAACTCTACGTTTGCGTCTTTTTGACCCTTCTTTCGGGCTAAGATTTTCTAGTCTCATTTTATGTTTAATGTTCTAGGCGTATAGTTGTTCAATTGGAATATCTCTTTCCCGTGCTACTTCTGCAAAGGTACGTAAACTTTCTAAAGCATCGATTGCCGCTCTAGCATTGTTCAAAGGACTGTTTGAACCTAGCTGTTTTGCCAAAATATTTTTAACTCCAGCTAATTCTAAGACAGTACGTACTGCACCACCAGCAATTACCCCAGTACCAGGAGCAGCAGGGCGCATAAATACTTTTGCGCCACCAGCAACACCATTAGTAATGTGAACGATCGAGCTAGCTTTAGTTAGAGACACTTCTACTAGTTGTTTTTTTGCATCAGCAACGCCCTTACGAACAGCACCGATTACATCAGCAGCTTTGCCAACGCCAACGCCAACCTGTCCTTTTTCGTTACCTACAACGACGATCGCTCGAAAACTGAGTTTTTTACCACCTTTTACTACTTTGCTGACTCGGCGAATTTGAACTACTCGCTCTTGCCAAGCTGAGTCTTTATCTTTAGCGCGACCTTTTTTGCGCGACTTGTTAGATTTATTAGCCATAGTTATTATTTCTTATATTTTGCTCTAAAAGTCCAAACCAGCTTCGCGAGCCGCATCCGCCAAGGCTTTTACTCGACCATGATAAAGGTTACCACCACGATCAAATACTACTTTAGCTACTCCTTTTTCTTTAGCTCGCTCGGCTATTAGTTTACCTACTTCAACAGAAACATCACAAGTAGCACCAGAAGCTGATTTCTCAACGTTGAAGTCTGATGCGGCTGCTAAAGTATGCTGCGCTACATCGTCAATAACCTGAGCATAAATATGATTATTGGAGCGGAAAACACACAAACGTGGGCGTTCGGGAGTACCGCTTACTTTACTGCGTACCCGTCGATGACGGCGTTTTACTGATTCTTTGCGTGAAAGCTTCATTATTTCTTACTTACCTGTCTTACCAGCCTTGCGTCTTACCTGTTCGTCAAAGTAGCGTATTCCTTTTCCTTTATATGGTTCAGGAGGTCTGACTGCTCTAACTCTAGCAGCAACATTACCCACTACTTCTTTATTGATGCCACTTATAATGACTTCGGTATTTTTGTTTTCTACCGCTACGTCAATACCGTCAGGCATTTCCATTTCAACGGGCTTACTATAGCCTACGTTAAGAGTTAATTTCTTACCCTGGGCTTGCGCTCTATAACCAACTCCTTGAATTGATAAACGCTTTTGAAATCCCTGGGATACCCCATCTACCATGTTGGCAACAAGAGTGCGACAAAGACCATGGCGTTGACGACCCATTCGAGAGCCATTGGTAGGATTTACAACAATAGTGTCTCCTTCTTGTTTTACCTCAATTGGCTCGGGAATTACTCTTTCTAGAGTTCCTTTTGGCCCTTTTACGGTAATGTGCTGTCCTGAGATCTGCGCGCTCACTTTATCAGGGATGGGAATAGGCAATTTGCCAATACGAGACATTTTTAGTCCTCCTGTTTAATTACCAAACGTAACAGAGGATTTCGCCACCAACACCTTGGCTACGAGCTTCTCTATCTGTCATTACTCCACGAGAAGTGGAAACTATCGCAATACCAATACCACCAAGAACGCGAGGAATATCTTTTTTACGGGAATATACTCGTAGTCCTGGCTTGCTAACTCTTTTAAGCGTGCTGATGATTGGCTGGCGATTTCTGCCTTTATACTTTAAAGAAATTACGATAAACTTTTTGGGTATTTCCCCTGTTTCCTCGAAACCTTCAATAAAGCCTTCGCTTTGCAAGACTTGAGCTACTGCTTTAGTCATGCTAGTGGAAGGTACTTGAGTGGTTTGATGCTTGACCATACAGGCATTACGGATGCGGGTCAGCATATCTGAAATAGTATCGGTTGCTGCCATTATTTCCTATTTTCTATTATTAAATACGTAGGTAACGTTAATTGTCGCGAAAAGGCATTCCCATTTCTTTAAGTAGAGAGCGTCCTTCTTCGTCGTTAGAAGCGGAAGTAACGATGGAAATATCCATCCCTCTAATTTGATCGATGCTATCGTAATCAATTTCGGGGAACATTAACTGTTCGCGCACGCCCAAACTATAGTTACCACGACCATCAAAACTCTTGGGACTAATGCCACGAAAGTCACGAATACGGGGTAGTGCAAGAGCGATTAATCTTTCTAGGAAAGCATACATCTTTTCGCCACGAAGGGTTACCATTACGCCAACAGGCATTCCTTCACGAATTTTAAATGAGGCGATCGCTTTTTTGGCTCTGGTAACTACTGGTTTTTGCCCTGTAATTACGGTCAGTTCACGAATTGAGGATTCTAGGGCTTTAGCATTTTGAGATGCTTCGCCCAAACCGCGGTTAATCGTGATTTTGACTACTTTAGGAACTTCGTGTACGTTGCTAAAGCTAAACTGCTCTGTTAGCTTCGGTACGATATCTTCTTGATATCTAGTTTTTAGTGGTTTTGGCATGGTAATTGATTTTTCCTGGGCTTGGTCAGGAGACTATAAAGTAAAATTATCTAAAATTATCAGTGCGCTCAATCTTAGAAAACTAGTCAATAATTTCGCCAGTTTTTTTGAGCGTTCGCACTTTGCGACCTTCATCCGTGTAGGTATAACCAACACGACTTACGGTCTTTTCTTTATTTGAATAGTGCATCACGTTAGAGCTATGGATAGGAGCTTCAAAAGTCACAATCTGACCTGATTCTCCTTCTTGTTGGGGTTTGACGTGCTTGGTGCGTACATTCACTCCCTCAACAATTACTTGACTAGTTTTAGGATTTACTGTGGTTATTTCGCCTACTTTGCCTTTATCGCGTCCAGAAATCACTTGGATAGTGTCTCCTTTTTTGACGTGCATTCTATAGCGAGCAGGTCCTTTTTTCTGTGTTGCCATTTTAAATTACCTCTGGAGCTAAAGAGACGATTTTAGTAAAATTTCTCTCTCTTAATTCTCGTGCCACAGGGCCAAAAACACGAGTACCTCTGGGGCTTCCTTGTTCGTTGATAATTACCGCAGCATTATCATCAAAACGAATACTCATTCCGCTAGGACGACTCACTGTCTGTCTCGTGCGAACGATTACCGCCTTTACTACTTCGGATTTTTTAACACCCATATTAGGTAGAGCGTCTTTGACTACTGCCACTACGACATCGCCAATAAAAGCATAGGGACAATTCCCTTTGCCGATTACGCGCAAACACATCAGCTTGCGTGCGCCACTGTTGTCAGCGACATTTAGATAGGTTTGTTGTTGAATCATGTTTACTCTCGATCGCGGAAATTAATTTGATAGGAGTTAAAATTAAGATTTTTTGGATTCAATAATTTCCTCGAGCGTCCAGCGTTTAGTTTTGCTGAGAGGACGAGTTTCTTTGATCCGCACGAGATCGCCAGTTTTACACTGGTTTTCTGCATCGTGAACTTTGTATTTTTTAGTTCGGACGACAATTTTGCCGTATTTGGGGTGAGGAGAACGATTTTCAATCGCTACAACGATGGTTTTATCCATTTTGTCGCTAACCACTTCCCCTACTCTTTCTTTAACTGCCATATTTTATTCTCCTTTTGCAGCAGCGATTTCACGCTCCCGTTCTACAGTTAATAGCTGCGCCAAACGATGCTTGGCGTGTTTGAATAAATGAGGTTTTTCTAGGCGACGAGTTGCCTGTTCTAATCTCAGTTGAAATAATTCTCGCTTAACAGCTAAAATCTCTGCCGAGAGATCGTCTCCCTCAAGCTTTCTAACATCTTCAATCTTGGGTAAAGCCATAATTTTATTTGTAATCCTCGTCGCGGGTGACAAACTTAGTTTTGATTGGTAGCTTTTGGGCTGCCAATCGCATCGCTTCTCTGGCTATTTCTTCAGATACACCAGCCATTTCAAACATGATTCTGCCTGGTTTTACTACTGCCACCCAGAATTCTGGAGAACCCTTACCAGAACCCATACGGGTTTCTGCAGGACGCATGGTAACAGGTTTGTCTGGAAAAATCCGAATCCAAATCTTACCGCCCCTTTTGACATAACGAGTCATTGCTCGACGAGCAGCCTCAATTTGTCGGGAAGTAATCCAAGAAGGTTCAGTAGCCTGGAGAGCAAAGTCACCAAAGTTGAGAGTACTGCCACGATAGGCCATGCCTCTCATGCGACCACGGTGCTGTTTGCGATATTTCGTTCTTCTGGGACTAAGCATAATCTTAGTATTTTGCTAAATTAAGTGCTAAATAAATCTGGTTAATAATTATTCAGAGCGATCGTCAAATTTCTGACGACGACGCTGACGGCGGGGAGCTTGGCTCGGTGCTGCTGCTTCCTCTTGTCCAGGAATAATTTCGCCTTTAAAGACCCAAACTTTTACACCGAGAATTCCGTAAATCGTCAACGCGGTGCGGTATGAGTAGTCAATATCCGCTCTCAAAGTGTGCAGAGGAACTCGACCTTCTCTAACCCATTCTGTACGAGCAATTTCAGCTCCGTTTAAGCGACCGCTAACCTGAATTTTGATTCCCAAAACTTCAGCTCGTTGCGCTCTTTGTACTGCCTGACGAACAACGCGACGAAAAGAAACTCTTCGCTCTAGCTGTTGACAAATATATTCGGCAATCAAAGCTGCATCGGCATCGACACGGGGTACTTCAATTACATTAATGCGAATTTGGCGAGCGTTGCCTACCTTGGCCTGTAGTTCGTTACGTAGTTTTTCAATTCCTGAACCGCCACGTCCTACGACTACTCCAGGTCTAGCAGTATGAATTGCTAGATCGATTTGATCTGCCTTACGCTCAATTTTGACCTGAGAAATGCCCGCATTACTCAACTCTTTGTTTACGTAATCGCGAATTTTGCGATCTTCTTGTAGCAGTTCTGGATAACGTTTAGTGTCGGCATACCAACAAGATTGGTGTTCCTTGGTGACTCCTAAACGAAAACCCGTTGGGTGTATCTTTTGTCCCACAAATGTTTCCTCGTAATAGTAATTAATTAAGTTTCTAATCGGTTACTTCTGGCGCAACAGCCACAGTGATGTGACAGGTAGGCTTACGAATTTGGTAAGCTCGACCTTGCGCTCTAGGACGATAACGTTTGAGAACAGGGCCACCATCAGCAAAAGCTTTGCTGACCACCAAAGTTGAGGGGTCTAACCCATTGTTGTGTTCTGCGTTAGCCACTGCCGATCTCAATGCTTTGAGAATTGGCTCGCAGGCTTTGTAAGGCATGAATTCGAGAATGATTAAGGCTTCTCGATATTGACGACCGCGAATTTGGTCTAATACCCGTCTGACCTTAAAAGGAGACATACGGATATATCTGGCGATCGCCTTGACTTCGTTATTATTATCTATAGCCATAGTGATATTTGCTATCTAGCGTCTCCCTTTTTTGTCACCTTTAGCATGACCCCTAAAAGTACGGGTAGGAGCGAATTCTCCTAATTTATGTCCGACCATCTGATCGCTAATAAACACGGGAATGTGCTGGCGACCATTGTGTACGGCGATTGTATGTCCCACCATTAAAGGCAAAATGGTTGAGGATCTAGACCAACTTTTGATTACTTCTTTCTTATTGCTTGCATTCAGCTTCTCAATTTTTCTGAGTAGACTATCGGCAATAAAAGGCCCTTTTTTTAAAGAACGACTCATATTTTTAAGTTCAACAATAAATTAACGACGACGACGAACAATCAGTCTGTTGCTGGGCTTGTTTTTCTTACGAGTTTTCTTACCCAACGCTGGTTTACCCCAAGGAGAGACAGGACCACTTCTACCAATAGGAGCGCGTCCTTCACCACCACCATGAGGGTGATCGCAAGGGTTCATTGCACTACCACGAACTTCTGGTCTTCTACCCAAGTGGCGCATTCTACCAGCTTTACCAAGCTTTAGGTTGCGGTATTCAACGTTACCTACTTGTCCAATAGT
>ENA-ORXT01003026-ORXT01003026.1-marine-metagenome-genome-assembly--contig:-NODE-3026-length-19160-cov-11.016664_pt1 | contig 19160 bp, 18 predicted proteins | sample MGYA00237868_ERZ511482 | MGnify/ENA metagenome assembly ERZ511482 | reverse complement strand
AGAAGATGAAAAGTGAACAATATATATGCCAATTTCCATTATGCATGGAAATTTACACATATACGAGACCGAAGGGTATCAATAGACCTTCAAGGTATCCCCTTCTTTAGCAAGCTTAAAAAAACCGACACTAGGCAACTTTTTGACAGAAAAAGTAACCTTAAGAATAGATAAAATTAATTGGTAAGTACTTAAAATGAGTAAATAAGGCAGTCGTTTTCAATATAAGCGGCTGTAAAAACTTGCTAGAATGCCAATATTTACTCATTTTCTCATCTATTCATTTACTCATTGCGTATTTTAAGAAACTTAACCACAAAAAAGCGTAATTTTGCAAGTCTATGATACAGCGATATATTTTCGGCATATTACTAGGTTCCATTATCTTACTTGGCGCATGTAAGAGTGAATTTGAGAAGATTCGGACCAATCCGGACCCAGAGTTTTTGTATAAAAAAGCATTTGAATACTACGAGCAAGAAGAATACAATAAAGCACAAAGCATTTTTGAATTAATCATTAATGGCCTAAGAGGAAAAGCAGAAGCAGAGAAAGTCTATTTTCAGTATGCGTATACCCATTTCTATCAAGAGAAATATATACTTGCTTCCTACTACTTTAAAAACTTTGTTACTACTTACGGTAATAGTCCACTTAAGGAAGAAGCAGAATATATGTCTGCTTATTCTTATTACAAATTATCTCCTATTTATAGACTCGAACAATCGGCTTCTGTGCAAGCTATTGATGGTTTTCAGTTATTCATCAATACCTATCCAAATAGTGAAAGAGTTGCAGAAGCGAATACATTGATTGATGAATTACGAGCGAAATTAGAACGAAAGGAGTTTTCTATTGGACAACTCTATTACGATACGAAGCAATATCAATCTGCTACACGGGTATTCGAAAATATGTTAAAGGATTACCCAGATACAGAAAACCACGAAGCTATTCGGCATTTAATTGTAAAATCTGCGTACCTATTGGCAGAGAATAGCGTTTATGAAAAACAGAAAGAGCGATATGAGGCAGTTTTAGAAAATGCAACAGATTTTCTAAAAAAGTACCCAACTAGTAGTCGGGTAAAAGAAGTTAAAAATTTTATAACAGATGCCCAGAATGGCATTAAAAAATTTGACAATGTCGGATATAAAAACCAAGGTACAAGGGCTGGATCCTAATATTAGTGCTAGAGATGTAGAAGGTATGGCAAGGCCAGTTGGCAATATTTATCAAGCATTGGCCATTATTTCTAAAAGAGCCAATACGCTGTCTGTAGATTTAAAGGTAGAGTTACACACAAAATTGGAAGAATTTGCAGTAAGTTCTGATACTATTGAAGAAATTCATGAGAATAAAGAGCAAATTGAAATCTCTAAATTCTATGAGCGATTGCCAAATCCAGTAATTATAGCGATGGAAGAGTATTTAAATGATGAATTGCATTATCGCTTTAGTGACGGTAAGCAGAGTTCAAAACATGTTAGCCGTTATTAATAAAGTGCCCTTTATTTATTACGAAAATTTATAATAAAATGATGAATATCGCCTAGTGCGGTATTCATCATTTTTTATATAGAGGGGATTGTGTAAAAAGGAAAAACTTGATAAGTTTATCCAAGTGGTTAATAATTTTCAATTTTAAAAGAGTGTATAACGAAACGGTGGTACTCTAATAAACGAAAGTGCTAAATTCAAGAGAGTTTAGCAATCTAATTAGATTTATTCAATTTTTTTCCTTTTTGTAAAAAACACTTTTTACACAACCCCACAACTCATTTAAAATGTCCCTACAAGGAAAAAAAATCTTACTAGGTATCACCGGTAGCATTGCCGCTTACAAAGCTGCTTTTTTGACCCGTTTGTTAATAAAGGCAGGCGCAGAAGTACAAGTATTAATGACGAGGGCCGCAGCGGACTTTATCTCTCCTTTAACCCTATCTACCCTTTCCAAAAAACCAGTTTATACAGATGTGCATTCTTCAGATAGCTGGAACAATCATGTAGAATTAGGGCTGTGGGCAGATGTAATGTTGGTCGCTCCTTTAACGGCTACTACACTGGCAAAAATGGCAACGGGGCTTTGTGATAATATTATAGTCGCTACTTATTTATCTGCACGTTGTCCTGTGTTTGTGGCACCTGCGATGGATCTAGATATGTGGGCGCATCCAAGTACAAAAGCCAATATTCAGAAATTAGAGTCTTATGGCAACTATATTATCCCTGTTGGGCATGGCGAGTTAGCAAGTGGATTAATAGGTGCAGGCAGAATGGGGGAACCAGAAGATATTGTCCAGCATTTAGGTGCTTTTCTAGGGAAAACACTTCGATTGAAAGGCAAAAAAGCGATTGTTACGGCAGGGCCTACTTTTGAACCAATCGACCCAGTACGATTTATAGGCAATCGGTCTTCTGGAAAAATGGGCGTGGCTATTGCAGAGGCTTTAGCGGCGCAAGGGGCAAGCGTAGAATTAATACTTGGCCCTTCGCAACTTAGTACGAACACGCCTACTATACACACGACACGGGTGCAAACAGCACAAGAAATGTATGAGGCTGCAACTAAACACTTTAAAAAAGCACATATTGCGGTAATGGCAGCAGCGGTAGCGGATTATCGCCCAAAGATAGTCGCCGATAAAAAACTAAAAAAGGGAGATTTCGATTTGACGATTCCTTTGGAACGAACACAAGATATTGCGGCGGCATTGGGTAAGGTCAAAAAGAAAAAACAAGTGATTATTGGTTTTGCTTTGGAAACAAATAATGAGCTGGAGAATGCTAAAGGCAAACTACAAAAAAAGAATTTTGATATGATTGTGCTCAATTCTTTACAAGATAAAGGGGCAGGTTTTAAGCATGATACAAATAAGGTGACCTTTATAACAGCAGAGGAGGTGAAGGAGTTTCCATTAAAAACGAAAGTGGCGGTAGCCGAGGATATTGTGGAGAAGATTGTGGAGATTCTTTGATTTTTTTTGAAACACAAAAGGCACAAAAATTCACAAAAGGCTTTCACAAAAGATTGTAAAAATTATTTTACAAGACCTTTTATATCTTTTGCGTTTCAAGAAAGAAGTACAAACTTTTGTGAAAGCCTATTGTGAACTTTTGAGCCTTTTGTGTTTCAAAAAAAAAGTCGTAAATTATAATTTATTTACAATGTCCTATTGAAAGAAATCGTTAGAAACAAGCAAGCACTCAAAACTTTGAACATCCCTACCTTGTACCTTGTTTATATATAAAAGAGTGTTTGAAATTAAACCTAAACCTTTCTAATCGATGCAGCTATGCGAATAATTTTATTTTTTATAATAACAAGCATATTCTTTGCTTGCAATAGTACCTCACCTGAAACAGTAGTTATCGAAAGCAAAGAAAAAACAAATTCACCAAAAACAGCAACGGTCGCCTACCCTGCGGATATGCCACCTGTCTATGAGCAATTTGACGACTTAGCGTATATTTTTAATCAACAATCAGATACGACCTATATCATTAATTTCTGGGCAACTTGGTGTAAACCTTGTGTGGAGGAACTACCGTATTTTGAAGATTTAACAAAAAAATATAAAGATAGCCCCGTAAGAATTATATTGGTTAGTTTGGATTTCAAAAAGCAGTTAGTCAAAAAACTATTACCATTTATTAAAAAGCACCAATTCCAATCAGAGATCTTAATTTTAACGGATCCAGATGCCAATACTTGGGTAGATAAAGTAGATCCCAAATGGTCAGGGGCCATTCCTGTGACCTTAATTTACAAACAACAAAAAAGAGCTTTCTATGAGGAAGCTTTCGAGGATTTAGCAGCTTTGGAAAAAGTTGTTGAGCCGTTTTTGTAACCGTAGCTCGGACATTCCTGTCCGAGTAACACACTTGGCGTTGATAAAAAAGCGTTGTGTAAGAAGTGTTTACATCCAACGTAATTGCCAAATTTATTTGGCAGATTCTACTTGTTTTTTAGAACAAAATTTGACGTATTTTGAATCTGCCAAATAAATTTGGTAATTACGTTGGACTTAAACGCTTCTCAAATAAACGCTCTATATTTATATATATTAACTGAATTCAAAACCCATAATATTATGAAAAAAATCTTAGGTATTGCAGCCTTATTCTTAGCAGCTATTAGTGGCTTTGTAGCGACTAATGCAGACGGTATAGCCTTTCTAAAAGGAGAGGGACTAGCCATTGGCGATACAGCACCCGATTTTAATTTAAAGAATATTGACGGTAAAATGGTCTCCTTAGCTAGTTACGAAGCAGCCAAAGGTTACATCGTTATTTTTACTTGTAATACTTGCCCTTATTCTGTAATGTACGAAGATCGAATTATTGACTTACACAATAAGTATGCAGACCAAGGCTACCCAGTTATTGCAATCAATCCGAATGATCCAAGCGTTAGAGAAGGAGATAGTTATGAAAAAATGCAAGAACGAGCAACAGATAAAGCATTTCCTTTTGCTTATGTTTTTGATGCAAAACAGGAAATTTTTCCAGCTTATGGAGCGACCAAAACCCCACATGTCTTTTTGTTAGACAAAAATAGAGTCGTTCAATATATTGGTGCGATTGATAACAATGCGCAAGATGCGGAATCCGTATCTAGTCCTTATGTAGAAGACGCTATTGCGGCAGTAGTTGCAGGGAAGAAACCAGCGGTTGCCATGACGAAAGCAATTGGTTGTGGTATTAAAGTTAAGAGATGATTAGTCTATTAGTTGATTGGTTAATTTATAGCTATTTCATAACAGTTATGAATTAACCAACCAGCTAATGGTAGTGATATAAATGTAATGCCCAACTGAAGTCGAATGTAGGGGATACGTTGAAAGTCTATTGATACCACTACCCAACTAATAACCAATAATCAATCAACTAAAATCATGAAAACCTACCTCTCTTTATTCAGCCTATTGCTCTTGATTGGTATAAATGTCAATAGCCAGACGATTATGGTATCCGATCCCGTAACGCTTAAAAGTGATCAAGAATATGCCATTATTGGCCAACTCAAAGATCATATCCTACTCTATCAGGACAAGGCTAATGAGATTAAAGTGCAGGCATATAATGAAAAGATGGGTCTTAGTTGGGAAAAGGAATTAGAGTTAGACAAAAAAAGACCGACACCCTTAGAAGTTATAGGCGTTCAGAATCATTTCTTTTTAATCTATCGATTTAAAGACAAGGGACAGCATTTTATAAAAGTCCATAAATACAATGCCGCTGCTAATTTAGTAGATTCAATGATTGTTGTTAATTATGGAAAGCGATTCGCAACGCCTAAACCAGAAGTGATCGTATCGGAAGATAAACAGCATATTTTATTATTCCATACAGAATTTTACGCCAAATTCGAAGTCACTTCTTTTTCCTTGAAAGAAATGAAAGTGCTTTGGGAAGATAGCTTCTCGCCCAAGGACTTAAAATATGGCGGCGACTTCCAACAAATGTTGGTAGATAATAATGGCGCAATGCATCTAGTGCTTATCAGAGAAAACGACCGAGTTAAAAAAGATAAACCACACCATTTTGAAATATGGAGCCGTTACTCAGATCAAGAAAAGCCTATAAAAACGACCCTGGGATTAGAAGAAAAATTAACTTACGATGTGTTGTTTAGAGCAGATAACTTAAATAATTCGCTCCTTGCAGGGGGGATGTACTCTGAAAAGAACAAAGCCCGAACACAAGGCTATTATTTTTTAAATATACCGAATCAACAACCCCAGAAATTTCAATTGAATTTTCATGAATTTGAAGAGAGCTTTAAAGAAGAATTAGTAGAAAACAAAGGGAATACTAGTAAAGGGCTATATGATGTGGAAATACAATCCCTAGCGATTCGACGAGATGGGGGAGCATTAATTATTTGTGAGCAACGTAAAGAGTTAGAGCGAAAAAATCCTGCCTATACGCCTCCTACTTATGGTAGTGATAGAATCACTTATGCCGCAGACTATTTTTACGAAGATTTATTTATCATGGCTTGTAATCAAGATGGGAGTAAACACTGGGAAAAAATATTGCATAAAAAACAATACTCTCAAGGAGATGATGCTGCTTTTTCGTCTTTCTTTATGGCCAAAACGCCTCAGCATTTACGATTAATCTATAATGATGAAATTCGTAATGAAGGTATTGTTAGTGAATATTTAGTAAATGGTAGCGGTAGTTCTGATCGAAATAGTGTATTGAATACGGAGGACCAAGATTTGCGCCTACGACTAAGAGAAAGTTTGCAGACTGCTGCTAATGAAATTGTGGTACCAAGTGAGACAAAAAGTAAATTAAAATTGGTGAAATTGGTTTATTGATGTTGTATTGCTTTATTGTCTTATTGTTGTATTGCTGTATGACGTTGACAAATCGCAATACAACAATAAGACAATAAAGCAATAAAACAATACAATAAGAAAACAGCCTTAATAAATTGTGAAAACGAGTATATAAAAAGCATATCACTTTATTAATTTTTCATTAAAATGTTGTTATTTTTGCGAATTTTATAAATTTTTAAAAAAATCTTTAAAAAATTTGCATCAAACAGGCACTTGTTCTATCTTTGTGTCAACAATAGAAAATACAAAGGTATTTTTTTAATTGACAATACAAACACTGTGAGGTGATGAAACTGGCAGCCATGCCCTCCTGTCTCGGGGGTGAGGAATCTAGGATAAACGATTGAGCAATCAATTGGCTAACTACTTCGTGAAGGTTCGACTCCTTCTCTCACAGCTATAATTTTGAATGAAGAATTTTGAATGGACGCTATCGTAAAGCGATAAAAGAATCGTCTTTTAAAACGAGTTGTCCATTCAACATTCAAAATTACTAACACTGTAAGGTGATGAAACTGGCAGCCATGCCCTCCTGTCTCGGGGGTGAGGAATCAGGGATAAACGTAGTATAACGGGTTGACCACTATCTTTCTTTTGTGCTATGGCTAACCGCCTCGTGGAGGTTCGACTCCTTCCCTTACAGCTACTAAAGCCCGTTAATGACACTAGTCATTGACGGGCTTTTTTTATGATATTGACTATCAATTGTTCATAAAACAGGGCATACACAGTATAGGAAACGAGGAAGGCATAAATTTATCGCTTTAGAAAACCCTGACTATTCCTTTACAAATTTAATTTTTGGGAGTAAATAAACTAACTTTTTAATTTCTAGTTGTGTAAAACGAATAGGATTGTTTTTAAGTTCTACGGTTAATGTGGAAGAAAGATAAATTACTAGATCATTGACAAACTTAAAGATGTTTTCTGGTTTGATAATTTCGTTGGAGTTTAAAAAGAGCCTAGTTAAGCTTGGGAGTTTATCTAAATTTTCTATCTTACTAATGTAATTGGAAGACAAGTCTAGCCTGGTTAACTTAGGAAGTTTATTCAAATTTTCTATCTTTCTTATTTGGTTAGTGTACAAACTCAACGTAGTTAGATTAGAGAGGTTATCTAGGTTTTCTAGTTTCCTAATTTGGTTATTAAAAAAGCTTAGCCTGGTTAACTTAGGAAGGTTATCCAAGTTTTCTAGCTTGCTGATTTGGTTGCGGGACAAGCTTAGATGTGTTAAATTAGGAAGATTATCCAGATTTTCTATCTTGCTTATTTGGTTGCGAACCAAACTCAGATCTGTTAAATTTGGAAGGTTCTCTAGATTTTCTATCTTGCTTATTTGGTGGAAGGCCAAACATAGTTCAATTAAACTAGGAAGATTATCCAGGTTTTCTATTTTGGTAATTTGGTGGCTAGACAAGTTCTTGCTAGACATGTCCAGTTTAGTTAATTTCGGAAGATTATCCAAATTTTCTATTTTGGTAATTTGATTGGAGTCTAAATTCAGCGCAATTAAATTAGGTAAGTCATCTAGGTTTTCTATCTTGGCAATTTGATTGGAAGACAAGTATAGCGTATTTAAGTTGGATAAGCTATCCAGATTTTCTAGCTTCCCAATTTGATTAGAATACAAGGATAAGGTAGTTAAATTACGTAAGTTATCTAGATTTTCTATCTTGCTAATTTGATTGGAGTCTAAATTCAGCGCAATTAAATTAGGAAGCTTATCCAGATTTTCTATCTTGCTTATTTGGTTGGAAGACAAGTATAGTGTAGTTAAATTTGGGAGCTTACCCAAATTTTCTATCTTGCTAATTTGGTTAGAGGATAAGCGTAAGTCTGTTACCCATGAGTACTCATTTACTTCTTTTGGGATTGTAGTTAATTCACATTCACTTAGGTCTAATTCTTCTGATTTATTTGTTTTACATGATGCTAATCGTTGGATAACTTCTTTTGATAAGTTTGTGTTCATATATAATATTAAACTTTAATAGTAGTGATGCTAACAATGTATCGGGATATCGTCATAAATCTGATATAAAGTGTGAATATAAGTAGTTGATAGCGAATTTAGTGTAAAATTTTTAGACTGTAGAATACCTCTTATAGATGGTGTTTTGAATTATAGTTTGATGTCACAAGCAGGTAATAGATAAAAAATTTTATTACTCTCCGATTTAGCAAGAGGATTCTCAGATAGATCTAGATCTTTTAAATTTTGTAGATGTATAATCGAATAAGAAATACTTGAAATATGATTTAAAAGTATCCCACAATATAAAGAATTTCGCCAGAAATAATCCTTCACATTTTTTGAGATGATCCCGCTACATTGAACCTTTACTTACCTAAAATCTATAGCTTATGGAATTTATCGAGGTTTTCAATTTTGGTGATTTCAATGCTAGTTTATTTGTCTTCATGGAGTGAGTGAGTTATTAAATGAAAATAGATATTACCTAAGTACTAATATAATTACTTAACGTATTTGTACGTTTTTTTAGGTATATCGGCAGTCACCAAGGCATGGTTATCTTGCCAAGAGATTGAAATGCTATTTTTTAGATATACTCTAGCTTTGTTTTTTTACCCATTCGTACTACAAAAGGAGCTGATTATCGCAAAGGTCAAGATAAGTTAAGCTAGTGAGTTGTGCAATCTCTTTTGGTAATTCTTGGAGTTTATTCCAGTGAAGATCAAGATGATTTAAGCTAGTGAGTTGTGCAATCTCTTTTGGTAATTCTTGGAGCTGATTCGCACTAAGGTCAAGATGATTTAAGTTAGTGAGTTGCGCAATCTCTTTAGGTAATTCTTGGAGCTGATTCGCACTAAGGTCAAGATGATTTAAGTTAGTGAGTTGCGCAACCTCTTTAGGTAATTCTTGGAGTTGATTCCGGTGAAGGTTAAGATAAATTAAGCTAGTGAGTTGTCCAATTTCTTTAGGTAATTCTTGGAGCTGATTAGAGCGAAGGTTAAGTTGATTTAAGTTGGTGAGTTGCGCAATCTCTTTAGGTAGTTCTTGGAGTTTATTCGCACTAAGGTTAAGCTGATTTAAGCTAGTGAGTTGCGCAATCTCTTTGGGCAATTCTTGGATCTTATTCCCGCTAAGGCCAAGATGATTTAAACTAGTGAGTTGCACAATCTCCTTAGGTAATTTTTGGAGTTTATTTCCGTTAAGATTAAGATAAGTTAAGCTAGCGAATTGCGTAATCTCTTTAGGAAATTCTTTGAACTTATTCCAGTAAAGATCAAGATGATTTAGGCTAGTGAGTTGTACAATCTCTTTAGGTAATTCTTGGAGATGATTACTGTGAAGGTCAAGCTGAGTTAAGCTAGTGAGTTGTGCAATCTCACTAAGTAATCCTTGAAGCTTATTCTTGCCAAGGTTAAGATAAGTTAAACTAGTGAGTTGCGCAATCTCTTTAGGGAATTTTTGGAGCTCATTAGAGCAAAGGTCAAGATGATTTAAGTTGGTGAGTTGCGCAATCTCTCTAGGACTTAAATGGAGTCGTCAATTTTTTAAAGGTCGTTTTGGGCGTGAAGTCTTTTATTACCTCGTAACTTTCTGGAAGATAATGGCAAAATTTGTATTCGCTTGGATTATTAATTAATTCAATTTTCTTTTCTAGTAGCGCAGTATACAGCATTTCATATTGATTGGGTGTCAACATCCAACCTCTATAAATGGCAGTGCCTTTTTCCTCGTATGGTTTGACCCTTCTTAAAGCAGCTTCCACATTTCCTTTTTTCAATGCTTCGAAGCTAATTAAGGAAGTAGGAATAAATTGTTGTTTGGCAGCTTTATATTCTGCTGCATACATATAATCTACTTCTTTGGAACTGAATCCGCTATCACAATAAAGGAGTCTCATGGTTTGATTTACTTTTTCAAATTCTTTTGTATTCGCTTCGTAATTGCTTCAATGGAACCAATCCCATCAATATCTTCTACATCCATTATTGTTTTCAAATAATTGATAGCTGGTTGCGTATTTTCTTCAAATACCTGAATTCTTTTTATATGAACCCGTTCATCTCTGTCATCTTTTCGTTTTGAATTTTTCGCTCGTTCTTTTGCTCTTTTAAGTAATTCCGCTTTAGGAACTACAATATTGACTACTTGATTAATTTCCTGCTTATTTTCTTGTAGTAAGTTGACTAAGGTTTGTACCTGTGGCGGAGTTCTCGGATAACCGTCGAGTATGATTCCTTTTTCTTGGTTATTTTCCACCAATATTTGACGCAACAAATCTTTCATTATTTCATCTGGAACAAGCATCCCTTTTTCTTCAAAGTCTTTCATCACTGCACCAATTTTGGTGTTATTATCTTTTTCTGCTCGGATTCTTTCGCCTGTTGATATATGTTGATAACCAAGCGTCTTTTCTAATATTTCACATTGGGTTCCTTTTCCTGAATAAGGTGGGCCCGTTATTATTAGTATTTTCATGTATTATTTTTTAATCTAAATGTTGGAACAAACCCGCCTTGATAAGTTCCCACTACGGGAATGAGCTGATCACCCGCCTGATCCACTGGATATTTTTTCTGGATCATTGGATACCAATTTTTATCCTGATAGTGCAATTGCCTATAGCTCGTAGCACCTTCCGGACGAACTAAAAGGTGATACCCGCCTCTCGTTTCTACAACGGTATAATTCTCTTGTCCGATTTCTCGATTTAACCAGGGTACATCTAAGTCTATCGTTTTATCATCAATGTCGAAATCGACATAACAAGTTCTGGACTTTGATTTTTGGATGCAACTAAGCGCCTCCGCATGTAGGTTATAACTTTTTGCTTTCATTAAATCCCAACATTTCCGACCCATTAATTCCGTTGCCATTTTCATACATCGGGGGTTCAAAGAAATATATAAAGCCAAAGCTTGTTGTGGGGCATCTCCATGTTTTAGTTTCCAAGTTCCAAGAGGTAGTTCTAGTTGCCTTATTTTATTGACCAATCTTTCTTTGCTGGAGGTAAATCTTTTTAATTGTGTTTTATCGTTTGCTTGAATTTCTTCTTCGCAATATTTTTTTCTTGCGAATAAAGAAACATAGTATTTTTCATTGTCTTGCAATTCAGGAAGCCAATCAATGAACGCCCTTAATTTGTTTTCGTCTGCTATAATTTGGTAATTCATGTTCTTTATTTTATGCTTTTTGGTAGATAAAGACAATTCTTAACTACTATACCTTTATATCCCAGCAATAGTTCCTCGAATGATTGCCGCTAAGCATCGAACAAATTTGTATAAGTCCTCAATAATCTTTATTTTCATAGCGTAAAACGGGTTATTAATCCGTGTCTAATGCTTTCTTAAATTACATTTACTGGGGTTTGTGAAAAAAGTATTTGCGTTCAACGTAATTGCCAAATTTATTTGGCAGATTCAAAATACGTCAAATGTTATTTTAAAAAAACGTGAAACGGTTAGAATCTGCCAAATAAATTTGGCAATTACGTTGAACGCAAATACTTTTTTTATAACCTCTTTACTCTTATTCATGCCAAACCCATATATTGATCTATTTGATGAAGAAGGTAAGCCCAACAAAATACCGAGGACAGAAATTCCAGCGGACCCTATCGACGATCACCAATTTGAAACAGATGGCAAAGAAGCCTTAGATGAGATACTAGAAAGTATTCAAGCCTTTAATCAACAGGCAGAAAGTTTCTCCAAATTATTGAGTCAAGCTCGTGCCATTGATCATAAAGATCATATAGGATTAATTCGATTTTTTGTTGTACTAGAAGACAAACACAATCAAAAGAGTCTTGCTAGAGAAAAAAAATATCACGAATTATTACAAACTAAGTTTGAGCGAATTATTGTGCCTATGCGAGATTTAGCACAGTTGCATCTCCAAACGATTCAACAATTTAATAGGGACATAGATAAGAATTACTATTCCATGGAAAAAACGGATCGCACTGTGAAATCGGAAAAAGCAATGGCGATAGAAGGCATTAATTTACAGCGTAAAATATTGGCGGATGGCAATAATAATTTAGCCATTTTAAAGGATGCTTTGATTGGAACGGAGCGTAGAATTAAAAAATACATAAATGCTGGTGGTATTGATAATATTTCTACTTCCGAATATGAAATGATTGTCCAAAAAAGAACGGCTTTAACGAGCGGACAAAACCATCAGTTTAACTATACTTTTTTTAATGTAAATTTATTGGATAAGACCGTTATTTCTTTGGGCTTGTATATGAAGGAAACGACCGCTCAGTATTTAGGAAAGTTGTTGATGGCTTTTGAGATGAATTAAGCAGGATACTCCACATAATTCCTCGGCGTTTCATACAACCTCACCGTCAATTCAAATTTATCGTCCAGATGTTTTCTTAAAATTTGCCAAATAACATAGCATACATTTTCGGCGGTAGGGTTCAAGTCTTTAAATTCTTCCGTATCTAGGTTTAGATTTTTATGATCAAAGCGGTTTTCTATTTGCTCTTTAATGAGCTGTTTTAAGATTTTTAAATCAATTAAGTAGCCAGATTCTGGATCTACCTCTCCCACCACTTTTACTTCCAATTCATAATTGTGTCCATGATAATTAGGGTTATTGCATACCCCAAATACTTCTTTGTTTTTTTCATCCGACCACTTGGGGTTGTGTAAGCGATGTGCCGCATTAAAATGGGCTTTTCGGTAAGCAGCAATTCTCATGGTTTATTGTTTAAAAAAGGAACAAACTAAATAAGGTTTTGGTTGTTAAAAAACACCACACCCATAAGGATTATACAAATATAACGTTATAAGTTCCATAATTTATTCCGAATATCCAAAAAGTAAAAGTATGTCATCCGATCGAAAAATTATTAAAGAGGCTGTTAAGAGAGTAAGTAATAGAAAGTATTTTTGGCGGCATTTTGTCATTTTTGTGGCAGGTAGTTTTCTCTTATTTATAATAAGTATCGATTCTTGGACGGCCCCTGTATGTATTCTTTTATCCTTAATTTGGATGCGCCTTCTAGCTTTTCATTTCAAATGGGCTTATCCGGAGGTAGCTAATGATTGTATATTAGCCTTCCACGAAGGGGCGGAAGATGTAGCAATAGATAGGGAAATTAGAAAAATAGACTGGGAGGAAGGATTGCCTAAGGAACCCTTAGAATTAAAAAAAGAACCACAGCGATTTGTGCTTAAACCTTTGTTGAATCGAGATTATGAGGAGGGAGATCTAGTTTAAAAAAAGAAGCCAAAAGAAAAGAAGTCAGAGGTCAGACCGAAAAATAAATTTTTCTGTCAGAAGTCAGATTTATGACGTGTTCCTAGACGTTTTTTTGAAACACAAAAGAAACAAAAGGGTTTTCACAAAAGATTGCTGTATGTTTTACGTTTTACTGGTATGTTTCAAAAAGCAAAAACCTTTTGTGAAAACCCTTTTGTTTCTTTTGGTCCTTTTGTGTTTCAAAAAAAAAACGTCTTTTACACTAGCGGTACGTCTAGGAACACGTCATACATCTCACTTCTGACAATAAAATGGTCTGACTTCTGACTTCTTTTCTTTTGACTTCTTTTCAAAACGCTGCTGCCACCTCCACACTCATCCGTTCCTTACTAATAGGATGTTTAAACTCAATCCACTCTGCATGAAGGTGCAATCGTTCTCCTTTGGTGCCATACAAATCGTCTCCAAGGATGGGCAAGTGTAGACCGAGGGCATGGGCTGCATGGACTCGTAATTGATGCGTGCGCCCTGTGATGGGAAAAAAATGAATCCTTGTTTGTTGCTTGCTTCGCTGCAAGACCTTCCATTTAGTTTGGGCAGGTTTTCCAGATTCATAGCAGACCAATTGCCGAGGTCTATCGTTCCAATCTACCCGTAAAGGCAAATCAATAATGCCTTCTTCTTGTTGCACGATTCCTTCTAATAAAGCTACATATCTTTTTTTAATGGTTCGTTTAATAAACTGGTATTGCAGATACTTATGGATTTCTAGCGACTTGGCAATGAGTATTAAACCCGAAGTGGACATATCTAATCGGTGTACCACTAATGGACCGGTGGCGGTAGGATATTTCAATTTCATTCGATGCGCAACAGAATCTTTAATCGTCTTGCCTGCTACGGATAAAAATTCCGCCGGCTTATTGATGACCAACAGATAGTCGTCTTCGTACACAATGTCTAGCACTTTTCCTTCCGCAGGATTTTTTAGCAAGGGATTTTCATCCATTAAAATACCATCAAGCATGTGTGCTAAGATGGGTTTACACTTGCCTAAGCAAGCAGGGTAGAATTGCTTGTGTTTTCGGATAGCCGACTTGGGCGATTTGCCCCACCAAAATTCTGCCATTGCCACAGGGCGCATTTGATGCTGAAAGGCATATTGTAATAATTTTGGGGCGGCACATTCCCCTGCCCCACCTATAGGCACTTTATCTTGAAAAATATCCAATAAACTTTTTATTGCTCCTGCTTGATTTAAAAACCGATACTCCTTAAATAGTCTATTTTGTAAGCTGTTCGATTTATTTTTCCGTTGCGTTTTAAGTGCCTTAATTTGGGAGCTATAAACATCGACCTTTTTTTGATAAGCAGCCAGTCTATCTTTCCAATAGGCCGATAGGTCTTTCAATTGATAATTCCCCTTAATACTTTCCTTGCTTAATTCCGCTTCTAGTTGTTGAAAATCTTCCGAGCTAAGCTTTTCTTTTTCTTCTTGTCTACGGATTTTTCTTAATTTCTTTGCCGCCTTTATGCTTGCTTTTTTTTCTTTTAAATCGGTCTCAGCGAATGCCGTTTCCTTTTCTAATTCGGCTATACTCGCCAAATAAGCAGGGCTTGCTTCTAATACTTTTACTCGTTGGTTCAGGTCATTAAGTACCGCCATTCCTTGATTCAAAAAACTACCCTCCGTCAACATATCATAGACGGGCGGAACAAATCTTTCATGGTGGTTGCTATTCGCCAATTTACCAGAGAAGGCCGCCAAATAGCCAATCTGCTGTTCTTTATTCTGCACCACCAAGACCCCAAACATTTTCCCAATAATTAAATCGGCTTTTTCGGCATCCCAAAAATTATGCTTCCAAGCGGTTTGTGTCTCAATATAAGCCTGCAATTCTTTCGCTGCTAACAAACTCAAGGGATGCGGCTCGTAATAAAATGGAAAGGTGAATCGCGATGGTAAGTTGTATTCTGTAATGGGGGATTGGAAGGGGGTGAAACAATTTTCTGCTGTGGCCATGTTCGGTGCTATCTGTTGCTTTTGTTGGATTAGCAATAAAAGATGCGAAAATACATATCTTTCTTTAATAAGTGGCAGTTCTCGCTTGTATGGAATGCGCCCAATTAAACAAAGTCAGGAACGAATTGAGGAAAGTCGTCGCAGTCCTCGCCTGTATGGAATGCGCCTATTTCACGAAACAGAACAATTATATGATTTCCACAAGTCGCAGTCCTCGCCTGTATGGAATGCGCCCCTAAACGCCAATTTTAGAAAAACACTTCAACGAAGTCACAGTCCTCGCCTGTATGGAATGCGCCACAATACGAAAACTGGTGCTATGTTTCGGATACAAGTCGCAGTCCTCGCCTGTATGGAATGCGCCATCAATATCCTAATAACCACAGAAGATGACATCAAGTCGCAGTCCTCGCCTGTATGGAATGCGCCCATACGGGTTCTGGTATGCCTGTCTATGTAAGGAACAGGTCGCAGTCCTCGCCTGTATGGAATGCGCCCTTGAAACTGTATAACAGTAAAATGACGTTTCTTGCGTCGCAGTCCTCGCCTGTATGGAATGCGCCATCCACCGCTTCCCTCTCTGTAACATAAAATGATTGGTCGCAGTCCTCGCCTGTATGGAATGCGCCAACTCAATGCGAATTACAAGAATACTACTTAAGAACGTCGCAGTCCTCGCCTGTATGGAATGCGCCATAAAGCCACAAGAACAAATTATAATTTCCAGAGAGTCGCAGTCCTCGCCTGTATGGAATGCGCCTGTAAATGGATGGTACGCAGTAAGCATAGATGAACAGTCGCAGTCCTCGCCTGTATGGAATGCGCCATTGACGAACGATTAAGTAATGTAGAAGCTACTGTATCGCAGTCCTCGCCTGTATGGAATGCGCCAGAAAGAAGAACAGGAAAGGAAAGGCCCAGATCCGTCAGTCGCAGTCCTCGCCTGTATGGAATGCGCCCTTTACTCTTTTGAAAGAAGAATTTTCTACAGCTTCGTCGCAGTCCTCGCCTGTATGGAATGCGCCTTCTACTAAAAATAGAAAAACAAACTTAGCCCATATCGTCGTAGTCCTCGCCTGTATGGAATGCGCCGAGTCAAAATCGAATGCTTTAGCGGTAAGAAAAAGTTGTCGTAGTCCTCGCCTGTATGGAATGCGCCATTTAGTGATTGAATCTACTTGTAATAGACATTGCTGTCGTAGTCCTCGCCTGTATGGAATGCGCCAACTGCACAGTCGGCGGTGGTGCCTGCCCTACCCTATTGTCGTAGTCCTCGCCTGTATGGAATGCGCCTTGACTATGGCGTTCAAAATCCCGAAGAAATCAAGTCGTAGTCCTCGCCTGTATGGAATGCGCCCAATAAATAGACTGACTAATAAGAAGGATATAGAGGGTCGTAGTCCTCGCCTGTATGGAATGCGCCCAATCAGGTAGGAAGTGTTCAGTTTCTCTTTTTGTCGTAGTCCTCGCCTGTATGGAATGCGCCTTCTACAGGTGCAACATTCGGATCGTTGTTATTGTAGTCGTAGTCCTCGCCTGTATGGAATGCGCCATGGCTCAGGAGAGATAAGTTATTACGTAGGAAACGGTCGTAGTCCTCGCCTGTATGGAATGCGCCCAGAACCCCCTCTTCAAAAAGCGATACTGAAGCAAGGTCGTAGTCCTCGCCTGTATGGAATGCGCCCTCATGCGCAAGGAGACTTCTACTAATTCGTATTTTTGTCGTAGTCCTCGCCTGTATGGAATGCGCCTTTTGAAGAAATGATAGAAATAGATGACACTATCAGTCGTAGTCCTCGCCTGTATGGAATGCGCCGTAGTGCTTCGTTTTAAGTATTCTGCCGTCTAAGATGTCGTAGTCCTCGCCTGTATGGAATGCGCCTTCTAGTCAATCTACGAGTACCCGCCGCTCTTCTTGTCGTAGTCCTCGCCTGTATGGAATGCGCCTAATTCAGGAGTTAGAAATATATTTTCTTCTGTGATGTCGTAGTCCTCGCCTGTATGGAATGCGCCCCACCATAAAGATACAACTTTGATTTACAAGGAGTTAATCTTTCAAGAAGATATAGATTATTTTGCTAAATAGCAGGCGGTTTATAATGGTAAGTAATTGAATAGTAGGTTTTTAGGAAGATGATAGCTCTTGATTTTGTAATAAAAAGCGATCGACGACTTTTTAATTCGCTAATAGTCAAGTAGTTATACTGGATAGCTATTGTTGTTTTTTATTGCACGATTTATAATTATGTATAAAGTGTTGATAATTATAAGATTAAGAAAATTTTCCAAATTACGCTATTCGAGGTCGACAACTACTTATGCTATTCTTATTAGTTTGCCTTACTGCCATAAATAACGAATCATAAAAGAAGAAGTCATAATTTATTTTTCTATCCCTGTATTTGTACTTAATTAAACTTTATTTCTGTGCTTCTTTCATTTCCTTACTATACCTTACAAGGGTCGCAGTCCTCACCTAATTGGAATGCCTCTCTGACTAAAGCGAATGTGGAAAAGAAAGTTTTGGTATATGGTCGCAGTCCTCACCTAATTGGAATGCCTCTCTGACGCGAAACTACAGTGCCGAACGTAGATCAATGATGGTCGCAGTCCTCACCTAATTGGAATGCCTCTCTGACTTATTTCAGGTCTGTCAAGTACATTAGCTGGTAGCTGTCGCAGTCCTCACCTAATTGGAATGCCTCTCTGACAAGTGTAAGCATCGATGCAGAAAAGAAGTGGGTCGCAGTCCTCACCTAATTGGAATGCCTCTCTGACGGGATAGTTTTTAGCCCTGGAAGGAATGACATGGTCGCAGTCCTCACCTAATTGGAATGCCTCTCTGACAGCTCAAGAACTCCTATCCAAGAAAGACTTTCGTCGCAGTCCTCACCTAATTGGAATGCCTCTCTGACACTAACTTAAAATAAGTATGAAAGAACTAAGAGCGTCGCAGTCCTCACCTAATTGGAATGCCTCTCTGACATTTTGTTCCTCTTGCTAAGGATAAGGATGAAATCGTCGCAGTCCTCACCTAATTGGAATGCCTCTCTGACTTACGAGTAATGTTCGGAACTAGTAAACTGATTGTCGCAGTCCTCACCTAATTGGAATGCCTCTCTGACAATTAAATTTTTTTGATTATGGTTACTTTACCTGTCGCAGTCCTCACCTAATTGGAATGCCTCTCTGACTTTAGAAGGGAAAGAATTAAACGAAAATGAAACGTCGCAGTCCTCACCTAATTGGAATGCCTCTCTGACGCCAATGAAAATGAATCCAAATCAGAAGCGATGGTCGCAGTCCTCACCTAATTGGAATGCCTCTCTGACCATTCTTCGCGCAAAGCGAAGACCAACAATGGAGACTGTCGCAGTCCTCACCTAATTGGAATGCCTCTCTGACATTAAATCTAATTATTATGTTTGAACCAGAAGATGTCGCAGTCCTCACCTAATTGGAATGCCTCTCTGACTTTAACACTTTTAAAACTTATTTTAATGTCTAACGTCGCAGTCCTCACCTAATTGGAATGCCTCTCTGACTCAAATTCTTGTAATAGAGAGTATTGAATATGTCGCAGTCC
>ENA-ORXT01003025-ORXT01003025.1-marine-metagenome-genome-assembly--contig:-NODE-3025-length-19161-cov-33.788776_pt1 | contig 19161 bp, 18 predicted proteins | sample MGYA00237868_ERZ511482 | MGnify/ENA metagenome assembly ERZ511482 | reverse complement strand
CTCATTCGTTCTTGCCTTGATCCATTTTGAACAATTCTAAATCCTTTTCCGTCATCTAAAAATAGAAATGGTATAAAATCACTTTTTTACCTACTAATCTATTTTTAACGAAAAAAGTCAAAGCTAATTCCGATAAATAATTTTTCAATTTAACTCAAAGAAGCACCTAACTAATATACATAGGGAATAAGTTTTTTTACTCTTTCTCTATATTGCTGATAACTTTCTGACCCGCCATAATCTTCCTCTCTAGATTTCTCAATAGGAGGAATACCACTGAATTTTACAAGAATAAAAATAATCCATAACGGGCTGATCACCGTATACCAATATGCGCTTCCATTGCTAGAAATACAATAGATGAAGATGCCGATCCAGACTAATATTTCTCCTAGATAATTAGGAAACTGAACAAAGCTATATAGACCAGATTGTATAAATGGGGTTGGAGGCTTAGTTAATTTTTTGAATTGAGACTTTTGGTAGTCACTTACAACTTCTAAGAGCATACCTATCGACCAAATTATAAACCCTGCTATACTTATAATGGAGACATCACCCACATTGACATGCGTAAAAGATCTTATAAAAGAAAGGGAGAGAATGATGATACTGATCGCCTGCATCACCCAAAAACCCAAAAAAGAAATAGCACTTTTTCTGATATAATCGAATCTTCTATCTCGTCCCATTTTCTGAATTCTAAGATATAGAAATCCTGCTAGCCGTATAGCCCAGATACTGATCATCAGGAATAGAATGGTCTGGTATGTCGTACGGCTAGAATATTGGAAAAAGAGGAACGAGACGAATAAGAAAAATGATCCGCCATAGCTGAGATCCGTGATTTTGTCACTTTGATTGAGATAAGCCCAGAGGAAAAATAGACCTTGGCTAAGAAAGATGACTAGAAAACTGACAATGTATATATTCATGCGGAGATGTAGTAATTCATTAATACCTAAATGATATAGTGCGCTAATTGTTCTAAAAGCTTGTGTTTTAGTGATTTTCGTCTATAAAATCCCCTACCTGAGAGGAAGTACGATAATTTTCGTAGATTAGTCTTGCTTATACAGTACGCATATGCATTTCCACACATATATATTTATTACATTTGCGTTCAATTAACTAAATAGAAAGCAGTCATATGAACTCCTTTAAAAATATAAAATCTATAAGTAGCTGGACAGTATTTATCATAGCACTAGTGGTATACTACCTTACGGCTGAGCGAACAGGTAGCCTCTGGGATTGTGGGGAATTTATTTTAGGAGCGTATAAGCTAGAGGTGGTACATCCGCCAGGAGCGCCTTTGTTTCTACTTATAGGTAGATTATTTGCTTGGGTGGCGGAAATCTTTTCTTCTGACCCAGCAGATATTGCATTTGCGGTGAATCTCATGTCCGGAATTGCGACAGCTTTTTGTGCTTTTTTTGTGGCAAGAACGACAATGCTTTTTGGTAAAAGAATGTTTTCTACTGAGGAACATGCAGAAGATACAGCTGGAATAAATTTAGGAATTGGTCTAGCGGGATTAGTGGCAGGTCTAGCAACAGCGTTCTGTTCTTCTATCTGGTTTTCTGCTGTGGAAGGGGAGGTATATGCGCTTTCCACAATGTTTACAGCTATGACTTTCTGGGCGGCTACTAAGTGGTACACTAAGCCTGACGATAGTGTGAGCGATAGGTGGTTGATTTTTGTTGCCTATTTAGCTGGTCTTTCGATAGGGGTTCATTTGTTGAGCTTACTGACTTTTCCAGCGATTGCGCTGATGTATTATTTTAAGAAATCAGAGAAAGCTTCCTTTATCGGAGCAGTGTTCAGTTTAGCGATAGGGGCAGCGATGATAGGTCTGATACAAAAATTTATTATAGTCGGGATACCTTCCATGTGGAAGACTTTTGAGTTTACTTTTGTCAATTCTTTAGGGATGCCTTTTCATTCTGGATTACTACCTACGATGCTGGTCGTTGCCGTATTCTTTTTCTCTATCATTAAGATGACAACCTCTAATGTGAAGAAGAACTTATATACGATTCTCAGTGGTGTATCCTTACTTATACTTATCCTTACTGCATTTTCAGGAGCATCTATGATTCTGTTTGCCTTACTAACCATAGGAGGGACTTATTATATGTCAAAAGGAAAGGGTGCCCGATTCAATTATGCTATACAGCTGATTGCACTTGCGGCATTATTTGTTACGATAGGATTTTCTACGATAGGTGTTGTTGTTATCAGAGCGAATGCTGACACGCCGATCAACATGAACGTTCCTAGTGATGCCTTCAGACTTCTGCCATATATAAATAGAGAGCAGTACGGAGAAAGAGCGCTATTACATGGTCCGCATTTCGATGCCAAGCCAAAAGATCTAAAAAGAGAAAAGAGATACGGTAGAGTAGGTGATAGGTATGAAGTAGTAGAAGAGAAACTAGAGTATGTATATAGTGCCTCTGACAAGATTCTTTTCCCGAGAATAGGGCATACTGATCCTGGAAGACCTGCCTTGCACAGGCAATGGTATAAGTCTATTTTTGGAAAAACCTTTTCTGGAAAACCAGGCATGGGATATAACCTTGCTTACATGCTTAACTACCAAGTGGGATGGATGTATGTAAGATACTTTATGTGGAATTTTGCAGGGAAGCAAAATGGAGAACAGGGGTATTACCCTTGGGATAAGAGAAAAGGACACTGGAAATCAGGTATAGGATTTATAGATGAGATGAAGCTATACAATATGGATCAGATTACAGATACCATGAGAGCAGATCCTTCTACAAATAAGTATTACATGCTTCCTTTTATATTTGGACTGATCGGCTTATTTTTTATGGCTAAGAATAGACCGAAGGATTTTGCCGTGTTATTTATTATGTTCTTGATTACAGGTGTAGGAATTATTATCTACTCTAATCAGCCACCTAATGAGCCGAGAGAGAGAGACTATGTTCTGGTGGGATCGTTTTTTACCTACTGTATGTGGATCGGTCTTTCCGTATTAGCTATTATGAAAATGCTATCTAGTAAGGTTTCTATGTCAAAAACAGGACTTGCAGGTATAGGTGGGTTACTTGCCTTATCAGCTCCTCTTATTATGGGATTCCAAAACTGGGATGATCATGACAGAAGTGATCACTTTGGTTCTAGGGATTATGCGGCGAACTTCCTTAATTCCTTAGAAGAAAATTCTATCATATTTACATACGGAGATAATGATACCTATCCATTGTGGTATGCTCAGGAAGTAGAAAATATACGGACAGACGTACGGGTAGTAAACTTAAGTCTTATTGCTGTAGACTGGTATATTAATAAGCTTAGAAATAAGGTCAATGACTCTGCACCACTTAAATTCTCACTATCTGAAGAAGCGTATAGAGGAAAGAAAAGAAACCAGATTATATTTATGGGAGAGGGACAAGCAGTGGATCTAAGGCAAGAACTTAACTTTATTGCTGATGATAATAATATGAGAAGAGGTCAGTCTGGAGGTATGCTAAATGTCTCTAGAACTAAGAATTATTATATCCCAATCAATAAGCAGCAAGCTCTTCAGAGTGGATGGGTAGAACAAGAAGACGCTGACCTGATGGTATCTAAGATTCCTATCAGTTTTGGAAAAAATGATGATTATTTTACTAAAGATGAGTTAGCTGTAATGGATATATTGGCTAACAATCTACAAGATCGCCCGATTTATTTTGCTGTAACATGCAAAAACGAAAAATTACTCGGGCTGAATGATTACATGCAGCTAGAAGGTCTAGGACTGAGAGTAATGCCTATCAAGTCTAACAGTCTGAAAGAACTTGTAATATATGGAAGTGGTAGGGTAGATACAGATGCGACCTATAACAATATTATGGATAAGTGGGCATGGGGTAATTTTGATAAGGTAGATACACATATCTCATCTAGTTATGGAGCGGAATTACAAGCTATGAAAATCGTAATGATGAGAACAGCTAACGCCTTGCTGAATGAGGGTAAGAAAGAAAAGGCTTTAAATCTAGCGAAAAAATTCTTCGAAGCCTTTCCGCACTTTAATTTTCCATACGATGATAGTATAGTTCCATTTACAGATGTTATGATTGCAGCAGGAGACCTAGAGGAAGCTAAGATCCATCTAAGAATATTAGCAGATGAGACTTATCAGAATATTAACTTTTATGAATCTCTAGATGAGGAAGATTTTGATGCAGGTTTTACACAAGATTATGGCTTTGCTATAAGGGCCGTAAACGATATATTGAGAGCGGCTAAGTCTATGAGGGATCCAGCATTTGAGCAGGAGATGACGGACCTCTTAGGTCAGTACGATATGTCTAGAATGAGTAATAAATAATAAATAACCAGCGGAGAAGAACTTGTTTTTCTCCGTATATTAACGAGAAAGCATCATGAAGATAGCGATAGGTTGTGATCACGCAGGATATAGTTATAAGAGAAGCATCATTAAACTACTGACGGATAGAGGACTAGAAGTTGTAGATAAGGGTACACATGATGACAGTTCAGTAGATTATCCAGACTTTGCGCACCCAGTCGCGGATGCTGTTGATAACGGAGAAATCACTAAAGCTATATTATTATGCGGTACTGGGAACGGTGTAGCGATAACAGCTAACAAGTATAAGAATGTAAGAGCAGGTCTGTGCTGGACAACAGAGATTGCTTCGCTTATAAGACAACATAATGATGCTAATATTGTATGTATACCCGCCAGATTTACTTCAGAATGGCAGGCCTTAGAAATAGTAAAAGTATTTCTAGATACAGCTTTTGAAGGCGGTAGACACGGTAGAAGGGTGGATAAGATGATGTGCTAGGGAGCTGCTGTTAGAAAAGCATATAAAATTCATTAATGCTTTGCGCTTGACTGAAGTTAATGTAAGTGTTATTTTTCCGATCCTCAATAATTATAAGCATCTATAATAACCTGAGAAACCCATTCCTGATAAGCTCTTACTTTAAAATTTCCCCAGTGGATATGTAAGCCTATATCACTTTCTACAGCCTGAGTGAAATTGCGGACAGGTTTCTTCCTATTTAGTGCATTGGATAATTGTTTGCGGATAGACTTATCTGTTAGCTCAACTAGAAAGTCCTTCATCATTACGAGTTGATCTTTTGTACTAGGTTTTTCGACCTTGACGTAACTTTCTATTTTCCGTTCTAACTCCGCTTGAGTTTGTTCTTGAGCCATTATCTGTTCAGCATCCTCTATGGACTTGTCAATTTTTGTGATTTCTGTAGTATATCTATGTATATAACAGATCTTACCCAGCGCTATTTCTTTTGCTATTTCTTCTATTACGAATTGCTGTATGATGGACATGGAATTTTTTTATATTACGCTTCTTGTTATTTATTGCGTGGCAATACCAATTCTGGTTTCACGCACAAATATACCATTTGTACCCATCTATTTTATATTCTCAATATTGATATGATCCAGGAGGCCTACTAGATCAGGTAGAGAAAATTTATCCTTTTTCATTTTGTTGATCGACGGATTTATAGAGTAGTTATACGCAGTAGAGAAATCTACATTTTCCAAAATACTTTGTTCAAAAGTAGCCCTCTTCATATCCGACTTATCGAAGCGGGATTCGCTTAGATCACACTTGCTAAAATCTACTTCATGTAACTGAGATTCTATGAAACATGTATTTTTTATTTTCATGCTATAAAAAGAACAGTGATCTAGTATACAATTAGTAAACGCTACCTTTAAGCCCAGCGCCCTACAATCTTCAAATCTCAATCCCAGAGCTTTAGAATCCTTAAACAGAACCTCTTGGAACATTGTGTCATGAAGGCTTACATTACTCAGGTTACAATCTATAAACACACAGTTAATAAATTTTATATAAGATAGACTAGTATGCGAAAAATCACAATCTATAAACTTACAATATTTATACTCTGCAAGTTCTAGATGTGTTACTGTGAAATCTTCCTGCTGGAAAATCTTTTCTTCTATATACTCCATTAAGGGGTTACTATTTATTCGTAAAGTATGCAATATGATAAGGATCGTTTTAGGAATGAGTATATTAGTAAATATATTTTAATAAAAAATTCATTTTTGTAATCAGGAAAAAAACAGAAATTGAAAGACTATCTATTAAAATTAGCTCAATATAATGTATGGGCTAATCTGAAATTTATTCAACTACTGAAGGAGCAAGAAAATAATATTCTGCTATCACCGTGTGATAGTAGTTTTGTAAATATTTTTGAAACATGTAAACATATATGGCTTGGCGAAACGGGCTGGTTAGCACGTCTACAAAATAGGGGATGGCAAACAAAAGAAATAGATAATTTCCATGACGAACCCAAAGTACTTTTTACAGCATGGCTAGGCACCTCTAAAGCTTATATTCCAATGATAGAAAATTCAGATTTGAACGAAAAAATTAATTTTACACATGATAAAATTAAGTATTCAATTTCTAGAATTGACATTATTCTAACCATCATAAACCATGGTAATTACCATCGTGGACAAATTGTAACGATGCTTAGACAATTAGGCGTAAACGATATTCCAAAAACAGATTATATAGAGTGGGTTAGAGAACAATCACAAAAAATAAAATAAATAAACTTATCAGTATATCGACTTGGGGGATATTCGCTGTCCTGTCTAGGCATTACGAATATTATAGGCTTTTCTCTAAGCAGATTCATATGGCTGACAACTACTTAAGAAACACCCTAAACTTCCGCCAGTTTGTAATTATTGCCTTCTACCGACCCAAGTAGTTTTTCTCAAAAAATGATCTGTAATTTTCTGCCGTTCTTTGTTTCACGATCTCTCTAAAATTCCTTTGGGTGACTGCATATAAGTCATATGTATATTTTTCATTTGTGACAAATTGTTTAGCTTGTTTTAGCGCTAAATCATGATAGGCCATCACCTTTTCCTTATTATCAAATTTCCTGATCAATACAATCTGAGTCTTATCTTCTATGTTTAGGTAGGTTGTCGTAATTCTTAGTTTATCGACCTTGTGATATTTTTTGTTATAATCATTTATAGATATTTTTACTTCACTTAGGTCTTTATCATTAAGATCATAGAGTACGATTATTGCATAATGCAACTTGGCATCTTCAGTTTTAAATACATCTGACTTTTCGTCCTGTACCAGTTCACTGTTGAAAGCATCTTTGTTACCACCTAGAAATCTCAAAATTTCATTAGCCCTTGTTTTTTCTGGCGTATTAGGATACTTAGTAGATACATCTTTTAGAGCGAGGATATACTTTTCTTTTCCTTCTAGACTTCCTATGCACATAGCGTTCAACAAGTCAAACTTAGCCTTGTAAGTATTTTCCTCCGCAATAACTTGGTCCACTTGATCTATTTTTTGCTTCGCCTGACTGTAGCTACCTTGCTCAAACAGCTGATAGGTTTCCCTGTAATAATTTTCTAGCTTTTTATCGTCAGCCACAAGGCTTTCGACATAAGTAGGATCATTAATGAGCTTAGCGTAGTCAGAGTCTGGAGCAGCTTCCTGTATCAGCTTAGCATACTTAGTTGCTTGTCTAGAATTGCCTAGATCTTTATGAGATAGATAGAGATAATAATAAGCATCTACCTTGTTTTCATAGTCAGGAAATCTCGTTAACAGGGCTTCTAGAGTTTCTACCGATTTTTTATAATTTGACAGATTATTCCTTAAGTCCACCCCTAGATTAAACATCGCTTCAGCTAGTATAGATTCAGCTATTTTCTTATCAGCAGGGTCCTTTGGTATATTAGATAAAAGTGCAGCTATCTCAGCATCAGAATTATCTTCTTCCTCCACTTCGTTTTCTTCTTCTTCTGTATCGATGTAACTACCTCCACCATCTTTAGATGATCTTCTCCAGTTATCTTCTAGTGGTCTTTCGCCCCATTTTCTTTTGAACTCTCTTGCACCCTGACTAACGGCCACTGGATTATAGGCAAAAAAGTTACTCCTAGAACCGCCTGCCGATCTATTAAATGCTGTCTTTCTAGGCTTGTTTGTAATGGGAGCCACCTCACCACTTTCTGCAGCGACAGCTTGTTCTGCTAGAATTTTTTCTGCGATAGCTCGCAGCTCAGCATCACTCATAGTAGATAGCCTTAGCATAGAATCTTGCTGTTCTATGATCTGTATATTATCTGCTATACTTTTTAGATTTTTGGAACGCTTTTCTACTTCTACATATCGTACATCTTCCTTAGTAATTACCTGCAGTGTAGAATCATAGTAGCTACTGGAAGGAACATATTTTTCTTTTGTGTAGAATAAGCTTGCTAGCTTGTGGTATATATTGACCTGTCTTCCTTTATCACCATCCTGCTGAGCAAGAGATTGCTGGAAATATCCTATTGCAGAAGGAATCTTATTATTGTCTAATTCTATATCTCCTAATACATAGTAGATCTGACCTAGATACTCATCATTCTTTGCCTCCTTTAGCATCTTCTCTAGTTTGCTTACCACAGCTTCATTAGATATTTTACCCGTCTTGTTAGATAGCTGAATACTTTTTAGTTCAGCGTTGAAAGACATTTCGTAGGCAGGTTTGAAATCCTTGCTTTTTGCAAATGCGATAAGCGCTTTTTCGTTCTCACCATTGCGCTCATATATCTGTCCTAGTATATAGGCATAACGAGCTTTTTTCTTTTTGTCTTTGGACTCTACAATAGCACGCTCCAGAGCTGGTACTGCTTTCTCGTAGTCTTTCTGTGTGATGTATAAGTGGGCATATGCTGCCGGTATTTCACTCGCTACTTTTTCATATACACCTGGCTCTTCTTCTAGAGTCCTGAGCAGATATTCTGAGGAAAATTTATTGTCTCTCTCGGCATAAGTTTTTGCTAGCCACAACATCCCTTCGTAGTAAGCGGGCTTATGCTTGAGCAGTCCAGAAGGTGGGGTAGGCTTCTCTTTGTTTTTTCTCTCCCTTGCTTTCTTAGCCTTTTCATCCGCCTTTTTTAGTTCTGCTTCTTCTTCCTCTTTCGCTTTCTTTTCTTCTTCCGCTTTTAGAGCAGCTGCTTCTTCTTCAGGTGTAGGTGAGTTGTCTACCTCTATTTCTGGCTCTGTTTCCGTAGAGCTTTTTTCATCTTTCTTTACCTTGTCTTTATTTTTTTCTGCTCGGAATATATCTAGTTCAGCCTGCTTTGCATCGAGCTTAGACTGTACTGTCTTTTCAGCGGCGCTTCTACGGTCTGCCTTAGGATCTTTCTTAGGAATCCGCTTTTTTTTCTTCCTAGCTTTTTTTACAGCTTCCTTTTCTTTGTCCTTTCTTTTCTTTTCTTCTTTACGTAGTTTCTCTCTTAGATTTTTGATCTGACTCTTTAACTTATCCTCTTTTTTCCTACTTTCTTCTCTAGCCTTCTTATCTTCTTTTTTGGATTGCTTCCGTTCTTTCGCTTTTTCTTCTCTAGCATCATCTCTTTCTTCTTTTTCTATCTCTTTCTCTTTTTTAGTTTCTTTTCGTACCTCATCTCTTACTTTCTTTTTCTCCTTACTAGACTTCTTTCTGTTTTTTTCGTAATTGCTGCTGTAAGGATTTAGTGGATCGAACTCCTCCTGAAAAAACTTGAATGTTTCCTCAGCTGATTCATAATCTTGTTTGAGATATTGTGCTTTTCCTAAGAGCAGGTAACAATCATCTACCCACTTACTAGGTCTATGTAGCGTAACAACTGTAGATACTTTTTCTATAGCTCTATCTAGTTCAGAAGCTACTACCTGAGGATTATCTCCCTGATATGCATAGACGTTTAGTAATTCGTTATAGTTATCCTGATTTCCACTCTCTAGTGTTACGATACTTTCCTTGAGAATTTCATTTGCATTGAAATACCCATTATACTTAGCAGTCGTGTTGTGATAGAACCGTCCTAACTTAGAAACTTCTCCCTTTTTCTTAGTAGAGGAACAGCCTGAAGCCAGAAAAATTACCAGAATATATAGTACCGATCTTCTAAATGTCATATCTTTTTTTAGTATAATCCTCTATTAACACCTATTTAGGCATAAATACCGCATAAATTGATCCAAGTTATTGTGATTTATAGAATACATAATAATCACATAAGCTAAGCTGTTACTGCGTTTTTTGCCCTCATCATACCCATAGTTCCCATTAACTTTGCGAGGCATTTTAAAGTTTAATCGAAATTATTACAAATTTACTGCTTTATTAGGCAATTTTGTAACCAATTTATATAACTAAAAACAAGGGATATTATTATCAATATCCGCATTTATTCTTCTATGGATGAAGGATTGCAAAATAAGAGCCAGTTTCGGGAAAAACTAAGGAATAAGTTTCGGCTTGTCGTTATGAACGACGAAACCTTCCAAGAAATGAGGTCCTACCGACTCTCCTTGCTTAATATTTACACATTATTAAGCATTGTTTTAGTGGTATTAAGCCTGTTTATCGTCTCTATGATCATTTTCACCCCGCTTAAGAAACTCATACCTGGATACGGAGAAATAGAAAATAATTCGATTTTTCTCGAGCTAAATGATAATATCGCAAGCTTAGAGACCCAGATCAACGATCAAGCAACCTACATAAATGGTGTGCAAAACCTACTAAGCGGCGTCGATGTAGATCCCGATCTGTCCAAATCAACAAAAAAATCGGCGCCTAAGCCACTTCAGAGTAAGCTAGACCCATCTGAGAAAGCAAGTGAGTCTGTCCATAAACTAGATCAGCTATTTTTTGTTAGTCCTGTATACGGAAGTATCTCTGCAAGTTTCATGATAGACAAGAAGCATTTCGGGGTAGATATTCTAGCACCGGCGAACACCCCTGTTAAGTCCATTATGGACGGAGTGGTCATCGCTTCTGACTGGTCACTGGAAACAGGAAACACCATCAGTGTACAACATGCTAATAATATCTTATCCGTATATAAACATAACTCTGTCTTGCTCAAAGAAACAGGAAACAGAGTCAAGGCAGGAGAGGCTCTAGCAATTATAGGGAACACAGGAACACTATCCGATGGCCCGCATTTACATTTTGAATTGTGGTTTGATAGACGCCCTGTAGATCCAGAGGAATATATATCATTTTAAAAAAAAAACAATAGCATGGAAAATCATAGTTTGAATACACTCAAAGGCGAAGATGGGAAAGCACTAAGTCCGGTCCTCTCAGAAGAGGTTAAAAATTACCTTATAGATATCGACGGAACAATCTGCGATGACATACCTAATGAAGAACCTGAGAGAATGGCCACAGCGGAACTATATCCAGATGCTTTAGAAATCCTGAATAAATGGTATGACGAAGGCCATATCATTACTTTTTTCACCTCTCGTACAGAATCGCACAGAGAAGTTACAGAAGAGTGGCTAGCTAAGTACGGATTCAAATATCACGGTATGCTTATGGGGAAACCTAGAGGAGGAAATTACCATTGGATAGACAACCACATGGTCAGAGCAACACGTTTCAAAGGCAAATTTACAGACCTCATCATGGCAGAAAAATCTATAGAGGTCTTTAAGGACTAGATTTAGAAATCTAAGAATTAAGATAATTTGGGCGTCACCCCTTCCTGCTGTACACTTAGCTCTACAGCACTCAAAGGCTATGCACATGGGTCGGGTCATTCGGTACTCCACATACGTTTCGGTGCTACGCACAGCACCTGCATTACATTGCGGCGCTTACCTACTACCCCTGACGCGGCTACGCTCACATCTATATCGTATTATATCTCAGAGCACCGCTATTCAGAAAATACCGACCTGATAAAATGATCGTTTAGATCAGTTATTATACACCGTTTATCATGATTATAGTAATACAATTTATGATTCTAGTTATCGCATATATTCATTAGAATTTGCCAATATTTGCGTTAAAAATACTCGTCGTAGCTATGGCCACGTTTCCATTTTTCACCTCGATATTGAAAAATTCTTCTTAAAATCTTATATGGCATTTAACACTTGAGTAGTTACTGTATAACGGTGATGATAAGCTGAGGACGGAGCGATAGCGGAGTCTTCTGTCTTATCTATTGTTACCAGCTTTATCTTTTCATTAGTCTTCTTAAGTTCTTGATTATAATCATTGGCAATTCCCTCATCAGCATATACTCGTCCTTTGAATCTTCACCCAAGTATTCTCTCATTATTGGATGACGTGTTGACATCTCAAGCATCTGCTCATATTCTTCAATACTTAATAGTTTATCACCTGGATCAACATCACTTTCTATCATTCTTACAGTTTCAATTCCGAAGTCATAGACCCAAGGTAATTTATCTCTTAAAATTCCAAGTCCGATTAGAATTCCAATTTTAGGGTTTTTGGTCATATGCATCATTTCCTCTATCATCATTGGATGAAGACGTCCTCTTTTTCTCTTACCCTTATAATCATATCTGATGTTGTCTGTCGTTTCGTAAAGTATTTTAAAAGTCAAATTTTGCTTTGAATAGAAGTGATGTTATTTCTAACTTTTTGAAATTATTCAATTACTATTAGTTTACAAAATATTTTCCCTTTTCTTTCAAATTGAATCATATATATTCCAGAATTGAAACTACTTAAATTTATATTGTTTATACCATAATTAATTTTATCACTTATAATCTTTTTTCCAATGCAGTTGTAAACAGAAAAATCGATTACATCAAACATATAATTTGTAATTAAGAATCTACCATCTGAAGGATTTGGTGATACTATAATGTTAGTTGCATATTCCTCAAATACAGAAGTAATTAAATCTACTCCATCACAGTCTTCATCAATTTCATTATTTGGCACTTCTGTTGCTCCAGGATAAATGTTTGAGTTGTTGTCGTCACAATCTTCAAAAGAGTAATATCCATCATTATCATTATCAACATAAACAGTTATAGTATGTTCGACATTTATTTCTCCAAGATTGAATGGGGATATATTGTAAAGAATAGTATCTGAAAAAATTGTTGTTCCCAGATACTCTTCACCTACTATTATTGTATCGGATACTTCAAATGTTGGATTCCAAACGTCATAAATTACAAATACATTATCGTTTTGCGAACCTAGAAGATAAATACCTCCTTGATTAGTATATAGGATTTGTTCAGTTTCATCTAATCTTTCGGAAAATATCCTTCCTAGATACCTTCCATCAGTAATGTGATACATTAGTTCATTATTAAATATTATAATACTATCTTTAAATAAGATATTTGCGTTATTTGGCGAAATGTCTTCATAGTCAGTTTGTACTTCCCATATGAAATTTTGATTTTGATCTAAACATAATATTTTTTCATAGTGATTTTGACCGTCAAAATACCTTTTGGAATATACTGTTCTATCTAAATATTCATTATAGCCAATTCTAGAATTGGTTAAAAGTTCTTCGTCCCAGTTTAGACTACCGATAACCAATAATTCATTTGTAACAAGCGATCTCCAATCAAACTCTTGTTGCCATATTTCCACTTGACCACTATTATTGTAATAAGCACGGACTCCTGCATATTCTAATGCCTTTGGATAAAATTCATCTATTGTTAGTGTTTCATTGGTTACATTTAAAGTCCTATCACAGTCTATTGGCCAACCGTATTCATCAAAGATGCATGGATAGTCTTGAGAAGTATGCGAAACAAGATTATCTTTATAAAAATAATCTTGAGAGGTAGAATATTTGTAATCTATTTCAATGCCTGTGTTATTTATTGTGCCATTAGGAAAACCAACTGTTTCTATTACTGAAGAATCATTTAAATAGTAAGCTTTTCCTGAATTGCATTTTATTTGATGACGAGGTCCATATGGAACTTCGATTTCAGTCAACCAAATCAACGAATCTTCATCATATCCCTTAACAATTGAATTAGGTGCTAGGTTGAACGAGAAAGCATCACTCGATAGAAAATTTATTTTTGTTGGCGCTCCAATCCATTTTTCGTTATCATCAATAGTTATTTTCCGAAGATCATTATCAAGAATTGTCCATGAATTATAGTTAACTATGTAATTTTCGATTCGAGTATTACATACGACGTCAGAATAATACAGAGTTGTGTCCTTTTCTAATACAAATTCTAAAGATTCACTGTTATTTACGATTACTGTTTGTCCTATATTTTCATAAATATTAGATTCAATTACATTTTTGGGGTTAAGGACAATATTAGAATAGATAGTGTCTAATATTCCTTCACTATTATAGTTGTAGTAAGATACGATTGGTGGATTTGTAAAGTGATTAATATCAAATACAACCTGATAAATTGAATCTCTAAATTGTATTGTGTCGTCGTCGATGCAATAGTTTAAATGTCTACTATCTGAATTTATATACGGATTAATAGTATTGAGTTTTGATAACACGTTTCCCTCTAAGCCATATATGCTATTTAAATAATCTGCCGTAATTCTATAACGATACTCAGTACTTTCTAGCGTATGATATATTTCACCATTGCAATTCGTAATTTGATTGCCTATTAAAAATAGTTCATTCGTGATTTCATGAAACTGTTCTGTGTAGTCACAATTGCTACTACAATTACTCATAGACATGCTTGCACAAAGAAATTCCCTCTCAATATTTGCACCATTTCTAACATAGGTATATTTATTTCCGTTTCTGTCATAATTAATTTCTATTTTGATATCATCATCAATATTATGATTAATGGTTATACTATCTATTTTTATAATATTTCCATCCCAATCTAATCTTAGAATTGAAGCATTGGTAAAGTCGGAATCGCTTTCAGCTATATTAACACTGAAATTTGTTTTTACATCAAAAAAGGAAGTTTCTGAATACCTAGATTTATTAAAACTAGGTAAAACTGATTCAATTGGAGCAGTTGTAAGACATTTCTTGTATCGTGTTATTTCTTTTCTATAAATATCATTATAAATACAATTTATACTTGTTGTAAGAGTGATATTTGAAGAATTGGCATCTGTAATACTAATTAATGACCCTGTTACATAATACCTATTTCCATTATTACTGGCTATTAATTTACCCGGACTTATATCTCTATATTTAGTGAAATTTCCAATTTCATCAATCACCAAATAGCCAGAGGTTTTGGCTATCACTATCTCATTGGTTATTCTATCAAAAATTATATTTTTTGGGTCTGTAATCGGAAGTATTATTTGGGAGTCAATTAGACCATTCAAAGTTATACTTGTCAAGTATACAATATTTAATTTTCGACTCAAGCAGTAAATCAAATTATTTTGATTAGGGAAATAGTCTACTATCTCATGTCCTTCCAATTCAGGGATTGTATATTGGGTTTCTTCAAAATTAATTTGCGTTGAAACATCTGACAAAGGAATAGTTATTAGTAGTGTTATTACTGTAATATGTATAAATAGATTATAACAATGGTTAGATTTCATGTGTCTGTTTACTTTATTTATCATAACTATATGTTTTTATTTCAAAAATTTGGACTTCACATTAATTATGCTAATCCAACTTTATAGTAATATTCTAAGGTAGATGTTTAGCTTTAATACGGATGGAAAAAGATGAAGTACTATATTTTACATTCATGAATTCATTGCTAGATATCCTTATAATACTTAATCAATCTTTTCTAAAATTACAATTATTTTTCATTATTTATGACAGACAACGGAATTATGCATATGCAGAGTCACGACGTAGGAGTGATTCTGTCATCATGCTATTTTGTCTGTCGGATTTTATTTTTAACGTGTTAGCTGAATTAATTCAGCTGGATTAATAACATCTATGGTCGAATTAATAAATCCCTTTTTATCCCTAGTTACTATGTAATTTACTTTCCCAATTTTGTTAGCACATTCAATCTGGCTGGCATCTTCTAAATCGTTAGTTTTTGATTTTAGAGCAAGAATTAATTCCTTCTTGGTTAAATCTTGAATAGCTAATCTTTTCAATATCGTTTCTATAGCTTTATTAGCCATATTTGAGTCGATATGTTTTTCTAGAATGTAAAATGTAGTTAATATAGAGTTTGAAGATGTAAAAAGGCTCCATTTATTCAACTTCGCATCTTTAAATATCACATAAGCAGAATTCGAAAATGGCTTACGATCAGCTAATAGATCAATTATTATGTTTGTATCAATAAATAATTTTAATCTAGCCATGTTTCTTTATTCTTAGTTTTCTTGATTCCTCTTTTAGATCAAAATCTTTAGACAGCGAAATTATTCCTCTAACGGAATCCAATTCTGAATCACCTAATTCCGGATTCTGTGATGTGATTTTTTCTAAATATGATTCAATAATTTGAGAAAGGCTTTGATTGTTTCCTTTAGCATATTCCTTTGCTTTCTCAATTACTGATTTTTTTAAGGATAAGGTCAATTTTGTACTCATACGTATGATTTTATCAAAAGTACGTACTTATTTCTAGTTTTGCAATTTTTCACCTATCTGACAGACAACTAGTGCTAAGCTTAACTTAACAAGCTCTTTACGATCATAGATATTGTCTTGCCGTCAGCCTTTCCAGCAAGTTGAGCACTTGCCATGCCCATTACTTTTCCCATGTCTTTCATACCTGCTGCTCCCGTTTTTTCTATAATCGCAGCAATGATAGGTTTGAGTTCATCTTCACTCATCTGAGCGGGAAGATATTTAGATATGATATCCATTTCCTCTTTTTCTACAACAGAAAGATCAGCACGATCTTGCTTCACATAGATATCATAAGAATCTTGTCTTTGCTTGACTAGCTTTTGTAATAATTTGATTTCTGATGCTTCATCCAGTTCAGTTCCAGAACCATCAGTTTTGGATAATAGGATAGCGGATTTTATAGCACGTATTCCTCTTAGCGCAACAGTATCTTTGGCCTTCATTGCTGCTTTCAGATCTTGATTTATTTTTTCTTCTAATTTCATATTTTATGTATCTATATATTTTTCTAAAAAAACAGTCAGTTCTATAAAGTCATCTACAGATAGCTGTTCCGGTCGTTTACTAAATACATCTTTTTGTAAAATAGTTCTATCTAAGTCTAAGCTTCTCAAAGAATTACTTAACATTTTCCTTCTTTGGTTGAAACAAAGTTTTACAACACGCCTGAAGTTTTTCTCTGAGCAGGGTAGTTCGTCTATCTCTTTTCTTCTAAAAATAATGACAGAAGAATGCACCTTGGGAGCGGGATCAAAAGACTCTGGAGGAAGATCAAAAACCTTTTCTCCTGAGTAGAAAGCCTGTGTAAGGACACTAGTGACACCATAGCTCTTTCTGCCGTGGGAAGATAATAACCTATTCGCGACTTCTCTCTGAAACATTCCCACCATAACAGGAATTATTTTCTTAGCACTAAGCATCCAGAAGATGATCTGACTAGAGATATTATAAGGATAATTGCCAGCGAGAACAAACGGCTCGTTATCGAATATCTCAAAAGGATTTATCTTTAGGATATCGTCGTGTAAGATAAGATCGTCAGATATCTTATAATTCCGCTTGAGAATATCTATCATGTCGCGATCTTTTTCCACTAGCTTCAGCTTGAACTTTTGGTCCAGAAGATGCTCCGTAAGAACACCTTGGCCGGGACCTATCTCTAGGACATTGTTTATCTCAGAAGCTTCGGAAATGATGGTTTCTGTGATACGATTTATAGCTTCCTGATCGATCAGAAAATGCTGACCTAATTGTTTTTTAGCTTTCACCTGTTTGTTTCTATATCCTAAAGGTAGAATATTCTTTTACGATAATGATTTTGTATCTGCTTTTATAAGATATTTAGCGTCTTCAGATATCTACATTAGCTCTTTGTATAATGTAAAAAATGATATCTTCGCAAAAAAGCAAACCATCTCATGGATAAACTAAGAATAGGCATTACAATAGGAGATATCAATGGTATAGGCCCAGAGGTAATAATCAAGGCGCTATCAAAGAACAGTAAGCTAAAGCACTGTATACCTATCATTTATGGTTCATCCAAGGTTATGGCTTATCATAAGAACATCGTAAAGAATGTAGATTTTCACTTTTCTTCTATTTCTGAAGTAGATAGTGCTTATCACAGTAAGATCAATGTGCTTAATTGCTGGGATGACACGGTCAACATTAACATAGGAATGCTGACGGAAGAGGGAGGGAAGTATGCATCCCTTGCACTGGAGCGTGCCGTCCAAGATGCTAAGGATGGTAAATTAGATGCTATCGTAACGGCACCGATCAACAAAAAAGCGATGAAAATGGCGGGCTTTCAGTTCCCCGGTCACACTGAATTTCTTGCTGATCGATTAGAAACGAAGAACACCTTGATGATGATGGTTTCCGATAGCATGAATGTTGCGCTAGTATGTAACCATACCCCTATATTCGAGATCAAGAATGAGATCAATAGAGAAAGTATTACAGCTAAGTTAAAAACTTTACATAAGAGTCTAAATCAAGATTTTGGTATAGAAAAACCTACGATTGCTGTTCTGGGTCTTAACCCGCATGCTGGAGACGGTGGAGCAATAGGTGCAGAGGAGGAAGAGTTTATCAGACCTGTAATAATAGAGGCTAAGAAGAATGGTGTATTAGCTATGGGACCATACCCTGCGGATGGCTTTTTCGGATCATCACAATTTAGCAAGGTAGATGGTATCTTAGCCATGTATCATGATCAGGGACTAATTCCATTTAAGGCATTATCTTTTGGAAATGGTGTAAATTATACAGCAGGACTTCCTGTAGTAAGAACAAGTCCAGACCATGGTACTGCCTACGATCTAGCTGGAAAAGATATGGCTAATGCCAGTTCTATGAGAAATGCCCTAGATCTAGCTATAGATCTCGTCAACAATAAGATAGACTATAAGTACAACAAAGAAAATAGACTCAAAAAATCATCTAAGACCACGAATAATGCTGAGTAGGGTTATGCTGATCATACCCCGAAGTTTTACCTAAATAGTTAGATCTTAGATACGAATAAAATCTAAATTACCCGCCTGCACCCATTCCAAATATAACCCTGACAGTGCAGAAATCAAGACTATAAGCAACTGGATTATAAGCCATAATACAGTAATATCATATGGGCAAGTAATATGAACCTAGAAATTATAGAAAGTCAAAAAAGTAGATGGAGTAGAAAATATATTAATCTGATATATCAAGCTCTAGAATTGAAACGTAAA
>ENA-ORXT01003023-ORXT01003023.1-marine-metagenome-genome-assembly--contig:-NODE-3023-length-19162-cov-10.791407_pt1 | contig 19162 bp, 26 predicted proteins | sample MGYA00237868_ERZ511482 | MGnify/ENA metagenome assembly ERZ511482 | reverse complement strand
GGACGGGCCGGGTGCGCCGCCGCCGTCACCACGGCCGCCGCCGGTGGCCGCCGTCACTGGCCGCGCGGGGACCCTCCCCGGCGGCGCCGACGCAGTCGCGCCCCCGCCGGCGCGTACAAACCGCCCCCCGCCGGCCGCCGCCGGTACGCAGGGCGGCCTGCAGGCCCGCCGCCAGGGGGGGGGCCTGCCGAGGCGTGTCGGCCAATGAGGAAGCGCTGCAGCGCTGGAGGCGGCAGCGGCACAGCGCCGAGCCCCCGGTCGCGGTAGAGACGCAATCGACCCTGTCCGCAGTTGGTTCTGTCTGAGTTGCAACTCCTCAGTGAGATTCACCAGCAACTTTTCTTCATGTCCCTGACGGTGTAATATGCAGTGGGGGCTACTATTTCGCCGGATTCTTGAAACCACATCCTGGGCCTGCAGCTTGGCTTGGTGTATCCGTCTGTCGAGCTCGACAGGCCGATCGAGCAGGCGCGGTGGCAGCGGTACAGTAGTGACGCGGTGCAGTTGCCGTCTTTCCGTCAAAGAGCGTGCGGAGAAACGGAGTTTCACCTGAAGATAACTAGGCTCGCGCTCCAGGTGTAGGGCTGGCATCCTCTTTTTCTGATAGTATCAGGAGCTCGACTCTCTGCACCAGGGTGCTGCGGACACGAACAAGCCTCTGAGGGGCAGATGATTCTAGAAGCTAGAGCCAGTGGCGTGCAACCAGAGGCAGCTGGGTGGGAACGTGGCTGGAGGGCGGCAGTCCTCGCCAGCTCCGCATGACCCAGAGCTGTTTGAATCGCTCGAACTCTGAAGGTTACCACGTACAAAGTCTTGTTCGGCAGGGTCAGCAGTGACCAGGTGGGAGAGTTCACAGACCCGCCTGCGGCGCAAGAGACCGCCATAGTCGCGTGCTGGCAGTGGAGGACGTTGGGTATGCGGATAGCAACGGCACCGCCGCAAACTTGGCGGGACGCAGCTTGTAGAGCGGGTGGCCCTGGACCCCAGACGGCGCTCTACGGCCGGCTTCTTCGACACGATGGCGGTCGAGGTGGGCATGGGCGCCCATGCACCCATGCGCCCATGCTCACCTCGACCCGAGCAACGGGGACTCTAGGCTTGTGGGTGAGCAGGTGCTGGCAGGTACTGTACTGTAAAGACTGACATTCTCCTTCGTCGGCCGGGTGCGACGTTGCGGACTTTCCTCGTCCATTACGTAGCGTCTTGCAGTTCCATCAGTCACGTGTCACGTGTGGTTCCCAAGCACAAACGCCTCCCTGTCACTGTCCGTTGGGCAAACTGGTTCAATGAGCCAATCAGATGGGCCAAGGAGCCAGTCACAAGCGCATCGGGCCCAGCTGGGCCCAGTTCTTCCGTGGGATGTGGCATACACGGGCCGGGGTCAACCCGGAATGACGTTTTCTGAACGAGGGTGCCAGTCGGACCATCGATTGGCTCTGTTGGCAGCCCCTTTCCGGGGCTGTCCGATCAGATGGCGACGGTGGCTGCACTTGGCCCGCCCGAGCCGTCGGGCCCGACCGAGGCAGCGACTGGGCATCGCCAGAACCAACGACCCGGGACGCCGCAGACCGCCACTGGGCTGGTGGCGGTTTCAGCATCGGTGTGGCGGTGTCCGCGGATGCCAGCCCGCAGGAGCTCTGGAGGGGGGGACCGCATACGGCCTCGCCTGACCCAGACGAGGAAACGACCGAGCCTCCCACTACTAGTAGTCCGCTTCAGGACATGGACGATCTCAGGCAGCCAAAAGGCGGCAGAGATCGTGCGCGTGAAGTGCTGGGATTTTGGTTCCCACGAAATTGGGATAGGGGCCAGTTGGTAGGACCAGCCGTCTGGTCGTGTGCGCACCCTTCGGCGGCTCCAGCTCCAAGTTGGCACCTGTCCTGTGGAAGTCATCAGATCGTGTACAGTAAGACAAGAATACTACCACGATTTTCTTGTCAATGCGTGAATCCCCTGGAGAAGAGGCCACTGAAAACCATCTGCGACCAAGATCACCTAATGGTGAGCTCGTTTGCTAGCTAAAACAGGGCGAAGAACGAAAATAAAATAAACAGGACGGCTACTTATGGTGTATCACAGGTGTGTCTGCAGTACTGTACGGCCCCGCACAAGGCCCTAGTCGCAGAAGGTCCGGCGGCGACTGTGCCTCGACCAAGTAGCCTCCCATGAAAACCTGGATTACCTCGTCCGCAAGAGTCGTGAGAGCCGACCCAACATGATTCTCTACCCCGCTTGAACCGGTATTAATGTCGATTGGAAAGGATCCGGAGGATGTGACCTTCTTGGCCTACCCTGGGACAAGTGCGGGATCATAGTATACAGTACAGTACAGTATGACCGAGAGGTGATGTGTACTGTATCAGACTCATAAGCTGGCATTTATTCGATCTCACCGCCTTATTGAGCCTGAGATGGGCTTGGCCCGCTCCGCTAGTCTGCTCTGTCATCGGGCCGCAGGGTGGCCAGAAAGCCACCAGCTCGCAGGGATTAATCAGGCCTGACGGTCATGGGCCCACTCGGGGCTGGATGTGTGGCTGCCAAGCCGCCGACTTCGCCGTCTAAAAAGAGGCACGGCAAGCTTGCGGCCCGGGAGTGGCCGGTCGGCTCTCGTGTGCGCCAATCACTCCCGCTTAGAGCCGGCCGGCGGCGTCAATTTTCCGCCGGTTTTGGTCGGCCGGAGGCGGGAGCCCCAAGCACCTGTTGAGGCGGCGTGCAGTCGCCGCCGGCCTTCCCGTCCACCAGGCCCCGCCATCCGGGGGGGGAACGCTGTGTCTGGGCTCCCAGGAACGGCCCCCCCGTGGACGCGGCGCACGAGGGGTCGAGGGGCATGTTCCAGTGCTCCTGGGGGGCCCCCCATTGCAGGTCCGCACAGGGAGGGTCGGTTGCCTGGCGCCCACCCCCCCCCCCTCGCTGGGAGCTCTGGCACATTTGCTCGGCGCAGTGTGGTGACCGGACCCTCCGAACGCGCCTTCTCCGCGCACGTGCGCGCGGTGTGATGTGCACCGTTCTGCACGGCATCGTCACTCCGTCTCCCTCACACCGCAACCCACGTTCAACGTGGACACGACGACGGAGTCGGCAATCGCACTGCGGCCGCCTCCGCGCCCCCCTCCGAGCTTGTTCCGTGTGCATTGTGTGCGTGCGTGTTCCGACCACCTCCATCCGGCTCCGCCCCGCCGGCCGGGGCGTGGTCCGGCCGCGCCCCACTGCCGACTGGTGGTGATCCACCTTGAGGGCACCCACGTAGTCGTTGCGTTGGTGCGTGGGGGTGGTCGTACCACCACTGGACCTCACCATTTGTGCATGCGGACACAGGGGAGGGGGGCGTGAGGCGACCACAACGACGTAGCGGCGGCCATGGACGTGCTGAACTTTTTTGAGGGCCTCCACGGCACGTCCCACGCTATCGCACCGCAGCCGGTTGCTGTGGGCGACAGTGTTCCTACGGGGGGGGGCGACGGCGGGGGGATGCCCCACGGGGCGTCGTCGACCGAGGTCGGCACCATGATGGGCGCGGACCTGCAGAACGAGGAGCTGCTTCCGTTTTTGGACGGTGACCTTGAGCTGGGCTCGATGTACCTGTCCCCGTCCGAGTCGCTGGCCGTGCCTTCGGCGCCCATCCATGTGCCAACCCACGTTGGGGCCGGGGGCCACCTCGCCCACGCGGGTGGCCCGCCAGCGGCGGGCTTTGACATGGCCTCCGCCGCTGCTGCGCAGGCGGCGGCTCCCTACCGCCTTGGCGCACCGGGCATGGTGAGCGGTGGTAGTGCGCCGTCGTATGGCGGTAGCGAGAACACTGATGAGTCTGGCGGCAAGGCCTCGGACGCACTTGAGCTTTTGAGCTCGAGCCCCACCACCACGTACGGGGGCGATGAGCAGCAGCAGCAGGTGCCGGTGCCGTTGTTGGGAGGTGCTTTGGGGAAGCGGACGCTTGCGACGCCAGCAGCACCACCGCGCTCTCCCGCGTCGGTTCGCAAACCGCCGCTGCGTTCGCCGACGCCACCGGCCGCGGGTGCGGCCACGGGTGGTGCCAAGCGCACGAAGCCCCCTCCTGTGCGCAAGAGCTCTTCTTCGAACAAGTTATCGGGTCCGAGCACGGCGGGATCGCCGGGGGGCATTGCGAAGCCCAAAGCGGGCGCAACACCCCGCGGTATGACGGCGGCGGCGTCCAAGCGGTCGGCGGCAGCGGCGGCGCGTGTGGCGGCTTCAGCGGCGGCGGCGGCTGCGTCCGCGGCTGCTCGTGGCGGGGATGAGGATGGCAGTACGGCCGGAGATGACAGCGACTCAATGTCGGTGGCGCCGCAGTCTGGGACGGTCGGCACGACGGCGACCACGTCGGTGGTGTCGACCGAGGCAGGCGTGCGTGGCATGCGCAAGGACGTGCACAACTCGCACACGCGCAAGTGCCGCGCCAAGGTCAACACGAAGTTCGACGAGCTACTGACGCTGCTTCCCCCCCACCCCGACAGCTTCCAGGTCAAGCACAAGGCGCAGATACTGGATTATACCATCCACATGTACAAGCGGATTCAGGCCCGGAAGAATCAGCTCGAGGCGGAGCTCGCGCTTTCAACGCGTGCCAATCTGGCTGCATGGGTGGACACTGTGGTGGCATCCTCTAGAACACTTCCCGAGGCGCTGCGGCCGTACCTGCACCTGATTGCGGTACAGAAGCGGTTCCGGTACGCGGAGCTGTGGCTTCCACAACCGACCAAGGCTGAGGGCATGGCGGCGGCCAAGAAGGCTGGCGCCAACGCCTCGCTGTCTCTGCCTTCGGGCGACTCGATTGTTCTGACTCGCTCCATGGCGCTGGTGCTCCCTGCGCCCGTGCCGACGGCTGGGCAGACGGACGAACTCTCGGTGGGCCTCGGCGCACCAACCGGCGGCGCTAGCTCCAGCGCCCAGGCGGGCTCGTCGGGTGCCAGCGCCGCCGTCGCCTCGTCCCCGTCCATTTCTTCGGATGCGCTGGCGGCTGCCGCCGCGGCCGAGGAGAACACTACCCGTGCGATCGAGGCGTTCCGTGATGCCACGGCGTCGTGCGTAGTCCCCCCGCGGGTTGGCATGCCCGGCCGCGTCTACTGCTCCATGCGGCCGGAGTGGCTGCCGATGCTCTCGGACCCGCACGCGTTCATTCGCGCCGAGTACGCCGCCAACTCAAAGCTCTCCATGTGCCTCGCAGTACCCGTGCTGCTTTGTGGGCGCGTCGCGGCGGTGGCTGCGTTCTTTGATACGGGCAAGCGCCCGTACGACGCGTCGGTGGTCGGTCTCGCGCACGACGTTGCCAACTTGGTTGGCAATGCTTTCGGGGCGGCCAAGGCGAGTGGCGGCCTGCACTAGGCTCCAGGGCTTGCGGCTGGCGTGAGTACACGTCACGAGCTGGCAGTATCGCCCGCGTGTGCTCTGCCGGAGCGTGCTGCCGCACCTGCGCCTATCGGTGCGACCTGATCCGCTTGTTGTCTTTTTGTTTTGGATCTCTGGGTGGACGGTCCCGTCGGCCCCTGCTGTTGCTGCGTCGCCTCTGCCACCGCATCCGTGTACGTTTGCTGCGGTGCGGGGTCCCGTACGCCATCAAGCGTGGAGAGCCTGCCGTCAACCCCGGCGTTGAGACCTACCGTCCCCGCCGCTCCTCCGTCTCGCTTCTTTCATGTCAAGGGACTGCTGCGCCTTCGCAGCCTCGCGCCGACCTTGTTGTCGCCACTGCCTTCGTGTTGCCGCCGTACCTATCTGCGGCAAGCACTGGCGTGCGCGTTCCACAATGCGTTGAGCGCGACCACGTTCCTCTCCCGCATCTTTTCACGTCTTGTGTTTCTCTTGTGTGTGCCTGCATTTTGTTGATCCCCCGTGCGGCGCACCTGTGGCGTACACCAACCCTCGTGGGGGAGCCGACCGAGGCGTCCACGTTGCCGTCACTGCCCTGTTGCCACCGCCGTCTATCCCTGCGGTGGCGCGGGCGTGAGTTGGCCATAGTGTTGATGCCTCAAGGTCGGACCCTATCCTGAGTTGTTTGCTTTTTCCTTCTACGCCTGGTGTCCTCTCCTGTACACTAGCATAAAGAAGTATCTGGCTACTGCTTTCTTCTCTTTTCCTTGCCGATCCATTTTTCGGCCCCTGCCATCTTTTTCATTGCCTCGAGGCCCTTGATGGGGCCGTCGCACAATGTGCGCATGCTGGGTAGGACCCCGCTTTATCTCGCTCTTGGCTGAAGAGCTACGCGACATGCTTTACGCGGCGGGTTCCACGCAAGCTGTACTCAGCATTTTACCTGGTGCTGAAGAAGTGTGCTGCATGGCATGAAGTCACCAAGACTGCAGACGAGTACTAATTGATCAACCTAGCAGCAATGCTCCCACCACTGGGATACGACACATAGTGTACACAAGAGAACCGTTTAATCACAAGACGCGCAGCAACGCAACGCAAGCCACACACGCAAACTCGCACACACACAAAGGGGACCGGCCCATAACCTCGACGCAGCCCCGGAACACCCGGAACTCCCCACCACCAGAATCCTCGAGGCAAGATGAGGAGAAAGAGCAGTCGGGCCGTTAGGACAGGTATGCAAACTACCAGGTCGGGCGGCACCAGAGGGCCCCATGGCGCGGTCACAGCAGACGGGCGCAACCTCACCGCGCCACGCACGACCTAAAGTGGCCGCCAACCTCCCGCGCTTGTCGGACGCTTCCCTCAAGGTAGCGACCCTACCGATACCCTCAAACACAGGCAGCTCTCCGTACGGCGGAGGGGCAACCACCACGACCACAGAAAACTGTACCTGTCAAAAATGGTTGCGCCCGCCATACGCGGCTTGAAGCGACACAGCGGCCGCCGCCCTAATAACGGTACTTGGTTGAGTAGTCCCGCGGGCTGACAACCAGGCCGCGGCCCTTGCGGGCGCCGCGATAGACAACCTCGACAATGTCGATGAACTCCCCCGCGTCACGCATCGGCCAGTTGATCTTATTGTTGTTGCCCGTCCCCGCGTCCACCATAATGTGCTTGTTGCGGAAGAAGAACATGACGCTAACCGCGTCGACCAGCTCGTACATGCTGTTAAAGTCAGGCACCTCCTTGGTGTCGACGAGGTAGACGACGCCAAAATTCTTGATGGGCTCGGCCGCCTTGTAGAGCGTCTCGTCGAAGAGCATACACGCGGGGTCCGAGTCGGAGCCAAAGCGGATAACGACAACGCGGTCTTCCTCAGCGAGGATGGCCTGGTCAACCGCGTACCCCGAGTGGAGGTGCGGCAGCATGTACGACATGGCGGCGGAGGTGGATGCGGTAGCGGTGTTGGCGGCCACTGGGTAGACCCACGAGAAACAGCCAGATGCGGCACACAACGCAACGGAGACCAAAAGAGGCGAGAGGTACCTGCTGCTAATAAAACGCGCAGAACCCAACGGGGGCAGAGGCGAAGAAATAGGCCGCTTGTAGACAGGGAAAAAGCAAAGCAGAGCGTGGACAAACGGCCGCCGTGGATACAGTCACCAGCGCAGAAGTCGGGAGGCCGCCAGGCGAGCGCTTTGTCATCGGCCACGTGGGCGGCTGCCATTGCCCAGGACAATTCTGAATTAAAAGCACTACTTTCCAGTACATATCATAGCATCAGCCAATAACACTCCCTATGCTGGTTAAGCATCACAAAGACACACCGAATAGACCCAAATCTGCTCAGAGTAGCAATTGTTTTCAACTTTCACAATTCCAACTGCCCGCCACATTCGAAGTGAAAAGACAGGCGCGTGCATGGTACAGTATGGGGGCCCGGTGGCCAGCGCACAGTGACACGATAGCTGCCGCCTCCGCGAAGGCGGCCGCTATAGGTAGTCTGCGCCAATGTCGACCATTTTTTCTCAAAGCTGGTGCATCGGTGCGCCCTGAGAGAAACAAAGCACACTGGGAAACTGCTGAGAGAGAGACGAAAAATGTCATGCTTTTTTCTTCGTCAGCGCCTGCCATGGCCATGAGCTATGAGCAGAAAAAGTGAGTCTGACAGTGGAGATGTAGCCGATATTGTCGACCAGCCTTCTGGGCCAATGACGGCATTGGGTTCATGACATCGGGCGACCTGCACCAATCAATCACTGTCGTTGCACCGCCGCAATCAATACTCTGGAGCGGGGGTGACTTGCAGGGGCTCCTATGGCACCCTTCGACGTTCCAGAGAAATGCAAAACAAACATAAGAAAGTGTGCTTCGTGCGTGCTCTTTAGGCTCTGGGCGTCATTTTTTCTCATAAAATCGGCAGCGCACACTACTACTTTGGTACATGTCCGGAGCGGTGCTCATATCTATGTCGTCGTCGTCATGGGTCGACTTGGTATATATACGTATGCTGAACAGCACAACGACGGGGGGTGGAATCGTCCCTCAGCGTGTGGAGGGGACTCGAATGTGGTCGACATTTATGAAATTGGTTAACGATTGGCCCACACAGGCTAGTGTCTATTGTACAATCGATTGACAAAACCGTTTGTCCACCCTGCATTTGACGCTGTTGCAGAGCGGGACTCCGATATATCTCGCGAAAATCACGCGCTGGGAGGTCATCACGGCACATTCTGGAGGTGAAGCGCCGTCTCAGTCTGCTACTCCAGGTTGGTATAAAATTGCCGCCCGCTGCAACCAGGCTGGCGAGAAAAAAAATGCAAGTCACCGGCACCATGGCACCTCGTCGCCGCGTCTCCCTGACCCCCAATCAAGTGTCTACCACTGAGAAGACGGCGTCAAAAAACAGCAGCAACGGCACCATCGCGAAGGCCATCGGCGTCAAGAAGAGCACTGTTGCGTACTTCGCTAAGTTCGTGCGGGGCGGCGCCGGGCCGGCCAAGGTGGGGCGTCGGGGCCGCCCCCACGCCTAGTTAAGGGCCAGTGTACCTGCTCTTCTGGGTTTTCAACAGGGTTGTCGCACCGGGTTGGCTGGTGCTTCAAATGGGACAGCTCATTGGCCGAAAGGGTAAGTGTCAGATCAGGCTTCCACTTTCCCGCGCAGAATGCAACGTGGACAATGACCTGGTGCCAGAAGCAAGGAACGTCGGACAGGCTCCACCTGACCCCTGCTCAGGCGTAAGGGGGAGTCGCCGGCTCCCGAGAGAAGCAAGACTGGGAGCTCCCCCTATACCAGCCCACTCAAACAGGGTGTGCAGAGCACGATTCTGCCGGAAAAAACAGGCCTTGACCACTTCCTACCCACATTCCGGCCCGTTATAGGCAGAAAAGCTCACCAGGTAGAGCTCGTGGCCTATCTTCTCTCTCGCCAGCGTTTTTGCTACTCCGTCTCCGGAATACTCTAAAGGCACCCCGTAGCTGCCATTTTTCCGCACAAGCGCCCCAAACTGACATCTATAGTCGTCGCTATGAGGATATCTCTTCGGACCTTCTTGACCCATCTCCGATGCCAAGTGGTATGGGGTTGCATGCTGCCCAGGTACCCATTTCTGGGGGCTCCTCTTGCACCACTCGGGAAACATAAGTGTGCCGAGAACGATTCTGCCATCAAGAGCAGTCCCTGATCACTTCCTATACACTTATCTGCCCCATGGAGGCAACAGAGTCGACCCGAGAGTACCCTTGCCTGTGTTTGCTATCACCGTTCTTGATGCCGCTCTTTTTTGACTATTCTATGGAAAGCTACTGTATCGGAGAGCATAGGTGGAACTTCTTAAAACTCTTTCCGGCGTGTACAGACGTCCCTTCCCACCTCTGTAGTTGAGACGCGGCACATGACTGAGTGACAAACAGGTCCTATCTCCAGCCCCACTCATGGGTTTTGAATGGTCTTGTGCTTGTTTTGCAGCGATCGGGCAAAAGCACCTTCGAGGACTCGCGGGGAAAACGGAGTGCCCCGCTGGAAATACTGAGCTGTAAGGTTCCTGTAGGCCAACGTGTGTGCATGAATGATGTCCGTAGCGCGCCACAAGTTATCGGCATGCGATGTGACAGCACCCCCGAGCTATGGAGACCAGACTGGTCTTTTGTGGTATGAAAGCATCCTATGAGTGCATTTCTTAGCTCACAGAGACCGCCCCTCCCGCAGTCGTCCATCAGTACTGCGTGTCAGAGTGAAAAGGGGGCAGAACTCCGGCTCTGCTCATGTCTTTTGAATGATCTTTGGATAGTTGCGCTGGGCTCTGACATATGCACCTTGGAGCACTCGCGAAAAAGAGCCGGTGCAGCACACAAAAGCAAATGCCGGGGGCTCCTGGTTGTGGAAGCTCGTGGTGCGCGGGATGCTGAAGGCGCCAGGAGTGGTCTCACATGAGTTTTGAAAGTGAATCCCGACTTGGGGCACCAGACGTGTACGATCTAGCGTATGGTCAGCTCGTCAATGTGTGCCTTGTCGCGTACAGGTCCTCTGTGCTGCATGTGTAGGTGGCCTACAGTGAGTGATCTTTCGGGGGGCTGCATGTGTGCACTGGTGGCATTCGAAGACTCTCAAAGACCTATTTATTCTCACACATAACTTTCTATCTGTCTCTTGAGGTACGCACCAACGGTCGTGGCCGCCTCGCTGGTAATCCCCGCCGCCCATTGCTTACGCTTCTTTCCGCCTTGCGGGCCTCCGCTTCACAAACTGGCAAGTTAGGCTTGTTCTCACGACGCCGCTTGTCTCCAATCTTTCGTGCTTCTCGCACTCCTGCAGCAGCGGGAGTGCGCTTTGGCGAGTAACGGGTCAGCACGTCCGGTCCCGCTTCGCGTGCCAGCGCCATTGCGCGCACGAAAGCCGCGGCGCGCTCCAGCTCAGTCGCGCCCGGGTACTTTGCCGCGTGCTGCCCGTATCGGCCGTGCCACGCTTCCAGCCCTTGCTCCCCGTACAGCCCGATGCTCCCAAACGCGTCCAAACATTCTGGAGCGTGAAACATCTAAATGTGTAGCTTGGGCGAGATGGAGAGCCAGGGAAAGCTGCCCTGCAGCAGGGTGACCATTGCGGCTGCATCCGTCCGGAATTGGGCCGCCTCTTGGGCGGGAATGATGCACGCACGGTTGAGTGTCTTGCGAGCTCTGTTCCACAGGCACCACGCCTGTTTGTACGCAGGCAGGTGCGCCTGCGAGGCCTTGCCCACGAGTGCATCGCAGACGACCGCACTGTTGTCACCAATCGTGTGGCAATCACGGCCGACGAACAGGCTGCCGTGGTAGGACATCGGCTTCACTCGTACCTTCTCGTGGAGCAGCTTGACCAGCTCGAGGGCAAAAGCGGCGCCCGCCCGCCGCCCGTCCGCTGCGCCGTCAGTCGCGCTGCGGCCCACCATCACCATCTCGATCGCAAGTCGCAGGAATTGACGATTAATTCCTTGGGTGGTGTGGAGTGGAATTGGTACAATTTGCCGCGGATTTATGACGAGCAGGGGACTCCGCACCACCGAGCAGTGGTGCTCAGGCGTGCCGGGCTCGCCAACCGCCGGCGTGCCGCCGGCAATGACCTTCCGATCCGCGAAGTGCGTCGCCTTTCGGAGGTGTTGCCCGCCAGTGACGTCCTGCAGGGTGCCATAGATGGCGTCCAGCACCGCCTGCTGCTTGCTGGGCCACCGGGTACGCTTGCAGCTCAAGCAAGGTTGCGTCGCTGTGGATCCATTGTGACCAACCACGTTGCATTGGGCAGCGTAGTCGCACCCGAGCATCAGCCGCACTGGGCGGCGCACGCCGCGCACCAGAACCCCGTCTCGCAGCAGCGCGCTCACTTGTGGCAGATGGGTCACCAACATTGAAGCGAGCTCCTCGTAGTTGTCCTTTTCGCAAGGACAGGCACTCACCAAAATGGTGTGAAACGGGCTGTTGGGGTGGGGATGGTTGATAGTTGTAGCCACAATCTTGACCGTCTCCGGATCCCCTCCTTTGTCCAGGCCGAGGGTGACGTGCACGTCCTGCTCGGTTGAGGGAGGAGAGCCGGGGTGGGCGACAATGGCCGCCGCCGTACCCGCCTCGTTGGGCATAGCCAGGGCGTCGCACACAGGCCGCTCGACGAGAGGTCGGCGTCGCAGAGGGCGGTCACCCTCTCCTGAATCGCTGCAGTCAGGGACGCCAAGTGGGCGCCAGACCTCGTCACGATGACCTGCTTACCCGGGAGGGAATACATCTCCCGCCGTGCAGCGTGCAGCACCGGCAAACTAGGCAGCCCGCTGCGTGCCCCCCCAATCGCCAAACGCCAGCGGTTGAAGCCGACGCGGCTCATGGAAAGAGCCGCCATCAGGCCCACCTGCTCCGACACAGATAGACGCACAGGACCGCCTGAGGGCGGCGTCCTACCGCGCTGCAGTCTCGCTGCCACCCCACACCCGTCCCGCACCAGTCTGCGAGCGGTAGCTTTGCGCTTGCTCGCTTGGCTCACATTGAACAAGGCCTCACGCGGCGATAGCTGCCGGGAGTAGGCGCACACGCGCCCGTTCTTGTGCCGCAGTCGGATCTCTGGGCGGTCGCCACGCAAGAGAATTGCGTTGGCAATGACTTCAAGCAGGGCCTCGTCCCTCTGCGCATCGTACTTACCATTCAGAATACCTTCCAGGAATTGCTGGCAGTCTGCGTCTTGCGGAGGTTCCGTCGCCAAAGTTGACGGGGGCGGACTTGCCCCAACATCGGGGGCAAGCGGTATGCGTCGGTCGGGATCGATTGGACGCGGCTGCTGCGCGGCTGCCGGCGCCGGTGCAGTCGAGGCGGTGCGTCCGTGACCCGGCAGTAGCGTTAGCGTGGTGGCAGCTCCACACTCGCCAGCCATGCGGGCGGCCACTGCGGAGGACGAACCAGTGGTGCAGCCCCCGCCGTCAACACGGTTGAACGTCCGAACCTCAGCGGATCCCACAAGTCCCTGCCCCCAGCCCGGGAATTGTTAAACTCACGACAGAGAGAACGGTACGCAGCAAAAAACTTGGCCACAGCCTCGGGTGTTAAGGCATGTGCTCGTACACGCTCAATACCCACCGACCTCACCCGAAGGAGCTGCGGGTGGCGATGCAGTAAAAGTTCAAAGTACGACCGGCCGGGCATGCCACCCCTAACAAATTGAAGCTCGGCCTCTTCCACCCGCCCCACGTCCCCAATACACTGACGCAACAGAACAGAGGCGTACTGAGTGGTGAGGATATGGCCGCCCTACGTCCAAGAAGCCATGCAATGGGCAATGCCGTTCTCTTTCTTCTTCAAGAAGAAGGAGGGACGCCCCAGCTTGACAGGGGCAGCCGGAGAACGGAGCCAAGTCCGCACGTTGGAGCAAGAGGCACCGGTGGCAGTCAATAGCTAGGCCACGCTGTCGGTCCCAACCTCATCCCGAGCGGCCGCCAGATTCTCCCGCATCTCAGTCGTCAGTCGTGTGCCCCACTTGGAGCGACCGGGGGTGGCCTCGGCTGCGGTTGAGCCCACATAAGAGGGAGGCGCCATGATCGGGGGGTGTTGAAAAAAAAAGAATGGATGCCGACGAGGAGCCGGCTGTAATGAGGGTGATAACGGCCGGTGAGAGCGCAGTACGAATCGAAGTAAAAGGTTGGAAGAAAGGGCACGGGAGATCTGCGACGGCCAACACTCGCACTGCGAAGTCAATCGCTGTTCTTTGCAGTCAACCCTGCGGCACGGTGGTTACTGTAATGTGGTCGACATTTCTGGGGCTGGTCGACATTTATGCCAGACAGGCTACTCTTTCACGAGCGTCTCGAACGCTTCCACCCCCGTGGTCGGCTCGTTGGTCATCGCCTTGGCAGCCTTGAGGGTGAGGCCATCGAGCATCTTGGCGGTCCTCGTCTGCCACGTCTTGTGCGACGGACTGTCCCAGGTGATGGTGGTGTTGAGCTCCTTGAAGACCAGGTCACAAAACCTAAACACCGACGGCCAGTGACCCGACGCCTCGACCGCTTTGGCGTGCGACGAGAGGAGCCGCTTGAAGGCGGCTACCGCCGACGATGCGCGCCGGTACGCATAGGTGTCGGTGGAGGAGCCCCAGCGGGAGTTTGGCATCCAGCGGGTGATGGCGCAGTTGACGGTGCCAAGTTCCTTGCCAACGGCGCGGAGGTCGGGGACGGATATGCTGCCGAGAAGGCCGCCCTCGGTCAAGGCGCCGAACTGAAGGGCGTCCACCAGCATGTCGGCCAGCTGCGCCGCCGTCAGGGCGTTGAGGAGCTGCCGCAGGCGCTCGATAGCAGCGTCAGTGAGGAGTGCCGCCGGCGGGAGGGGCGCCACCGGGCCGGCGGGGCCAGCCCCCTGCTTTGGGCGTTCGCGCTTGCCGAGCATCTCGCCGACCGCCTCGTGCGGCAACGACATGGCCCACGTGCAGAGGCGCTCGTCAGTTGGAAGGGAGTTGTCGACCGACTGTCGTCGGTCGTGAGACGCAAGGAAATCGCGCGGGCGGGGGGGATGGAACACGGCTGCAGCTGCCCAGCTGGGGAGAAGTTCGGCACGACAAGGGCAGCCGGGCGGGGGTGCGGCTCAGAAGGCCCGTGCCCGACGGGGCACGCAGTGGAAGAGGGTCTGCCGCTTCTCTTCGAGAGAGGCGGGCGAGATGCAGCTGACACAGACGCGAGCCCCGTCAGCGTAAGGGGCGTGCCGAGACCGGGCTTTCGTGGGGCTCCTGGCAGCACTCATCAGCAGAGGATGAGGTTCCCATTGGTTCATGGGCCGCACCACAGCATAAGGGTTTCAATCTCGCGACAGTCCAACTCCGACGCTTCCGTTGCGTGGCAGGGCGACACCCGCCCAATGGTATGTTCTCTCCGCAAAAAGTTCTTTCAAATTAGTACGGTCTAACAATTTCCGTCCTGCGACGTGGCAGAGCCAAGAATTCAGAGCCCGAGCCGGAGCCAACGTAATCGTCGTCTAGGGTTGTACAACAAGCCCAAGGAGTGTTCACGGACTCGCCCAGAGCGTGCTTTATCGCGTGTCTATGGCGTGTCACGCGACCACGCCTTCCCCAACATGAGGCGTGTTTTACTCGTGTTCAAATTCAGGTTCATGGGCACCTTTTAGACTGGTTGCAGTGAGGCTGTCATGTACGGATTGCAGCGAACTCGAGACCGACCGGTCGACCGACATGACCGAGGTGGTGCTGCAAATGCGAGCTGCTCTGGCCAAGGAGGCGGCTCCGCGCCAGACAGTGTCACTGGGGTCCCGCATTCGCGATTCTTGGTTAAGATGCCGGCGGCATGGTGGGCCCCGATAATGACGACGAGGACGGGTGAAGCCCCCCACTCCGGGTTATTCGCTGAATATCTCGTACCTCTGACTAGCAATCCAGTCATATGCATACACGGGCACCGCGTTGTGGCCTGTGTCTGATCTGCGCAGCCCAGCTGAAGGGCTGATTGGACCAAAAAAAAAGTTCTCGTTTTGCTCCACAATTGAATCCAGCTATTTTCTCATGTCTGACAGTTGCGGCTGATTCTTAAAATCCACGGGGGACTGTTCGGCGGCTGCTGTGGAGGTGCGTCCACAGTGTCCTGTGTGTGTCCACATCCAACGGGTACCCCCCCAGAGACTCCACTCGAGGTACCGCCATCTCCCTTACCGACGCGCGTCGTCGGCCTGGACGCCGGCTCTCGTCCATTTCTATCCTCCGTCTCCCCCCCCCCCCCCCCCCCCCCCGCCTTTCCCGCGCGTCTCACACTACACTCATCCCCCCCCCTCCTCACCGCGCAACCCACGCTGCCCGACCAAATATTACGTCAAGTTTTCTTTCGTTCGAGTGCCCACCTTCTCTGCGGTCTTGCCCGACTCTCTTCTTACCTCGCCATTGCATGTGGCTGAGTTTTTGTGCTCCTATCGTTCTTTTCTCCTTTTCTTCTTTAGTTTTTTTCTTTTCTATACGCTGGTATGACGGGGGGGTCGTCCACCCCATCGTCATCCTCCGGCGGGCGTCCCCTGCTTGTTGGGGGCGTCGTTGTCAACCCCTCGCCGAGATGTGGCCTGCTTCCGCTTGTTTCTCGTGCCGCGGCCGCGGCTGCTGCTCGTGCCCCAACGGCGCTTCAAACTATTCGTTCGATGGTGGCGCGGGCGCCCTCAGCGTCGGCAGAGCCGCCACCAACACCGGTCAACGAAGACGGCGCTCCCGCCATCAAGCGCCGGCGGACGTTTGAGAGTTGCTTGCGGGAGTCCATGGCGCCGCCGGGTGGGGCGACCGAGAGCACGGGCTCGCGGGTGGGTGCTGGTTTGAGGGGTGGGGCTCCTCTGGAGGTGGAGTGGAGCGCCTACCTCGGCCGGGTGGTCGACCAGGAGGCAGGCGGCACGGCACTCGATTGGTGGCGAGACATCGAGATGCATTTCCCTCGTGTGGCGCTGGGGGCCAGGTATCTGCTATCTATCCCGGCAACCAGCGTGACCTCTGAGCGTGTTTTGTCTAAGGCTGGAAGGACCATCTCCAAGGCTCGCTCCCGCTTGACAGGCGCAAACGCGGCGCAGTACATCGTGCTGCATGACGCACTAGCAAGAAAAACAGAGAAGCACCTGGCCACCCGGCCAAGGTGATGAAAAGCACGCGACACCCCCCTTCCATCTTTCGCCCATCGGTGCAGGACACTAGCGCAACAGATGCTCGTGTCAAACGCGCTGCTCACAGACAGCATCAATGTACTGGCAGCTCGAGCGACGTCCACACATCACCTCCAAACGTATCACCCACAAACACACACAAGCATGTATCATACCATGCGGCTGGACGTGATGATGAGCGATGATACCACAACCATATGCGGTGTAGTAGACGAATGACGACAACAAGGCAAAGACCAGCGTGGGTACAGCACATGGCACCAATGACCAACCGACGACAGAGCGTTCGGCGGGGGCGCGAGGAGGGAGGTAGAGCTGTAATGGGCTCGTTCAGCGTGGCACTGAGAGCAACGGCGACAACGGAACAGGATAGGATGGGGAGGGGGAAGAGTGCGGCGCGTAGGTCGGCGGGATGAGCAATAGTCTAAGAACTGGTATTGGTCACCCAGAACATCGGATGAACTGGCTTGGCCGCGCGAATCAACTGGGCAACCCAACTTGGCAGCATCCTGCGGTGGGGCGCCGTGACCACGTCAGCCGCCTGACAACAAAATACGTCCCGATGACACAAGTTAACTGCATATTCCGGATTTTAATTCCAGCAAAAAGGTATATGCGTACCCGCGCGGAGAATAAACACCGGCTCAAAAAGGTACCACACTACTGGGGTGTGCAAAGGGTGTACTGGGGCGTACTGCGGCCTAGAATTTGTACCCAGAAAGTGAAATCCATGCTCGGGTGGCGCGGGCTCCACTGGCCTCTCACCAGCCCGTGGAAACGCAGGCTACAAGTGGCGCCCTCAGTCCTGGTGGTGTCCCCGCCGACGGCGGTGGGATTCGGCGGGGTTTTCCATCATGTAGCCTCGCCGGATCACTCATGTGGCCTCGCCGGGTTGAGAGGGAATGTTCGCGCATGAGACGATTCAATGCCTCGCTGCGAGGCCTGGACGATACTGGTCACGGATCAACTCCGGCGGTTCATCGCTGGATTCTGGAGCACTGCGCTGCGCTGTACGTGGCCCTCACTAAACCCCCAGTGATCCCCCGGGTCAGATCTCACCGTCACGTCTACACCTGCTAGCAAGGCTGCGGCCATGCCAACGCCTCCGCTTCGTCGATGTCAACGGCAGCGGACTCTCCGTCGACGCCCGATACGCACTACCCCCCCCCCACCCGCCGCAGTTGCTCAGGGGTGCCCATGCCCTCACTCTGTCAACGCCCCACTCACACCCGCCGCCAGCAATCATTCGGCCGGTCACATCTCGTCTTACCTGACGTCACCTTCTTGCATACTGCGCTCACGGCCACCCATCTGTCTTGTTGACAGTAAAGTAACCCTCTCAAGAGAGCTCCTAAGTCGGGTGTAGAAGGTCCGTGTCAGCCGAGAAGTCATGCTTCAGTGTGCTATTCTGTCAATATTCCGCCATGTGAAGAGCTGCTAACCTATTTTGTGGACCTAGCACTCCTCACCCGCAGTTTCGTGGAGGGCGGCACGCCTCCTGCGGGGATCTGGATTCTCATTTATTCACACTGTGAGCCTTCCTGGGCGGTCAATGGTCGTTTGTTCTCACAGACAGAGCCTAGGATGGGATCTTCTGTGGCCGCGTTCTGACTATCTGTTGCTTCGGGTGATCACTGATTGGTGCTGTGTATGTCTCTCTTCGAAGGGTCAGCCGACATGGAAGCTCCTCGGGTAATGGCTTCATGTGGGCCTTCGGCCCCCAATGATACCACCTGGCCGTGCCCCCCCCCCCCCCCCACCCCCCCCGACCCTACCCCCCCCCCCCCCCCCCCCCCCTCCTGCGCCTAAAAGGCGATCGGCTGCGGGACAGTGGCCGCTTACGGCTACCGGCGTCGTCTCGCGTGAAGGTTTGGCCGCGAGTTACGCCGGTGTGAATGCATCCTCTATCGCGGAACGAACCCGCCACACCCGAGATGCGCATCGCTGATGCCCCCCTTGCCCTGCTTCTACTTTCGGTTCTCATGTACGTCCGGTATCGAGCGGAGGAGTACGACATGGGTATGGGTATGCTGCTTGCTCTGTGAATGGTTTGGTTAGCCGTTGTCCCCCCGTAGATGTGATCCCGTCCGGTGCTATGCTGAAACCTCTCTGTCCATGTGGTCTTGGCTGCCGCCTGTTCTCCTACTGCCCCTGTTCCCCTACTGCCTATAGCCTCCCTACTGCTCTTTCCCCTTTACTGCCTCTTTTCCCCCAGCTGCCCATTTTTGCCGTACTGTGCATTCTTCTCCTACTGCATCATTTCGTTCTGCAGCCTCCTTTGCTCATACGGCCCCATCTACCCCTATAGCCATGGCGGATGGCGCGGATGCGGCCGGCGAGGGCGGGGGGGGCGCTAATTGTTCTTATCTCTCTGTCCTTGCTTTGCTCTGGGTATTTTTGGATGCGGCTCGGGGCGGGCGGCGAGGGCCGGGCGCGAGGAGGGCACGGCAGAGGGTGCAATACCCCCGGCCAGGAGGTGCTAGTGAACCATAAAAGACGCTTCTATTTTCTGCAACGTATTCAGCTGGTGTGGACCTGTACGACAGCTCTCCATCTGGCATCACGTATCAAACCGCCGCTTGAATACGAATCATGCCCAGGCACGCTCGCAATCGTCGCACCAAGGGGGGCCACGTGACTTGTCTCAGCAGGCGCGGTGATGCCCCCAATTGGAGCTGTAAGGGGGGGGGGGGGGGGC
>ENA-ORXT01003022-ORXT01003022.1-marine-metagenome-genome-assembly--contig:-NODE-3022-length-19176-cov-3.936489_pt1 | contig 19176 bp, 17 predicted proteins | sample MGYA00237868_ERZ511482 | MGnify/ENA metagenome assembly ERZ511482 | reverse complement strand
CGTTTATATAATATGATAAAGAATTAGCCACGCTCATAGATGAAAATAAAACATAAACCAAAAGGACTTACGATTCGGCTTTATGTCTGTGTGTATATCTGTCAAGATGAAGGCATCATCAAACCATTTAAAAGAGTGATGTGATGACAGAAGCCATTAATATAATGTTGTTAGTGAGATACAAGAATGCACAGTCTAAGCAATATTACATGTTGAACCCATTATTATATAAGTGATAAACCACTTCTAGATCAGACCGATTCTAGTTAGTGTATTAGCATACAAAAGAATCAAGTCAAGCCAAGATTTTAATCTTTGCTAAAGGCGCTTTCAACTACCTGTTGGCTACTATCAAATACACGAATAGCGACAACGTCGGCCTCTGCAGTTTTGACTCCATCAGAATAAAATGCGCAGCGGACATTGATCTTGCGACCCTTAGAAGATTCTACTGTGGCAACTAATCTAACTGGCTTTTCATTAGATGTTGGTTTTAAATATTTGATATTCATACTGCCTGTAGCATATCGATATATGGGATCAGAATCAAGAGATCGTCCTTCTTCCTTGTATGCATATGCCATCGCAGTACACATACTATGACAATCAATCAAGGTCGCCATGATTCCTCCGTTCATTATCGTAGGCCAACCATGATGATGCTCTTTGGATTGCCACTCACAAATCGCCTCGTCACCATCCCAATAACTTTGGATTTGTAAGCCTTTGACATTGTGCTTACCACAACCATAACAGACATTGTGTCCCATATGATCTTGAAAATATTCTCGTTTTGTTTCTGGGTCTTCGACATTATCATTCATGATCATCTATATTATAATTATCAAATATCTGATTCAATATGCGGAGAAGTGTTTTATAATCTGATTTTGACAAATTGTCCCATCCTTTTGCTCTGATATACTCTACCCTATCGATTACTCTTTTGACAATCTCTCTACCCTCATCCGTAAGATGGACATGGATCACCCTCTTATCTTTAGTCCCTTTGATTCTTTCCGTCCAACCTTTTTTGCACAAGACATCAATGATGCGTGATATTGTCGGAGCATTTTTAAAACTATCATCAGCCAGATCCTTTTGTGATAGATCGTTGGTATGAAACAGTTGTTCTAAAATCACCCATTGCTCTGGCGTTAAGTCGATACCTAACTGATTAAATGCATGATGAAATGCAAGCTTGACAACGCGAGTTGTTCTCACAAGAAAGTATCCAATCGGCTTTTCGTCTGACGTAAATGACATAAGTCCAAATATAAAGTAAAATCTTGTGCCATTATGACAGGGATTTTGGCGTGGCACAGGGATTGATAAAAGATAGTATTGACTGTTGAGTTTTGAATGATTGAAAAGGGAAGTGGGAAGATGGAAGAATCGGGGTTGGAAGATCGGAATTAGAAGTTGGAAGTTGGAAATTGGTAAAACTTCAGTCTTCATGCTCAAATAAAAAAGACAAAAAAAATAAAATTAATAAAACAATGGAGAAAGGTCATATTTCGGTTCAAACGGAGAATATATTTCCAATCATTAAGAAATTCTTGTATTCAGATCAGGAAATCTTTTTACGAGAGATCGTGTCCAATGCAGTCGATGCGACATCTAAGCTCAAAACTTTAGTTGCAAAGGGAGAAATTAAAGCGGACGTAGACGATTTAATTATTGACATCACTTTAGATGAGAAAGCCAAGACGCTTACCATCAGCGATCAAGGAATCGGCATGTCAGAAGCTGAAGTGAAAAAATATTTAAATCAGGTAGCATTTTCATCAGCGACAGATTTTTTAAAAAAATATAAAGATGAGGCTAATATCATCGGTCACTTTGGTTTGGGATTTTACTCAGCCTTTATGGTCGCCGATAAGGTAGAAGTCGTCACTAAATCTTATAAAAAATCAGTTAAATCTGTCAAATGGATTTGTAAAGGTGACCCCGCCTATGAAATTGGTGAAGGTGACAGAAAACAAAGAGGTACAGACATCATTTTACATATTAGTGATGAGAGTAAAGAATTTTTAGAAAAAGCTCGTATCCAAACTTTATTGGATAAATACTGTAAATTTCTGCCAGTACAAATTCGATTCGGAACAAAGACAGAAACAGAATGGACTGGCGAAGGTGATGATAGAACAGCTGTCGAAACTGAAGTAGACAACCTCATCAATAATCCAAATCCTGCATGGAAGAAAAAACCTGCTAAATTAAAAGACGAAGATTATAAAGCTTTTTATAAAGAGCTGTATCCATTTGGTCAACCGCCTTTATTTTGGATTCATCTGAATATTGATTTTCCTTTTGACCTTACGGGAATTTTATACTTTCCGAAGTTAACCAACCAACTGGAGGTCCAGAAAAGTAAGATTCAGTTATATAGCAATCAGGTCTATGTCACTGATGATGTGAAAGAAATTGTGCCAGAATTTTTGACTCTATTACATGGTGTGATCGACTCTCCAGATATTCCATTGAATGTCTCTAGAAGTTATCTTCAGTCTGATTCTAATGTTAAAAAGATAACGTCTTATATCACTAAGAAGGTTGCTGAAAAGCTCGCCAAACTATTTAAAAAAGATAGAGAAGAGTTTCAAAATAAATGGCCTGAGATTGGGACTTTCGTCAAATATGGTATGCTCACAGAACAGAAGTTTCATGACAAAGCCATCAAATTTGCTTTACTCCAAAATCTAGAAAATGAATTCTTCACGGTCGAAGAATATAAGGAAAAGGTGAAAGCCACACAGACAGATAAACACAACAAAATCATTTGTCTATATACTAATAGTCCACAGGAACACCACAGCTATATTGAATCAGTAAAATCCTATGGATATGATGTTGTGAAATTTGATAATATTATCGACAATCACTACATGCAACATATAGAATCAAAAGGCACTGACATAACCTTTGTTAGAGTCGATAGTGATACCGTAGACAATCTTGTCCAAAAAGAAGAAACCCGTGAATCAGTATTAGGTGAAAAGGAGCAAGAGAAAATCAAAGGATTTTTTGAAGCTGCTTTTGGAAACACCAATCCTGGCGGTCAACTCGAAATGAAAGCATTGTCTCCTGAAGATCATCCTGTCCTTATTACTAAACCAGAGTTTATGAGACGTATGAAAGAGATGCAAAGCATGCAAGGCATGGATATGAGTATGATGCCTGATAGTCACAATATAGTCGTCAATACCAATAATCCTCTCATTGCAGAAAAGTTATTAAAGATGAAAGGTGCTGATAGAAAAGCAAGTTTTGCCAGCTATCTCTACGATCTCGCCCGACTCAACCAAAACATGTTGAAAGGTGAAGATATGAGTAAGTTCATAGAGCGAAGCTTAGAGTTTGTCAAGTAGAGTGCTTCCTTTGGTCGCACAATGTTGAATTTTGAATGTTGAGTTTTGAGTGAAAATTGCAAGGTTTAATGCGGAGTGAATCCTGTTGATCCTTAAGGCAGCACATTTTTTGCATTGGAATCTTTCTTGGAGAAAAAATGATCCCTGAGGGATCACATTACGTGATCCACGGATTCCCCGAGACGGAAATATGGAATTAAATCAAAAAATTTTTGTCACGATTTTTTATAAAAAATCGTGACAAATTATTCAACCAAAGGCTCTAAAACCTTGATCAATTTTTGATACCCTTTTTTATTTGGAAGAGTTAGAAGAATTGGCTTTATCTGGATTAAGATATTGTAGTGAGCTGACAGGTCTATTAGTTACAAAATCTATTGCTCTTGATATTCTTGCTAAATCAAAAAGGTTTAAGATAATTTTTTTGAGCAGCTGCGTCAAGAATGATGTTATAAAATTCTAATTGTAAATCAAGCATTAGCTAGAGCATCAAAAAAAGTAACTATAGATGTAATCCCATCAAATGGTAAAAAAAACTCGCCGATTCCACATCATATACTCAGAGATTTAGATGATTTTCTCCATTAAGGCAAAGCAAAATTTACTGCTGTCTTTTATTATTGGGCTGGTTCAAGGTTTAGCTAACGATTCGGACCAAACTAAAAACAAATGTTAGATGTATTAGAGAAGAGTAGTGTAACAATTACTGAAATAATTCCTCGATGGCCAAAAATTATCACTTTAGTTAATAAGTTCTTAGGTACTCCGCTTTCTGCTTATAATCATGTGACAAATTATTCAACCAAAGGCCCTAAAACTTGGATCAATTTTTCATACCCAGCCTTATTAGGATGCAAGCCATCCGAAAACAATGACTCGTTGACCAACTTATTTTCTTCTAAAAACACAATCCCAAGATCTGCGTATTGAATATCCTGTCTCCCAGCAATTCTCGCGATCTCAAAATTGAGTTCTACGATTCTTTCTTCATAATCTCTTCTTGGTAATATTCCCATCAATACAATCTCAGCTGTCGGTTGTCTATGTTGTATTGCTTTGACTAAAAGAGCCAAGCCTTCTACGATTTCTTCATTCGTATTGAGATGAAGATTATTTGTCCCAATCATAAGCAATATCTTCTCTGCCTCAAACCCATCTAATTCTCCATGGTAAACACGCCAAAGTACATTCTCAATCCGATCCCAACCATAAGCATAATTTCGCACACCCGCGGGAGTCAACACAGATTCCCATGACGCTCCATCTCTAACTATCTTAGCCTTCGGTTGGCCTCCCCAAAAATGAATAATTGAGTTCGCAATCATGATAGTCTTTGGTGGATTTGATTTATTCAAATCCAAAATTTCTCTATGGCGCTTTTCCCAATCATAATTTAAAGGTTCTCTATACTGAGTCATTGGTATTGTCGTCGTTGACTTTCCTACTGGCTCTCTTAAGATATCTCGCAATTTTAATTCATAACTATCAGCATAATGGACCATCCCCAAATCAGTCGGATGAACGCCATCGACCATATCATCTTGCTGAAGATTAATGTCTGTATGAGATAAATAGTAGAGTCCATCGACTCCTTCTTTTTTCAGTTCAAAAAATGCATCTGATTGAATAAGGTTAACTCTTTCATATGCCGTCTGTATTGTAGGATTAGTTAATCCATGCGTATATCCAGCATGCGCCACAAGCAATACAGGAATCTCAGGTCTCTTAGCTTTGAGTCGCTTGGTCGCATTGATTATCAAATCTTTAAGCTCTTTATCGGTATGACCTCGATTGGTAAGATTGGGCATACAATCCAGAATAAATATTTTTGCATCAATTTCCGCCATCAAATCAATGACTGGAATATCAAGCAAACCTGTGCCACTAAAACCCAAATTAATAAGTGGCCGATCAAATTTCCTTCCTAGAATCGCTGTCCATGCCATACCTGGTCGAGATGCGCATGCACCCTGAGCAATGGAAGTGCCATATACCACAATTGGCCTTTCATTCCGAATGGGTAAAGCTTCGAAATGGCTATGGGCATTGACGCCTATTTTGAGCCATTCTACTTTACTATAGAGTGGAAGATATAGCCGATATTCATTTCCAAGTTTATGGTAATTTGTTTTTGATTCTATATCATTAAAATGATAGCTGATCGTGTCTTGATATGACCGTCGAGCTGCACACCATAGTTCTTTACCTTCGCTATCAATCGCATATAGATCTAAACCACTCACTCCAGTGGCAGGCATATGATGTAGTGCAATGTTGTGACCTTTCTCAATTTGATATTTAACTTTAATCGATCGTGCATTGGTACGAAATCGGATCATCAAGCCTGCAGATTGAGTCCCTAAACTATATACAGATTCACGCACCAAACCATCCGCTCTTTTTGGAAGTCGATGATAATCACCATTGGATTCGCTTCCCCATGCTTGCCCTTCTACAACTTGGAATGGACTCTGCATCGGATCCCACCACTCAAACTCGTGGTCTTGTGCCTGAGAAAAGAAGCTAAAACAACATAGTGCGCCAATGAGAATCGATTTCATATGACTAAGCTATGGAAATCTCTTGAGTCTGTGGCGAGCAGGTCGTTGATAACACTGTGTATTTTCTCAATTGCTCGCTTTTGATTTATAATTTTGCCGTTTCGAGTCCTCCGATTTACCATTGATTTTCTGAATAGAGAAAAAATTACATTTAATGTATGAAATACGTGCTTATAATACATAAGGTAGAGCAATATGAAGTATGGAAGTAAGGATTTGATAAAGCTGCAGAAATAAGGCGACAAGCAGGAGAACTTGAATACCAAGTTCTAGCTTATAGTCATACGCCTAATAAAGTGGTTCACTTTTCTCGTTGGCAAAGTCACCTTGAAGCGAAAGCTTTCTTTGAATCTGAAACAGTCAAGCAAATACGAACGAAACTGGGTGTTAAAGAACCAGAATTTATTTATCTGGATCAGCTAGACAAAGGGACATTAGGTGCGCTATCAGAGTAAGTATGATTCCTGACACACTACATATGAATGTTTAGAAGCCAAATTCACGATTCTTCAAAATTTATTTTGGCAGGCTAGCCACCAAATTGATTAATATCGTTCCTTTTCGAACTTTGCTTTCTTGACTAATGGATTCGCCTTCATCTCTTTGTCATTCTCCCTGTTGTTGAATATATCCATCGCAGCAAAAATGGCAGTTCTCATCGACATCTCGTCAGCTTTATTCTCTCCAGCGATATCATACCCAGTACCATGATCAGGTGAGGTTCTGACGTATGGAAGTCCTGCTGTGAAGTTAATGCCATTTCCAAATGATAAGGTCTTAAATGGGATCAAACCTTGATCGTGATACATGGCTAAAATGCCATCAAATTTTCTAAATAATCCCGAGCCGAAAAATCCATCCGCAGCATAAGGACCATAAGTCAATACACCTTTATTTTTTAAGTCTTCGATGACAGGCTTGATGATTTCTTCTTCTTCCATCCCAATTTTGCCACCGTCTCCCGCATGCGGATTCATACCTAATATGGCGATTGTTGGCTTGTCTCTTCCAAAGTCTATTTTCAATGAATGATAAAATAGATTGATTTTACGCATCAATAATTCTCTAGTAAACAGCGATGAGACTTTTGAAATTGGCTCGTGATTCGTGACTACTGCAATTCTCAGATCATCAGCGACCATGGTCATCAAGCTTGAGCTTGCGCCAAATGATGTGGTTAAATATTCTGTATGTCCAGCGTAAGGAAAGGACATCGTATCCATCGTACTTTTATTAATTGGAGCAGTGACAAGGACATCGATGATACCATTCTTAATGTCATTGACTGCACGGTCAAGTGCGACGTGCGCAAATTGACCAGCGACTTTCTCCGCCTTTCCTAATGATATCTGAATGTCATCCGTCCAGCAATTCACCACACTTATTCTTCCGTTGCTAGCATGCTCGGCACCAGACACATTCGAAAACTGAACATCAATATTTTTGACAATATTTTTATGGTATGCCATGACCTTTCCAGATCCATATATCACGACACTGTGATCATGTAGCGCCGAATTATTAGATAAGGCTTTTAAGATAACCTCAGGTCCAATTCCATTGATATCTCCAGTCGTAATTCCTATTCTCATAATCCTATAAGTTTCAAGCCGTAAAGATAGCTTATTATGTCCGATTTAAACCCTTCCGCCATATGTTCCTGTTTATCCATAAATAGTTAGCTATATTAATGATATCAATTAGCAGCAAATTATATATAGTAGACGTTTATTACATGATGCCATTTTTGTATTATATTATTTTCTGTCTCAATGGTTTCCAATCGGATTACAATCTCCTGTTTTTAAAAGAAATCAATCTGATCAGAGCTCAAGGTTGCGCGTGTGGCGGACAACAAATGCCAGCTGCTGATCCAATAATCTGGGACATAGATTTAGCAGAAACATCAAGGCGACATGCACAGGACATGCAAGACAATAATTTTTTTTCTCATATCAACCAAATCAATCAAGATGTCGGTATGCGCGCAGATTCGATATATTATAGATGGGACCAGATAGGAGAAAACATAGCGAAAGGCTTTTTATCAGATTTTGAAGTGTTGCGCGCTTGGCTTAATAGTCCTCCACATTGCGAAATGCTTCTGTTTTCCAATGTGACTGAAATGGGAGCCAAACGTGTTGGAGATTATTGGGTCGTCAATTTTGGTAAACCCCAATCTGAAGACAAATCCAAAAAACAAAAGGAATACCAACGAAAGAAAAAGTCTGCTTTGGCCTTTTATAAGAGCTTATACAATTGATTCCATTCTATGACCTCTTAGCCTCCAATCAAAATCGCCAAAAACCCTTATCTTCATATTTTTAATTATTTAATATGTCAAAGCCAAAGCGGATTTGTGTGTACTGTGCTTCGAGTATGAAAGTCCCAGAGAAGTACTTCATTGACACAAAATTAATTGCTACACAACTTGCAAATCATGGACATCACATTGTCTATGGCGGAGGTGCTGTTGGCTTAATGGGAGCACTTGCAGATTCGATTATTGAGGCTGGTGGCTCGATCACAGGAGTGATGCCAAATTTTATGAAAGATGTCGAATGGAATCATCCTGATGTAAGCGACATGGTTTATACAGAAACCATGGCCGAACGTAAGGAAAAGCTCATAGAATATGTAGATGTCGCACTTGCTCTCCCAGGAGGCTCAGGCACATATGAGGAGATCATGGAAGCGATCACACTCAAGCGATTAGGTCAAATTTCTGCAAGAATTATATTCTATAATCAAGATGGGTTTTATGACCACATGAAAGCCATGTTTGATCGGGCAGTTCAAGATAATTTCATGACAAAAGACCATCTGTCTTTTATCACGTTTGAATCTTCTATTGAAGGCTTACTTGATACCATAAATGCTGCATCTGAAGATGAACTGGTCGATATTCAAACAGCTGTTGTCAGATGAAGAAAAAAGCCCAATTATTGGCACCATATTTTTATAAAACGAAAGTCGAGGCAGGCTGTGATGAAGCAGGCAGAGGATGTCTAGCAGGACCAGTATTCGCGGCAGCAGTCATTCTTCCAAAATCCTTTAATCATCCATTATTGAATGATTCAAAGCAGTTAACTGAAGGCAAACGAAACACCCTTCGTGCGATTATTGAGCAAGAGGCATCAAGTTGGTCAGTAAAACGGGTAGAACCGTCAATGATTGATAAGATAAACATTTTAAACGCTTCATTTAAAGCAATGCACTTGGCAATTGATGATTTGTCAATAAAGCCAAATCACCTAATCATTGATGGAAATCGCTTTCATCAATACCATAATATACCACATCACTGCATTATAAAAGGAGATGCCAAATATCAATCAATCGCCGCAGCATCGATCCTAGCTAAGACTCACAGAGATGAATATATGCTCAATCTGCATCATAAATTCCCTCATTTTCATTGGCATACGAATAAAGGATATCCTACTTTACACCACAGAAAAGCTGTACTCGAATATGGTAGATCACCGTATCATCGAAAGACTTTTAATGTCAGTATTCAGACCCGATTATTCGATAAAGCCAAAGGAAAATAAATGCAGCTTTTACATCGTTAGACTTTCACATTTATATGCCCAATAGAATTACATCTGTAAGCTTATTTCTGCTATCCATCTCAATGGTCTATATCTCTTGTGAAATGGACAGTAAAGAGCTGCCACTTACTGATCTTACTGTTAATATCCAAAGACTTGATCGCTTTGTTTTTGATAACTCTGCATCAGTCATATCTTCTACCTACCCTTCGTTTTCAGACATCTACTTCAAGAACATTCTCAATATAAAAGATGATACAGACTCCTTATCAAATCTTCAACTAGAACAGTTTAAATCGGATGATTTTATCTTAGAGTTAAAACACAAAACTGATTCGATTTTTGAAAATGTTGACCTTTTAGAGAAGCAACTTGCTGTTAGTCTCGACCTATTTCAACAACAAACTGGAGAGTCCACAACTCCACAAATTTATTCGTTTATTGGCGGATTATCATATCAAAGTTTTTTATTTGACGACAATGGAAATGACGGTATTGGAATTGGACTTGATATGTTTCTTGGCGATGGATTTCGCTATGAACAACTTTCAGTTCAAAACCCCGCTTTTTCACAATATATCAGCAGAACATTTAACAAAGACCATATCACTAAAAAAGTCATGGAAACAATTTTGGATGATCGTCTAGGTCAGGCCAAAGGAAATAGGATGCTTGATTATATGATTCATAATGGTAAAAAATCTTACCTCTTAGAGCAATTTATTCCATTCGTTCATGACTCCATTATTATGGAATATACAGCTAATCAATTACGATGGTGCGACCAGAACCAATCTCAAATTTGGTCTCATTTTTTGAGAGAAGACTTATTCTACGAGACTGACTTTAGAAAAATAAACAAACTGATCAATGCAAGTCCACAGAGTCCTGGGATGCCTGATGAAGCTCCTGGAAAAACTGCAAACTTTATTGGTTGGAAAATTGTTTCAACATTTATGAGACGTCATCCTGAAGTAAGCATCTCAGAGCTCATGTCATTGACAAACTATCAAGAATTATTAGATAAATCAAAATACAAGCCTAAGTAATTATGGAGGAAACTCTTCAAGCAAAACGAACCATTCCAGTCGTGAGCCTTACACAGTTTACAGAAGGAAATACAGAGGATAGAAAATTATTTGTTGAAAAACTAGGACATGCCTTTCATACAGTTGGCTTTGTCGGAGTGAATAATCACGGCATTTCTAAGCAACTTGTCGAAGAATTTTATGCTAGTGCAAAAGACTTCTTCTCCCTCCCTATAGATACGAAGCGATCATACGAAATAACTGGACTCGGCGGTCAAAGAGGATATACATCATTTGGAAAGGAACATGCCAAACACTCTAATGTCCCTGACTTAAAAGAATTTTTTCAAATCGGGCAATTTGTGACCTCAGATCATCCATTGAAAGCTGAATATCCTGACAATATAAATGTCAATGAGATTCCAACATTTTACCAAAAAGGAAAAGAGTTATTTCAGGCATTTGAAAAATCAGGTGGTGCACTATTGAGAGCGATTGCCCTTCACCTTGAACTAGATGAGACGTATTTTGAAGGATGGATAAATGAGGGAAACAGTATCCTCAGAGCGATTCACTATCCTCCGATTACAGAAGAACCTGAGTCTGCTCTCAGATCAGAACAGCATGAAGATATTAATCTGATCACACTGCTTGTCGGCGCATCCGCTGGTGGACTACAGCTTCTAAATACTAAAAATGAATGGCTGGATGTCACTCCAGAAGAAGATGAAATTGTGATCAACGTTGGTGATATGCTGCAGAGGCTCACCAACAATTATTTAAAATCTACAACGCATAGAGTAGTGAATCCACCGAAACAATTTTGGCATGTCCCACGCATGTCTATTCCTTTCTTTCTACATCCAAAAAGTAGAATGGACCTAACATGCTTAGACAAATGTGTGTCAGAGGAGAACCCTTTGGCATACCAATCAATAACTGCCGGTGACTATTTGGATGAGCGTCTTCGTGAAATAGGATTAAAAAAGTAGTATCTTTCACGGAATTGATATACTTTTATTTTTCTTAAAACTGTAGTCATGGAATTATTTGTTCTTTTGTCTTTCATGGGTCCTGAGATGATTATCATCTTTTTCGCTATCCTATTATTATTTGGAGGCAAAAAAATACCTGAACTTATGAAAGGCCTTGGTAAAGGCATTAAAGAATTTAACAGTGCTCGAGCATCCATCGAGACTGAACTCAAAGAAGGCATGAAAGAAGATAGCGACTCTTAGTAACTGTCAATTCCAAATCAATTCCTACCAAATCCAATACATTACATATTAAACTTATCTATATAACTTAGTCTATATAGCACGATGTTTAAAAACGCAATCGTTACCGTATAGCATCTTCACTTACATGCTACTTTATCTTAGATTTTAAACCCTTCATAATATGATTGTCAGTATATTTGCTTCTTAATAATTTTAGCTAATGGAAGAATCTAATCTAATCTCAACTGAAACGATGGGTAGTGTCCAACAGGAATTTTATCCTGGTTCAATCACAAACATTACTTTCGAAAAAGAAACGTTCCTTATCGAATGTTCGAATCAAGTGACCATTCAAATTACAATCTTGAGTGATGATATTATTCGATTTCGATATGGTGTCGATAATGTTTTAGAAAGAGATTTTTCCTACGCCATCGATGACAAATTCGAGAAAAACATTATTAATCTCGACACCTCAGAATCAGACGATCAATATACTATACAAACCGCCACGATCGATATTGAAATCAAAAAATCCAATGCTGCTATTAGCATTCGGAATAAGGATGGAGAATTGATAAATGAAGACGAAAAAGGATTTCACTGGGAAGACAATCCGACTTATGGTGGGCATATTGTTGAAATGAGTAAAAACATCCAAGATGCTGAATGCTTCTATGGACTAGGTGACAAAGCTGTGAAATCAAATATGAGAGGCCGCAGATTTAAGAATTGGGGATCAGATGTGTATGGTTTTCAAAAAGATCAAGATCCATTATATAAAAATATACCTTTCTACTTAGCCACTCATCAAGATATATCTTACGGTATTTTCTTTGATAATAGTTTTGAGTCTTTCTTTGACTTTGGACAAGAGCGAAGACTCACAACTTCCTTTTGGGCTCATGGAGGAGAGATGAATTATTATTTTATCAATGGACCTCAGTTAATGGATGTCGCCGCTAGATACGTAAAATTAACTGGCACACCAGAAATGCCACCGATGTGGGCACTCGGATATCACCAGTGTAAATGGAGCTACTATCCAGAATCAAAAGTGAAAGAAGTCAGCTCTAAGTTGCGCGAACTTTCCATTCCTTGTGATGCCATATATTTAGACATTGATTATATGGATGGCTTTAGATGTTTCACTTGGGATCTAGAGAAATTTCCTGATCCAAAAGGAATGGTTAGTGAGTTAAAGGACCAAGGATTTAAAACTGTTGTCATCATAGATCCTGGAATTAAAGTAGATAAAGACTATGATGTTTTTCAAGATGGTATAAAAAATGACGTCTTCTGCCGACGAGCAGATGGTCCTTACATGAAAGGAAAAGTCTGGCCAGGAGATTGTTATTTCCCAGACTTTACGAATCCAAAAGTAAGAGATTGGTGGGTCGGTTTATTTGAAGAGCTAATCGGAGAAACTGGTATCGCAGGCGTCTGGAATGATATGAATGAACCAGCTGTCATGGAGGTAGAGAGTAAAACCTTTCCTAATGATGTAAGACATGACTATGATGGAAATCCATGTAGCCATAGAAAAGCACACAATGTATACGGCATGCAAATGACCAGAGCGACATATGACGGTGTCAAAGCATTTGCAAAAAACAAAAGACCATTTTTGATTACTAGATCCTGTTATTCTGGTATTCAACGATTTAGTAGTGGCTGGACAGGAGACAATATTGCCACTTGGGAGCATCTATGGGTAGCGAATATGATGTGTCAAAGACTAAGTATTTCTGGCTTATCATTTATAGGGACTGATATTGGTGGATTCATAGATCAACCGACGCCGGAACTCTATACTCGATGGATACAGATTGCAGTTTTTCATCCTTTATGTCGGACTCATTCATCTGGCGACCATGGTGATCAAGAACCGTATTCCTTCGGAGAGCGAACAACTAACATTGTTAGAAAATTTATAGAGCTGCGGTATAAATTATTGCCTTATCTCTATACATCATTTTATCAATATATCCGAGATGGATATCCTATACTTAGACCGCTGTCGTTTGTAGATCAAGCTGATCAAAATGTATTATATCGAGATGATGAATTTATGCATGGCGATAATATACTCATTAGCCCAATCACTGAAGCTAATTCAAAGGGTAGATATGTATATTTCCCGAAAGGAAAATGGTACAACTACTGGAATGGTTCGACTGTCTATGGTGGAGACGAACATTGGGTAGATGCACTACTTGAAGAGATGCCAATATTCATTAAGGCGGGAGCGGTGCTTCCTCACTATCCAGTCCAACAATATGTCGGAGAAAAAGTAATTGACCAACTCACTTTAGTCGTATATTATAATGATGGTCAACTCACGAGTGAACTCTATGAAGATGAAGGCGAGGGTTATGATTATGAAAAAGGAATTTATACTCTGAAGACATTTTCTCAAGAAGGCAGTGACTCAGAAGTGGTGATCAAACAATCCATTTCTGGTCATTTTAAAGCTAGCTATTCGAGCTATAAGATGGTCTTTATTGGCTTACCATTTGAAGTAAAAGATGTCAAAGGAACTGGTGTAATCCAACGAACTGATGTGAATGAGAATGGGCATTTCGAAGTCGATGTAGATGTGAATTTTGGGGAATTGGTCTTGTCGATTTAGGAAGACATTGAGCGTTTCTTAATGTTTATGTACCAGGCATATTCAGAAGAAATAAATTAATCGCTGTTCCAAAACGGAGTAGATTGAATGCCAACATTTTAGGAAATTATACTTGTCCTGACTCCTGAATTTGCTTTTTCACTTTACCCTGATTCATTTTGATATTTCTAAAAAACGAGGGTATCTAAAATTAATTTGTCATCATTTTTGTGAAAAATGACGCCAAATTTTACATTCATTTCAATATCCGCTTCGGGATAAATCCCGAGGCTATGATCATGTCGTGCCTATTGGTACTTTTGCTTTTTACTCCTGAATTCCTTGTATTAATCCCCTTTGGTGATTGAAAGTCATATAAGATCTTAAATAAGGAGATAGCACCAAAAAAACCCAAAGGGGTTTCTCCCACTAACATCGAGTAACGCTCAATGCCTAAACAAAAACTCCATCACTTCCGTATCAAATAAATCCCCATCACAATCAAAATCAGTCCGACGATATGAAATAACACCAAACTCTCTCCATCGATCACTCCCCAAAACAAAACAATGACAGGCATAATATAGGTGACAGAAGAAGCAAAAAGTGGAGTCGTGCGTTGGACGAGTTTATAATAAATGATCAGTGACACGACAGTACTCATGATAGATAGAATCGTGAGATACATCAATGATAGCTGTGCAGGTGGCTCAGCCATAACTTTTTGTGGAATCCCGATGACTATCGCTATGACAAGAAATGGTAAACCAACAAATAAGAAGGAAACTGCACCTAATACCAATGGATCATGATCTTGAAATTTTCTTTTGACAAAATTTACATTCAAGGCATAGCACATGGTGGCTAACACCACAAACAGTCCATAAGCAGGCTTGGCACCAATATACAATTCACTACCATACATTATGATGAAAACTGCTCCGATAAGACCCATACAAACTCCTGCTACCTGAAGTAAGCTTGATTTCGTTTTAAAAAATAATATTCCAAAAATGAGTGTGAATGATGGAGTCAAGCTATTCAATATTCCACTTGCTATGCTCGTAATTTCTGTCTGTGCAATGGCATATAAAAAAGCTGGGATCGCACTCCCCGTAAGACTAATGAACATATAATCTTTCCATCTCTTCCAATCGATTCTTTTAGCAAAGTAAATTACAAATGGAAGAAATGCCAAAAATGCAATCACACATCTCATCAAACCCATTTCAAAAAAAGTGAATCCGATAAGACTCTTTTTGATGAGAATAAATGAACTTCCCCAGACGCAACTTAAGAAAAGTAAAGTGAGCCAGTCTTTGCTGGTGATATTGGTTTTGGGAGTAGAAGTATTTATGATTATTAGTTTCGGCAAAGATACTATAATCACACCTCCATCCAAAGCCAAGGCTTGTATTAAAAAGAGCAGTTCTGTTTTGAGCCTTTTAGCTTTTCAATTTTTGTCTTGGTTGCCGTATTTTTTTGGAACCACAAAGACACTAAGACTTTAAGTTGCACTAAGATGAACCGATAATACTAGAAAGTGAGGCTTATTAAGAAATAGAAACGGCCGCATCAAAATTGATACAGCCGTTTTCTTTTTTAGATTACTTGGCTTCCCATTTAGATAGATAGCAGTCCTTTTTCAAAGGCAATACGAATCAAGCCTGCCGCATTCTTTGCTCTTAATTTTCTAAGCAAATTTTTCCGATGAGTGTGAACTGTCTCATATGAAACATAAAGTATGTCTCCGATTTCCTTTGTGCTGTATTCTTGAGCAACGAGATGTAAAACTTCTTGTTCTCTACTCGAAATTGATACCTGAATAGAATGTTGACTGTCTGACTTCATGTAAAGTCGTGTGGATAATTTAGGTGTCAGTTGTGTTGATAATGAATTCATGTGAAGGGTATTAATGGAAGTTAATAAATTGAAATTGACTTAAAATATTCTCTTACATAGAGACTAGTTTTATTGATTACTGTTGAATCAAAATTAGATGATACCATGCCATAATTCAATTCGAATGTAGTCAAGACTTAATATTAATGTATGAAAGCTGAATTTTCATAAGCCAAAATTTCGCACGAATTGCATTGAACCAAATGTAAGTCTTTAATTCTTGCTGTCATGTCACACATATATGTGACAAGATTCTATTTTCTAGAGCTATTTTTCGCTAGAATTAGAAAGTATTTAAGCTTTTGGCGTTTTATTAGAATATTGTCAACTTTCTATTTGTAACTGTATTTAAAGAAAAATATGTGTTTCAATGAATTTGCCAGTATTTACAACGATTTAAATTTTGTACCTGAATGATACAAAACAAAAAAGCCACATAAGTTATCTATACTTATGCAGCATATTTTATGAGCTATGCGTAGAATATACCCAGCGCACTTAAGAATGACTTAAAGTGTCTTTACTAAACTCAATTATTCATCTCCACTAGAGTTAGCGTCTTTTTTGGCTTCTCCTTCCAACTTAAAGTTAACAGGAAGCGTAAATTGGACATCTACTGGATTTCCGTTCTCTATGCCAGGGCGCCATTTGATACCAGCATCTGCCATTTCATTGACGACTCTTAATGCTTCTGAACCACAACTCTCTCCTATTTCTCTGACGATTTGTGCATCTTGTATCACGCCCATTTTATCAATTACAAATTGAATCACAACGACTCCTTCTACACCAGCCAGCTGTGCAGCTTTAGGATATTGAACATGATTATACATGTATTCGATTAACTTATCGTTACTACATTTTGTTTTTTCTCCGACGGTTCCTTCTACGTTTTCACAGCCAGGGAATCTAGGCATTTCTTCGACTCTATTGTAGAGATCTTCTTGAGAGAACGTTTGGGTCGATATGAAGCTTGCTATGAAAAGAATTAGATATTTCATATTTGTACTTTTTTGAATTAAATAAATTAGTCAAGAATGGTCATCTTTCTTGTGGCCTTGAATTCTCCTGCTTCTAATGTATAATATAGGATGCCTGTATAGTTCAAATCAGATTTAGTGACAGTCATCTCATTATATCCTTCTTCGTAGTTTTCACTATGAGTCAGGATCTTCATTCCTGCGACATTATAAAAGGTCAATTGTACTTTACTTGCAACAGGCAAATTAAATCCAATGGTTGTACTAGTCACAACAGGGTTAGGTTTGTTTTGTAATAATTCGAATTGATAGATTTCCTTGTTTATGCGATCATCTATTGAATTCATGCTTATATTATCAGGAATGATTTGAAAGTCTACATCATCGCTAGAAAATGGTGCAATTTCTTCGTCGATGTCTATATCATTGGTTTTTGAAGTTTTTATGTCACTTGAATTTCTCTTCTTATTCTTGGTTGTAATTTCTACTGCGCCATGAATTGCCTTATCGCCATATTTAGCTATGGCTTCATCACCTTTTAAGATTTGGAGAGTCACAATTTCGTCAGGATTAATATTTTGAAAATCCTTTTTAATTATATTTCTGCCATCTAGTATAAAAAGAGGTTCTTTGTCCAATTTCAAATTTTCCAATTCAATTTGCTTACCTGAATTATCATTTTGTTTTGAAGGGTCTAGTTTAAACCGTACAGGTAAGACATACTGTACATTCACTGCCTCACCATTTTCATAACCTGGAGTCCATTTTTTGGTTAAGTTATTCATTAGTTCTACGACATATAATACTTCCTTTGCTGTTCCACCACCAAGGTCCCTGAGGATTTTTGGTTCGATGACAGTTCCTGTTTTATCGATTACAAACTGAACGACTGATACACCTTCTATCTGTGCTTTTTTTGCCTCTTCTGGATATTGCAAATGAGCATAAATGAACTCTAACATTTCTCTTTTATGACAATCCTCAGTCGCGTTCGCTCCGGTACATTCGTCTTCACAATCAGGAAAGCGCGGCATTTGTTCGACTACTTTATAGACTTCTTCCTTTTCCTTTATGGATAGGACTTGAGATCCTGGAATGATAATTTTTCCAAGTTTTTCAAGTTCATTTTCTGTAATTCCATCCAACTCTATTTCTAGAGCGCCGTGAAAAGCGATTTCTCCATATTTATTTTTGGCAACACTTGGCTTTACATAATTGACAGATTGTATTTGATCTTTTGTGATATCAATTTGGTTAAAATTTACTGAAAGACCTTCATATTTATTTCCATTGACAATTGTCAGTGGAAAAGATCCTTGAAAATCCTTCCTCAGAAATGATAAAGCATCGTAAACTGGAGATCTCTTTGGGCCTCTTTCCAACATTTCTTTTAATGCAGGATCAGTTTTAGCTTTTACAGAATTTTGATTTGACAGAAAATATTGATCTTAATATCCGTACTTTTTTAGCCAAACCATTGACTGCTTATTTACATGAGCTCGCTCCCAATTTATCTGTCAATGAATTATGTGAGAAAGGAATTGCAGGTAGAATTATCAGAGTATGGTCTGTAATTGATCCATGTGGAAATGAAAGCACTGCTACTCAAATAATTACTTTGATAGATAATGGTATTCCTATTGTTAGCTGTAGAAGTAATGTTGAAGTACAGTTAGAAGAAGGTAAATACTATATAACAGAAGAAGATGTAATTGATGAGGTTATGGATTGTCATCCAAGAGAAGATCTTGAGATTACTTTCAATCCTATCAAGTTTACATGTGGTGACATTGGAGCTCAACAAGTAATTGTTAGAGTAGAAGATCCATGTGGTAATGTTGCATACTGTTCGGCTAGATTTAACGTAGTTGATAATGAAGCTCCAATCTTAGATTGTAGCATGCCAGACATCACTTTAGACCTTGGCATTGAAGACTGTGAGTACTTTG
>ENA-ORXT01003021-ORXT01003021.1-marine-metagenome-genome-assembly--contig:-NODE-3021-length-19181-cov-3.906983_pt1 | contig 19181 bp, 16 predicted proteins | sample MGYA00237868_ERZ511482 | MGnify/ENA metagenome assembly ERZ511482 | reverse complement strand
GGCGACCTACGATAGAGCCGCCCATCACAACCCCAGTTGCAGGGTCTGAAATTATTTTTACGAATCCTCTAGCGTCATTGTTTATTAACGCTTTTGCAGAGACTGAGAATGGAACTTTAGTTACCCTAATTTTTTGTCCAGCACCAAAAGCGTCAGCCTCAGCTATTCCAACTTCTGCGACTTCAGGATCTGTAAAAATAGCTGAAGCGGCTTTTTCATAATCAATGTGTGTATGAGGCCCAATATGCTGATCCATAGCATGTTCAGCAATTTTTTTACCTTGCCTGGTAGCAACAGAAGAAAGAGGAAGCTTTCCAGCTAAGTCACCTGCAGCATAAATATGTTCTACATTAGTTCGACAATTATGATCAATCTCTATATATCCTCGATCAGTTATGATCCCTGCATTATCTAAACCAAGTTTTTCAGAATTTGGAATACTACCAATTGCTAGAAGAGCATGAGAGCCTTCTACCTTTCGACCATCCTCGATATGGACAATAACTCCAGAGTCTGTAACTTCGATATCTGAAGCTCTGGCACCCATTAGAAGATTAACCCCCCTATCAGAAAAACTCTCTTCTAGGACTTCTGCAACTTCAGGATCTTTATCTGGAAGGACTTGCTGCCTACTAACCAACAAAGAAACTTTTGAACCAAAGGAGTTAAACATATGAACAAATTCGACTCCAGTAACTCCAGAGCCGATTACTATAAAATGTTCGGGTAATTGTGCAGGCGGATACGCTTGGCGAGTAGTAAGGATTCTTTTACCATCAACCTTTGCCCAATCAGGAATTCTAGGCCTGCTACCGGTGCAAAGAACTACAACATCGGCCTCCAAGATTTCTTCACCTTCAGTTGTAACAACTCGAACCTGATTTTCAGAAACCAGGCTACCCTCACCTTTAATCATTCTTACTTTTTGGCTTTGTAGGAGTTTGGTAACCGACTCTTCCATACGCACTTCAATATCTTTTATTCGACTACGAAGTGCTTCAAAATTTAGTTGAACGTCTACTGTTGCAAGACCCATAGCTTCTGCAGAGTGCATCTGTGACATTGCGCTACCAGTAGCAATCATTGCTTTAGAAGGAACGCAATCCAAAAGGTGGGCTGCCCCACCAATGATCTCTTTTTCGATCAAAGTTACTTCTGCACCTAGACGTGCTGCGTGAGTAGCACACGAAGTACCACCAGGACCACCACCTATAATCACAAATTTCTTGGGCCTATTAAGCTCACCGTATGAGAAAGACATAGCTCTGAGACTATCGGCAGATCAAGATATGTTTAAACCGAAGTTAAGAAAATCTAAAACCTTGCATAGGTGTCAGACCCCAATGAAAGATTGATTACGCAATTTTCTGATATAAGTTCAACATTTGATCGATGGAGTTTTCCCAAGAATAATTCTTAACCCTATGCAGACCGGCTTCTTTCAGATGTTCTCTTACATCAGGTTTTTCTAAAACATCAAGCATGGCTGCTGCAAGCGCATTCGATGATTTAGCAGGAACAAGAACTGCAGCGTCACCTGCAACTTCGGGGATGGCACCAACTTGGGTAGCTACAACTGGAGTCTCATTAGCCATAGCTTCAAGGATTGGCAAACCAAACCCTTCATATAATGATGGGTAGGCAAGTAATTCTGCACCAGCGAGAAGATCAACTTTAGCTTTTTCAGTTATATATCCGAGTCTTATAATTTTGTCTGTTGCATTACATTCAGCTACTGCGCTATTGAAGCTTTCAACACCCCAACCATCTGAACCAGCAACAACAAGTTTAATTTCAGGGTATATTTCCCATACTTCTTTCATTGCTCTAACTAGTGAAGGATAATCTTTTCGTGGTTCAATAGTCCCTACAGCCAAAACATAGTCATTGCCAACAATTTTTTTACCAGCAGACTTATCACCAATCAAGCTTGGATCATATCCATTTGGGATTACATGAATTCTATCTTCTTCGATATCTAAATATTCATGCACCTCATTGCCTACAAAATTTGAAACCGCATGAATGTGAGCTCCACGTCCTATAGCTCTGGCTACAAGATCCCCAAACTGCTGATTATCATGATTCAATAACCGAGGATACCTCCATGCAGTTAAATCATGGATAGTAACGATTTCACTTGCCTTAGGACATGGAGGAACAACATAATTTGGCCCATGAACTACATCAAATCCAGAGATAGCTGGTCGATCCATTTTTAACCACATAATGTGAGCAATCCGTGCCGGGAATTTTACATGTAGGGGTTTTACACCCTCAGGAAGCTTCTCTGCCAAGTTTGAACGCCCACTGTAGCTAACAACGACACCTGTGACATCTAGCTCTGGTCTGGTTGCGAGACCAGCAACTAGGGAATTTACCACGTTGCCTACCCCTGTACGGTTGCCAAGTATTGGCGTAACGTCGATGGCAACTTTTAAGGGTGCTTTCACACCCAAGATTGTATATCGCCAGGTTTAGCAATACTAGAAATAGGAGAATTTTACTCAGAAGGCTGCGATTGAAGCTTCTAGATATCCTTTATCTCTCATATTCTTCGTATCAGTTTTCTGTTTTAAATCTGGTGAATATATAACCATTTGTTGAAACCCAACACTTGCATCATCCCAGACAGTACCATCTTCTGCATAAACTAGTTCAAAATTAGGACTCGTTGCACTGTAGAAATCTTTCGCCAGTTCAAGGTTATCGGTCTGACCTATACCAATAACTAATACATCTGGATTCTTCTCAGCAAATTCATTAAAGTCTGCTACTTCTGCTCGACAACTACCACAATGTGGAGCCCAGCCCCATAGAACTACAGGTTTAGTGCCATCAACAAAGTCTGATAATGTAGTTTTCTCTCCGGTAGCTAAATTAACTGTTTCTGTCTGGAACCCACTTGCTGCGAACGTTGAGTTTGCTGAATCATCTGAAGATTCTGAAGCAGGCTCTGAGTTTGAACTATCATTTTCCACTCCAGATACTTCAACTGTATCTGTACCAGCACATGCAGAACCGAACAGCGCAGCACCAAGCCCTAATATTAGGAGTTTTTTATTTAGCAAGACCATTTTCAACCTTTCGGATATTTTATCCGTATTTATTAGTTTTTTTATAATGTACTTAATATTCGAACAGTTTATTGAACGTATCTATTCCAATTAATATTATATTTCTTTATATATACGACTGTCGCTGGAACATTATTTAACAAATAGATCCTGCGAATAAGCTTTGCTTATCGCAGGATGACAGTGGTGTTCGCCTAACACAAGAAGACAGTGGTGTTCGCCAAACGCAGGATGACAGTGGCGTTCGCCTAACACAAGAAGACAGTGGCGTTCGCCTAACGCAGGATGACAGTGGTGTTCGCCTAACGCAGGATGACAGTGGCGTTCGCCTAACACAAGAAGACAGTGGCGTTCCCCTAACACAAGAAGACAGTGGCGTTCGCCAAACACAAGAAGACAGTGGCGTTCCCCTAACATAAGAAGACAGGGAATAGCTGAGATCTAGAAATCCTTACTTGTTCGACAACTAATGCTAAGATCGGTTCAGTGACTACAACAACTGCAATACCGGAGCTCATCGAAAACGGTGTACAACAAACTGGGATCATTTCAAGAGTAAAGACAATTTTGGAATACCGAGAATTATTGATCAATCTAGCTAGAAGAGAACTAAAAGTACGTTACAAAGACAGCGTAATTGGATTCTTTTGGTCTTTACTAAACCCTTTATTATACTTAGCCATTTTTTCTGTTGTATTTGGGATAATTATCAGAAGTGCAGATATTAAACTGTTCGCAATTTTTCTATTAACTGCTCTGCTACCCTATAATTTATTTTCTGTTGGCCTCACAGGAGCAACAACATCAATCACCGGGAACGGTCCACTAGTTCAAAAAGTTTGGTTTCCTAGGGAAATCCTGCCAATAGCATCGATCGCTGCGAATTTGGTTACCTTTTTCTTACAGATGATTATTCTTATCATTGCATTAATTGTTTTTAGATTGACCCCCGAATGGGGAATGTTGTGGCTTCTAGTTCCAACTCTTTTAGTAACTTTAATGCTCGGAACTGGCTTAGGACTAATGCTTTCAGCCATAAACGTTTATTATCGAGATGTTCAACACTTTTTAGAGCTTGGGCTTCTTGTTCTGTTTTGGTTCACACCAATAGTTTACCCTTATAGTTTTTTTGCTAACAATGAAGATTTAGTTGGCCTAACGTTTTTGGGAGATCGATTAGCCATGTTGAACCCATTAACACCAATTGTCACAATCTTTAGACGAGTTCTATATAATCCTGAAAATTTTGAGAGAGTCAATGGTGATGGTACTGCCCCAGATGAAGGTGAATGGGTTCATGATATTATGTTACGTTCTACATCTTGGCATCTTGAAAATCTAGCAATTCCCGCAATAGCTTCGATTTTTTTCTTATATGTTGGCTTTAAGATATTCACAAGACTTGAAGCTAACCTAGGCGAAGAAATCTAGCCTCGCCGTCAACACCCTCTATACGAACTCAGATGTTCTGTTTGGTAAATTCAGAAGATAATCGCCATAACCACTCTTCAACAATGGCTGAGCGAGAGCTTCTAGCTGATCAGAATCAATCCAACGTTGACGCCACGCAATCTCTTCTATACAACCAATCTTCATACCCTGGCGTTGCTCTAGAACCCTTACGAACTCTGCAGCTTGAACCATTGAATCAAACGTCCCAGTGTCCAACCATGCAACTCCCCTACTAAATCGTTCAACATTTAGATGGCCGGCTTCAAGATAAAGCTCATTAACATGTGTGATCTCAAGCTCACCACGTTCAGAAGGCTCTATTGCCTTTGCAAATTCAACAACACGTTTATCGTAAAAATACAAACCAGTAACAGCCCAATTAGATTTTGGAACTACAGGTTTTTCTTCAATCGAAGTGGCACGACCTGAACTGTCAAAACTAACCACGCCATACCGTTCTGGGTCTTGAACCTCTTGGGCAAACACAGTTGCCCCGTGACCGGCTTCAATAGTATTCTGGAACACTGTACTCAAACCATCACCATGGAATAAGTTATCACCAAGTATCAGCGCACAAGGCTCACCATTAATAAATTTTTCACCAATGATAAAAGCCTGGGCTAAACCTTCTGGCTTTTCTTGAACTGCATAAGATATTTCCATCCCCCACTTCGAACCATCACCAAGCAATTCAATAAACATTGCGTTATCACGTGGAGTTGTAATTATTAAAACTTCTCTTATACCACTTAACATTAAAGTAGAAAGGGGGTAATAAATCATTGGTTTGTCATACACCGGAAATAGTTGTTTAGTGATCGAAAGGGTAAGAGGGTGAAGACGTGTGCCAGAACCTCCGGCAAGAATAATTCCCTTCATATTTCTCCTAGTACAGTTATGAGCCATCAAACTGTGCAAGACAATTCGAAATCATTTAACTTAATAAATTTGGCTGTATTGGCGGATACGAACCATACATTAGCATGAAACTTCGACTTAATTCAGTTGATCGATTCGTTTAGAAACATTACCCAAAGATTCAACCCAAGGAGGGCAAGACAACCCATATAATTTCAAAAGTTTGTCAGAACTTATCCGAGTGTCAGCTGGACGTTTTGCTGGTAAAGGAAACTGGTCCGTTGTGATATTTTTAATCTTGATTTTGTGACCAGCTTGACTAACTATTTCAGTTGCAAAATCCCACCAAGTGGCATCAGTCGGCGAAGCACAATGGAACAGACCAAGATGTTGCATATTCTGATCTAGAATCCCAACAATAACTTTAGCTATATCATATGCTGACGTTGGACAACCATATTGATCGCCAACTACTTTCATTTCATTACCTTGGTTAGCTAACCTTCTCATAGTATGAACAAAGTTAGATCCATGAGGACTATAAACCCAAGAGGTTCTAAGGACTACAGCTTTATCAATGCTTAGAGCTGCTTGTTCGCCTGCCAGTTTTGTTAATCCATAAACATTTAACGGGTTAGTCTCATCAGTTTCTTTATACCAGACGTGCGGGTTGTCTAGGTTAAACCCATCAAAGACGTAATCAGTAGAAATATGAATAAGGCCAGCACCGATTCGGGATGCTTCAGCAGCTAAATGCTCAACTGCTTTTTCATTAACCGCTCGCGCTATTTGGGGTTCTTCTTCGGCTTTATCAACCGCTGTATATGCTGCAGCATTGACAATATAATCTGGCTGATAATCATCGATGAATGCCTTCAATACATCGGGCTTGCAGATATCTAATTGTTTACGAGTGGTAGTAAGAACATCATAGTTTTTTGACCAACTCAGATTAGATAGCTCTGTCCCAAGCTGCCCATTACCACCAGTGATAAGGACTCTCTTTCTATGCAATTCCTCAGGCAAAGAGATCTCCAGCTTCACTTAACTGGGAAAAAGAAGACGCAGACGCATCTTTAGCTGAAAGTTGCGATTCGTCTGCAATTGATGGCCACTGAATTCCAAGATCTGAATCATCCCACTTAATTGAGCGATCAGCATCGGCATTATAGAAGTCCGTAACCTTATAAGAGATAGTAGTATTTGGCTCTAAAGTACAGAACCCATGAGCAAAACCAGGCGGAACCCACAGCTGCCTGCCTTCAGATGCATCTAATTCAATTGTTATATGGTTCCCAAATGTTTTAGAGCTTGTACGGATATCTACACACACATCAAGTAATTTTCCTGAAGTGACCCTCACTAGTTTTCCTTGAGCATACATTGTTGTTTGGTAGTGCAAACCTCTTACCGTTCCAACAGCTACCGATAAAGACTCATTATCTTGGACAAACTTTACTGACTGCCCAACAATGTCTGTAAACGACATTTCATTATATGTTTCGCTAAAGTAACCTCTTGCATCTCCGTGACGTTTTGGAACAAAAGATATGACTCCTGGAAGGTCAGTTAACTCAGGTTCTGGCATGACATATCACTCTCAACTACTATAGGTAAATTAAATATTTGGGCGGATAAATAGATTAGCAACAAACTCGAAAGCTAGCAAAAAATCTAATTTCTTTTTCTTATAGGACGAGTTAGTTTTGCTAACATTCTGATAGGCGCAATCTTTAATAGTTTTTGTTTCTTATTCAACACAAGACCTTTATGAAGATCTGAGTTTGGGCCTTGTTCTTCTAACGCTTCAAGTTCATCTAAAGCTGCACTTAGTTCTTGATCTTTAAGATCACTCAGGTACCTGACTTCTGCCGCTATCCCATCAGCTCTGGCTTTTTCTGCTTGAGCACCCATTACTGCATCTTTTGCAACATACATTTTTTGAGTTACATCATCTAAATCAAGTTCTAATTCTTTTATTTGTCGATTTTTTGCCAAAATAATTTGTGAAAGCTGATCATCTTCAACTGTTGCATTTCCAGTGCTAATATTTTTTTCTAATTCTAAAATTTTTAGATCTCTAATTTCTGAAGACATCAAAGAAATATTCATTTCATAATTTGCGATTAGATTAGATACATTATGATTAAGTTTTTCTCTATTAACAAAAACAGTTGCCGAATAACCGAGGCCTTGTATTACAGTTTCAAAATCTCTTATAAAACCATTTGTTGAAAGCTGAGTTGCTAATGCAGCTTGAGATTCTGCAACCATCCATTGTTGATTACTTGTATTTGCAGTTCCTGTTACTACTAATAATCTTGATGCATGACTTATATCACAAACTAAGTTTTTTTCGTCTGGAGTTAAACTGGGCCTTGATGTTATAAAAAGGGCTAAATCAAATTCGTCAGATTCATGATTGTTTTGTTCAGAAACGCTTGTCACTTTGACGTCAAAGTTTACTAAAAAATTTCCGACCTTGGAAGAACTAAGTTTCTCATTCTGCTTGGAATTAGCTAGTTCGAGTAGCGCTACTTTTTCTGGTTTTATTATATCATTAATTTTTTTTGCAAGACTTAGACTCACTGCATTGGCTGGGTCATTCATCCTTAACGAGAAACTCAAACTCCCCCCTTCTGAAATATCTATATCCGATGACTCTTTTGTTAGATGATCCACAGAAAAAACATTAACACAAATCGATATCTGTGTTCAGGATGAGCTATTAATTTGAGTTTGACAAATTCATCTCTGCTTGAACCCAAATTCTTCCAGTGTCCGGATAGTCCCCAACCACAGTGAACTTTGCGGCTCTTTCAACACTTGCATACACGTTCTCTTGCTCTTTGTCAGAAATCACAAGAGATAAAGAATACAAGCCCATGGCTAAAGGAGATCTATCTATAGATAAATTTAATTTATGTGCACCTCTAGAAATATCAAATGTAGAGCCCTCCAAGGAAAGGTTAGATAAGTTCAGAACTTCTAAATTTTCGTGATTATGTAAAAACACTCTGACTAAAGCATCTACTTTTTGAGTTGAGAATAAATCCATCTCGATTCGAATTTCATCGCCGCTCGAAACCACTCCATTACCCGAATCTGAAGAAACTGTGACATCATTTACAGAAATACAATGAGTGGATGCAACACTGTTGTTAGTCAAATTCAATTCGCTGTAAGATTCTCCGTGAATAGATCTTCTGTATGCGTCAGCTGCACCGATGGTATCACCTGAGTAAATCATTTTGCCATGGTCGAGAACAATAGCACGGTCACAAATATCAATTACTTGTTCTGGTGAGTGAGTAACAAGCATAAGCGTTCTGCCTTTTTGCATGAACTGGTTAATTCGTGCAATACATTTACGCTGGAAAGCTTCATCTCCAACTGCTAGCACTTCATCGACTAGCAACACATCGGGCTCTAGGTTGATGGCTACAGCAAACCCAAGCCTGGCATACATTCCAGAACTGTAATGTTTGACTTGTGTATGTATAAATTCTTCAAGCTCAGCGAAAGCTACAATATCGTCAAATATCTCGTCGACTTTTTCTCTTGAGAACCCTAATACAGAACCATTAAGATACACGTTTTCTCGGCCAGTTAAATCAGGGTGAAAACCTGCACCTAGTTCAAGTAAAGCGGCTAAGCGGCCACGAACTTTTACACTTCCTGTATTTGGTCGGATAGTACCAGCAATAGTTTTTAACAACGTACTTTTACCAGAACCATTATGACCTAATATTCCAACGGATTCTCCGATTGCAACATCAAAATTAATATCTTTTAAAGCATTAAAAGTTGAGACTTCAGATTTTCGCCAACTAATAACTTTTTCTTTTAATGTTTTCGCCGGTTCACTATGCCTTTTGAATGTCTTTGAAACATCAGCTACGTCAATTGCTACAATTCTTTCCATCTTTATTCCTATGAACCTAACGTACCGGCACGCTTTGTAGCCGATCTTTCTTCTAATAAGGGTTGCCACCACTCCGAGTTCTGTAAGTACCAATCAACTGTAAGTTCTAAACCAAACTCTGGCAATATAGTTGGTTTCCAAGACAGTTCGTTCTGAATTTTAGAAGAATCGATTGCATATCTTAGGTCATGGCCAGGGCGATCTTCTACAAATTCGATTAACTCTTCACAAGGTTTATTATGAACAATCGAATCCGAGAATTTCGAGCTATTGCGCCGCTCATCAATAATGGAACAGAGTAGCTGAACCATATCTAAATTTGTTTTTTCGTTATCTCCACCAATAGCGTAGGTGGAGCCGACTGAACCATTTAATAAAACTTCTATCAAAGCAGCTGCATGGTCTTCTACATAAAGCCAATCACGAATGTTTTCACCACGACCATAGATTGGTAAAGGTTCACCTGAGATAGCCTTTATTATCATGAGAGGGATCATCTTTTCGGGAAACTGAAATGCACCATAATTATTTGAACAATTCGTTACAGTAACAGGCACTCCAAATGTTTCTCCCCATGCCCTAGCAAGATGGTCTGAAGCTGCTTTAGATGCAGAATAAGGCGACCTGGGGTCGTAAGGGGTGTCTTCGGTAAATTGTGGATCATCTAGGCTTAAAGAGCCAAAAACTTCGTCTGTTGATACATGAACAAATTTTGATAATTCAACGCTACGTACAGCTTGAAGTAAATTGAAAGTTCCGATAATATTCGCTTCAACAAAGGCACCGGGGCCGTCAATAGATCGATCTACGTGGGATTCAGCTGCTAGGTGCAACACTGCTTGAGGTTTACAACTTTGGATTGCTTCATTAGTCGCTGATGGATCTGCTAAATCACACTTTATAAATTGATATCTTGGATCGTTCGATACTTGTTGCACTGAACCATAAGTTGAGGCATATGAAACTTTATCTAGGTTTATAACTTCATGATTAGTTTCTGAAATCAACTTTCGGATCACTGAAGAACCAATAAATCCTAGTCCACCTGTTACTAATATTCGCATTTGTTAGACACTACTACAATTACATATCAGAGTCCTGGAATGCCAAGTTATCAATCTAATTAAAAATTTAAGTTACAAAATCAGTTTAGAAACACATTAATAGTAAGAAAAACATTTCAGTTAGGTTGAGATACACTATTTGCCCCATTGGACAGACTAAATTTAAAGAATAATTACTGTAATTAGAAACAACTTTAAAGGAAAATATGGAATGGTTTAAGAAAGTCGTATTTGAGAATTACGCTAACTTCTCGGGCAGGGCAAGAAGAGCAGAATATTGGTACTTCCAACTAATCAGCTTTTTAATTGGAATTCTAATATTTGCCTTGTTAATTATTGGTGCAGTTACTGAAATTAGTGCCATTGTGATGATGGCTATTGCTGCGTTCGTTTTATTTTCACTTGGATTACTTATCCCTTCTCTAGCAGTGGCTGTAAGAAGACTCCATGATACAAATAAATCTGGTTGGTATATCTTTATAGGACTGATCCCGTTTGTCGGAGCGATATTGATGTTCAAAGACGGAGATCAGGTTCCTAACCAATACGGTCCTTCCCCTAAGTATGGCAATGGTCAAATGCCAGGCGGACAAGCAATGCCAGGACAATTTAACCCTGGGCCAGCTGGGATGCAACAACAGATGCAGCAAGGCCAAAACCAGCCTCCTCAACAACAGCCCCCATTTCAAGGATAAGTTATTTAGAACTAGATTCTTCGATCGTTTCAACTCGACGTTGAAGCTCTTCGAATGCTTTCTCAGTTGAATTTTGCAACATTGTTACATGCTTATCAACTGGCTCAATTTGCCAGTTGATAAGCCTATAAACAAAACTTTTAATTCTAGATTTATATTTACTAGGCGATACAGGCTCAGGTCGTTTAAGTGCAGGCATGGAATCAAAACTAGTAATAGTTTGATTTGATAAACTAGTTTTCCTAGCATGAGCCCTTTCCTTTACCGCTAGTTTCATACTTTCTATATCATCAATTTGCATTAATTCTTTTTGCTCAACTGATTTAGAATTTATTGGCAAGTCATCATTCATCGCTTTTACTAGTGTGTCGTGATCTGTAAACATTACAGTCGAAGTATCTGCCTGATCTCCTAATCCACCAACATCTGAAGCTATTATTTTTTTGTTATGCAATTTTGATCTTTCTAAAACTCCAGAAGACCAAATTTCTTTATAAGGCACAAGAACCGTGTCAGCGGCAATAATCCAAGAATCAAACTCGTAGTCGCTTACAAACTGATGTTTCATATGACACCCAGGTGACTGATCGGCAAGCTTTTGTAAGGCATTCGAATAATCAACAAGCTCGGGCACATCAACCCTTGTTGAACCAACAATGTAGAGTTCTGCGCTACTAGTTTGGAGTTCTGTAAACGCCCTTATTGCTTGATCAAAACCTTTATGTTCCTGTATAAACCCTATACACAAGAACACATGTTTTTTAGAATCAATATTAAGATCAGATCTTGCCTGAGGTTTTGTAAGTTTTACTTGTGAAGAAAAATACTCTCCGTGAGAGAAAAGCTTTACCACTCCTGCTCTTAAACCAAGTTTTGCTGTAAGTTCAATTGTCTCAGCCTGGGTATGAGCGAAAACAGTTTCCGCTGATTTTAATGCTTTTTTAGCAGCTCTTCTTTCTATAAAGTTTTTTTCAAACACTCCATAATTTATTTCATGAATACGAAACTCGACAGAAGTCACAGAACATAATATCCGTAGAGATTTCCACACTAAGTACCTTTCGATACGGCCCGAACATTTACCAAAAAGAAGTTCCGGGTAGAACTGAACTATTACCTTGTCATATCGGCGAGCTTTTTTAACTAGATCAGTCGCTCCTTTGAATGAACCTAAATTTAGATGATAGTGAGCGGCTGAAGGCACCGGTGAAACAACTTCGATTTGTTCCCCATTCTTATTCCTTTGAACAACTTCTTGAACAGAATACGCTGCAATCCCATCGCGGTATGGAGCATAAGGTGTTACCATGAGAATTTTTATATTATTTGTCATCAAACTCTCCCAGAAACTTTAGCCGGAAACCACTCATCTAATGTTGTTTCCATTCGGTCAAGAACTTGGGGCCACTGGTAATTATTTAACACATACTCTCTACCGGGTTCAGCTAGTTTAGAACAGTATTTTTTATTCTCTGAAAGCAATAAAATTGTTTCGGTTAGTTCATCAATATTGTTGTAATATAAGCCAGCTTGAGATCTATCAATATGCCATTTGACAACGTCACTTAAAGCATTTGCGATGACAGGAGTTCCAGCTAACCAAGCTTCTAAAACAGTTCTAGAGAAGCTTTCACGAGCACTCGGCTGAACATAGGCTAAAGCTCCAGCCATAGCATCATTGCGGTCATTCTCGGACAAGAAACCAACATCGGTAATATGCGCACGAACTGAATCTTCACATTCGATATCTCCCACACCAGATGTAACAAGAGATAACTCGATGTAAGGGTTCTCATTGACAATTGTTGTGAATGCTTCTAATAAATCTTGCCAACCTTTGCCCCATTCTCGCCTACCTGCATAATATATATAAGGTTTATTAATCGAATATTTTTTAGTGAACTGGTCCGGGTTATAAACTTCCGGAATATCTACAGCAGCACCAACAATACTTTTCCTTGAAGGAAGATCAAATATTCTTGCAGCCAAATCTGCTTCAGGATCGGTTAAAAACCAAATTCCACCCGCTCCGTTTATGACTGGTTGGAAGATATCTAAATAAGCTTCAGGCTCATCGTGCATACACGGCATAATTATTGATTTACGCGGGCATATCTGACTAACTGCATACGTTGTCCAAAACATATAAGGAGCAAACACAAATGCACGATATTCATCACTATGTTCAGCAACATAGTGCCAAAGAGAACTACAACGCAAGCTACCATTCGCCCAAAGCTGTTGTTCTTCAATAGGCACAAATTCGTAGTTTAATATTTTGCCCCCAATCAGCTCACGATTTTTGCCATTTGTGTCTAGCTCGACGGGGAAACGTCTTACAGTAATCTGGCCATCTTGAGAAACCCCTTGTTTATACTCGTTTGCCCAGGTGTAATGATCTTTAGCGCAAGTTGTTAACACTTCTACTTCATAACCCCGAGCAGCCAAACCGTGAGCGGCTTCTGCAATTACTGCTTCTGCTCCCCCAACGATCTCTGAACCGTAGCGAGGTGGCACGAACGCAATTTTTTTATTGAATGAATTCACGAGACAATGCTATCTCATAGGAAACAGCCAAGTGAATCTATTGGTTTAATTCCCTACTCTAGCTTTAGCCACAACATACAAAATGAATCAAAAAACTCTACAATGAATATGTGGCGTGGGTAGACGAATTAGATATTGACTCTATAGCAGAGCATCAAATTATAGAACTGCTTAGTGCCGACAATATTGCCGAAGCCTTAGTCTCAGAAATTATTCAACGCATAGAAACACAAGGCTTCTCAAATATTTCTAGAAACACCTTTTTGGCTCTTAGATCGATCCTTTTAAACAAAAAACTTTATACCTTGCCTAGATCTTTAAGAGACAAACTATTTAACTTAGCTCACACAAACTTGGGTCCAGGTAAATGGTTGGCAAACCCTGCAACTAGAGAAATTGATCCCAGGTTATTGTTATTATATTTGTCAGGTGCAGATCTCTATATCGCAAGATCTCCAGGAATGACGGCTTTAGCTCAGACCCACCCAGCGACTGCACACAACCTTGTTAAAATACTAGTGAATAGGACTAAGGGATTAGGAACTTTCGGACGATATTCAATATTAAGCAATCTGAGTCGTAGTGAATCTCTAGCTGAGCTAGTGAAGACATATCCTGAAGAGGTTTTAGGGTACGCACAAGAAATCCTTAACAACATTGAATCTGCTGTAATTTCTAAAGAACTTGACTTAGACTCAACCCTGATCTCTGGACCAGTTTTAGCAGCACTTATCGAGCACGAAGACACCAAGGCGAGAGCTGTAGATATTCTTCTAACTCTCTGTCAAAACCCTAAACTTACAAAAATAGTTTCAAAGTCTGAGGCTTTAGCCAAAGTCTTTGAATTTGAACCAAACAAAATAGAGGATTTTCTAACCCTTTTACTTGATGCGAGATTGACAACCAATGATGATAGCTCACTGGAAACTGTCATTGAGCGCTTTTGTTCAGGACCAGCAATGATGTATTTAGCTAAATTCGACCCAGGTTATGCATTATCCATATTTGATAGAGCAGTAGATATTATAGTTGCTACTAATAGTCGGCGATCATATTCAATAATTTCTAAAATAAACTTCGACTCGATTTCGGAATCGGCACTACAAAGACCAAAACAAACAGCAGGTTTATTTAAAAAAATTCTTAATAAACTAAATTCTCAACCACCCAATATGTGGGCATTTAGACAGATCTTGGAAAGTGTTACTCTTGAGAAATTAGTGCAGATTAACTCTGCACTTGCAATCGAAATTATCGAACTTTTAAAAGAAAAAATATCTAGCTTCTCAGAATTGCCCAAACCTTTCAACGCGTCTATTTACATGGCCAACTCACCTGGGATTGCGACATTGATAAGAAACGGTCATCCCTACGGTGCAAATTTTGTTGACGAGCTAATCAAATACAAGTTGGCCCTTAATGAACCACAGCGCCAGCTATCTCGGCCAGCCTTCGTAGCTATAGCTGAAAATCCTAGCTATCTAAAAAAGCTACTTAAGACCATTGTTGACTTAGATAAGATATTTGGTGATAGTTGGGGTGAAGCAATGACAGGTATCGCCCGACACGAAACCGGAAAAGCTCTTGCTGCTTTAGAATCATTTTTAGAGACCGGTAGCGACCACCATATTCAGCATGCAAGAGATATCCCAGAATTCTGGTCAGTTCTATATTCGTGTTGTGACGAAGGCCAAAAAAATAAAGCTGATGAATTATTGAGTAGATTATTAGCACTCCCAGAAACAGAAAGCATCTTTCATCTTGCTCCAATACAAAAACGAATATCAGAACTTCATTTATTTAGAGAAGCAGCAACCCTAAAACCTTCGGGTGCTCTGGTGTTTAAAGCAATCGAACAAAGCCTTTATTTAAGTGTTATGTGGAATGGGTTGATGGATTTAAGAGAAAAACAAACACCTGGATATCAAACAAAGGTAGATGGCCGGAACATCCCTGGTAGAGGAACAAACAAGAGCCTTTAATCCATTCCACGGACCTTGCCTAGGTTTTCCAAAAACCAGCGGTAAGTTGCTTCAATACCCTCTGGCAAGTTAATTTGAGATTTCCAGCCCAAGGCAGAAAGCTTAGATACATCTAACTGTTTTTTTAACATGCCGTCGGGTTTTGAAATATCGAAGTTTATTTTTGCTAATGGATAAACAACTCTGCGAATTATTTTTGCTAGTTCAGCTATAGAAACGTCATTGCCCGTTCCAATATTTATATGCTTACCTGCAGAATAATTATTCATAAGGAATAAGCATGCATAGGCTAAATCATCGACATGAAGAAATTCTCGTTTTGCTACACCTGTACCCCAGAGTTCAACGGATTTTAGTTCGTTCTCTTTAGCTTCATGAAACTTTCTTAATAAAGCGGGCAAGACATGAGAAGATTCAGAGTCGTAATTATCATTAGGGCCGTAAAGATTTGTTGGCATCGCTGTAATAAAATTGCATCCATATTGTTCACGATAAAACTGACAAAGTTTTATCCCAGCAATTTTTGCAATTGCATAACCTTCATTCGTTGGTTCTAAAGGTCCAGTTAAAAGTGAATTTTCTGAAATTGGTTGCTCAGATTCTCTCGGATAGATGCAGGAGCTACCTAGATAAAGTAATTTGTCTACTTTAGTGAGCCTGCTTGCTTCTATGACCGTCGCATGAATCATTAGGTTGTCGTACAAAAATTCGGCTTGCCTTGTTGAATTAGCCATAATCCCGCCAACAGTACCAGCAGCAAGATACACATGATCTGGTTCATTCTGTTTAAACCAAGCATTTACTGAGCTTTGATCACGAAGATCTAAATCGTTTTTTTCTATTGTTAAAAGATTAGAGAATCCAAGTGTTTGTAATCGTCTGATTAAGGCCGAGCCGACCATTCCTTTATGACCTGCAACAAAAATTTTAGCATTTCTATCTAAGCTCTCAAATTCCATGTAAAAAACTTAGCAGAATTAGAGCAATTAGGATTGATTCAGCTAACTTTACCCAAATGATTCTGCTGCAATTTCTGCAGCTAATTCAACATCATCAATTTTAAGTAATCTTTGTGCAAAGCTTTCAGCTTCAGCAGACGAAATACTTTTCTTAGTGACGGTTCGATAGATTGATGCTGATCTCTTAATCCGAGATTCTCTGGACTGATAGAAGCTATCTACAACACCGGGGTTCGATATTCGATTTCTATTTAGCAAACTCATCCAATATTCTTTTCCTGATTGATCTGGGTCTCTGAGTAGTAGTTTCTTATACAACGAATCGACAAATTTCTCATCAGATGAGCCAGCGATTTTATAGTATTCTTCAGAACCATAGAAATACACACCAACTTTTTCGAATTCAAGCCCATCAGCCATTTCTTCTAGCCAGTACGCCTTACCTGCAGGATCTGATTTTCTGCCAAGTGCAGACACATACAACCCATCAACAATTTTTCCAGTGAAATATCCATCTTGTGAAAGTTCTAATGCCATCTGCTTTTTGCCAGAGTTTAAAGCTTTGATTCTCCATTTAGCAAGTTCTGAACTATTTGGTTCTCTTCCCTGAAATACGATAAATACTTTTTTAACATAATCATCCATCGAGGTATCAACCGTTTCTGGTTGTTCTGTATTGACACTTATATCAGACTTATCGAAACTGAACCAGTCTGATTTTAGTCCAAAATCTAACCTAGTTTGATTACCAGTAACAGTCAGAATTGAACTATTAAAATGATATTCAACTTCTAAAGCTCGACCTCCATCAGCTCCTAATCCATTTCGTTTAACAACTTTGACCTTATTAACTCGACCTTTGCCATATTTATCAAGTTTTGATAAATCAACCGTAGTAGTCCAACTATTATTTGGATTCGAAGAAACAGAATCACCATCATCGGGAACTGCTGGGAAGTCTCCACCGGCTGTATACCCACCGGTACTTGAAGAAAATTCAGTGCGTGCAACTTTGTTTGAAGAAGTTAACCGAACCGTATTTGCAGTAGCCTTTATTGCTGCATCAGTATTTGCATGAGTGGACGATCGTAAACCACCTCGTGTTGTATATAGACCATCATAAACCTGACACCTAGCAGTATCGCAAGTATTAGAATATGGGTATCTGTTATCACCTGCTAGAACATATGACCTTGCAGCTACAGATTGAGATTGCAGAGCCGCTGCATCCCAAGAAGCAGGTGACTCGTTAGGGACAACCCCACGCAGATACTGTTCAACATCAACAACGTTTACAGTTCTTGGATACCCACTCGTTGATCTTGTAGCTTCGACGTAGCCAGAGTACCAAACGCTTCGAGAGCTACCACATACTTTTAATAAACCTGATTTACCTGCAGCATTCGAACTCTTTTTTATTCTTAGAGCAGACCTGTTAGTAACTGTTTTATCTTTTGTCCACGGCCCCGAGCAGCTCGAAGCAACCTGGATATCAAAGCCATTTCCGTTTAGAACCAAACGAACGGCTTGATTTTTATATGAAGCTAAAGTTTGGCCAGTCACTGAAGAGATAGAAATTGTTCCAGACTCAAGATCAACAGTTGTGGTTTCACCTGAGACAAAAAGCAAATTAACTCGTACTGCATCTGGATCGACTGGACCATTAGTTGGAGGGTTCCCAGATGTTGTATTGGAATAATAGTGATTTAAGATTTGTTTCGAAGTCCAACCCTGCCGAGCATAACCAAGCGCACCATACTGGCCCATTCCGCGACCATGACCCCAACCATGCCCAGTCACAGTAGCGGTATCTGAGCTCGCAGCACTGGAGACATCAGTGAACCCAACGGCAACCATCAAAAAAGCTAATAAGCCAATAATAAACTTTCGGAATGCTTTAATCAGTTTCCGACTATACATATAAGTTCCACCTAAAATTTCCTACACCTATCCTTCTGACAAAAGAGTTAAATGTTTAGCAATTCAGGCTATTTTTAGTCATTTATAAAATCTTTTAGTGACTGCTGGATCAAATAAGTTACTTACATAAGCATGAAACCAATCAAAGAAATGCAAATGAATTCTATATCTGATTCAAAGACATGTTCTCAGCCCATATTTCCAATGCAGACTCTTCACGTAGCACCATGGCCCGACCATGTAATTAATCTCAAAGGTTATGCACCAAAATCCGCCTATGTAGAGAACTACTGGCTACCAATACTTGGACCAACAACAACATTTTTATTAAGAAAAATTTCAACAAGCTTTGAATGTTCTGAAGACTCAGAATTTATTTTGTACCCTTTTGAATGGGCCCAAAACCTTGGGGTGCATCCCAGAGGTGGGAAACACGGGCCTTTCTGGAAATCTATAACTAGAGCGTGTAGATTTAAATTAGCTCAAATAGGAAAAAATAGACTATATGTTCGCAAAAAGTTGCCGCCACTGTCAATCAGGCAAGTCGAGAAGCTTCCTAGACATTTACAAATCTCACATCTAGAAAGCAAACGAATCACCAATTAACAATTGTGTTTACTAACGTTCTGACTCCAAACCCAGTTGCACCCTTTGGGTCATAGCCCTTAGCACTATCGTTAAAAGCTGATAAACCTAAATCGA
>ENA-ORXT01003020-ORXT01003020.1-marine-metagenome-genome-assembly--contig:-NODE-3020-length-19200-cov-4.469853_pt1 | contig 19200 bp, 18 predicted proteins | sample MGYA00237868_ERZ511482 | MGnify/ENA metagenome assembly ERZ511482 | reverse complement strand
CAACTTGTTTGGACAACAAGATTTACCTAATCCTGTCAAGCTATTTTAGGCACGGACAACCTGCAACCTGCAACTTTGCAACCTGCAACCTGCAACCTGCAAACTACCCCAACCACTTCCCCTCAAAGCCTGGTCCCTCGCTCATCACGAGGTCCAGCAATGCACCTGCGTCCGCGCCCACGTGCATACGGTCACTCTGGGAATCCTTCAGGAATCGCTCCGCCACCATGTGTTCCAGTAAGGCCGACAAGTGATCGTAGTAGTCCTTTACATTGTACAGCCCGCAGTGTTTATTATGAATGCCCAGTTGGGTCCAGGTAAATACCTCGATAATTTCTTCCAGTGTCCCAATACCACCGGGCATGGCAATGAATCCATCGGAAGCCTCCGCCATGATGCGCTTGCGTTCATGCATCGTTTTAGTGACGACGAGCTCGGTGAGGCCGGTGTGCCCTACTTCCATGTCCACCAGAAACTGAGGAATGACGCCCAGCACTTCGCCACCCAGGCGTAAGACTTCATCCGCCACCGTTCCCATCAGGCCGACTGACCCGGCACCGTACACCAGGCGTAGTTTACGATCAACGATGGCACGGGCCATTTCTTTGGCGGCTTCAACGTATACTGGATCGGAACCGGAGGAGGAGCCGCAGAAAATGGCAATGGACGACATAAAAATGATTTTTGAACCGCAAACTTACGGCCCACGTCATTGATAGTCAGGCAACCGCCGGTAATTCCCGGAACGATGAAATATCTGACTCCTGTGACCCGCGACTCTCTTCTGCCGAAGGATACAGCAAACCATGCAACAAATACTGACAGCGAGCAACATCAACGGCATAACCAAAGCTGAAATACCGCCGCAATTCATCGTTCATTAACCGGAGAACGCCCGCCACTTCATGGGTGGCCGCACGACCGCCGTAGGAAGCATTTACACTCTGCAGGTATTCTCCCACCGGCCAGTAGATCAGCCCTTCATACCCGAAGGGAGACAGAAAGTAAAGATCCTCCCCCACCCGCAGCATCTCTTCCTCATTAGCCCAGGGGCGGCGACCCAACAATTGCCGTAGCAAACTGCTGACAACAGCATAATACTGAAAATCAAACCGATCCTGTTCCTGCGCCAGCCGGGAAATTACGTATCGCGTAAAACCATTCAACTCCGTACGGGGCAGCAGTTGCAACGCCTGCTCAAACTCCGGAACGTCCGTCAATTGCCCATTAGAATACCGATGCGGGAAACGACGCAGATAGGAAAGAAAGAAGTAGCGGTAAAGCTGCAAAGAATCCTCATCTACGTCCAACTGAAACACGTAGCCGCGCTCCCTTCCCCGGAGGCGCTGTACGTGATCAATCAGGCTGGAAACATAGTCAGACAAATGGGTAAATACGGAGAAATCCGGCATAGAAATGATGTGTTTGTTTCTGTTATAAAGATACGAAAAGAAACGTACGTTTTGCACTATTTAGCGTACTATTTTAAGAAATAATCACTTTTTGATTATATTTTCATTTTCGTTCTTCACCTCGCTGAAACCACCCTTAGGGCTACCCTGAAAATCCTACCCTAATCTTAATAATCATAATCTATTTTTGCCCCCCATGCCCATCCCCTCTCCCACCCCTTTCCTCGAAAAATTAATGGCCCAGCTTGAGCCGACACCCGGTGCCCTGGATCATCTCTTCCTCGATCACCTCTGCTACCGGGTGAAGACCGTAGACACCTACCTCGAGTTACGCAACGAGCTCTTAACCGAAAACGAGCTACTGATAGAAGGCCTCATCGGTGGCCGGCGCATCTCCACCTTCAGAATGAAATCGCCCTTCCACTTTCGCGGAAGGGCGATCCCCTTACTGGAGCTACCGGAACCGAAGGCCGGGCGTTTCTACGCCGAAGGTTGGGAACACGTGGAATTCGTCACTGACCGGCCGCTGCCTGCCTTTGCCGACTGGCTTAGCACAAAGCTCGGTATCCCCGAAGAAAAGCACGATCTATCCGGCATGGACAAAGCCCGTAACGCCGACCTGCGCCTGCGCTTAGCCGATGGCCTCTCCGTTAAGTTTCACGAGCGCTCGCTCGAGGAGGTCATCCGGGAAGAACTGGCCGAAGTCGCCTCCGGCGACGAGTGAGAATCTCCAGCAACTGACGCTTAGCAAGAGTCCTACCCCGCACCCAAAAATCATGCTGACAGTCTCTTCTCTGTGTTCTTTGTGTCTGTGTGTGCTTTGTGTTAAAAGGTACTCGTGCCCTACCCTGGAGCTCCTCACCACAGTCACTGGCCATCAGATCAAAACCGATATCGCCCTCCAACACCAATACCGGGCACCACTTCCAGGCCAATACTTAGGTGATCATTAAGTTCATACTGAAGACCTGCCTGCGCGAAGAAAAAGAGGTTGCCAAAATCAGCGTATTGACGACTATTAACTCGATTCTGAAAATCCGTTGCCCGGTCAGACCTGCGATAAATACGTTCCACGAACCTCCATTCCCGGTAAAACCTGGATCCCAGGTAAAAACCGAGGTAGGGGCGTAATCGCTTTCGGCGGCGAAAGGTGTACCCCGCACTCAGGCCCAGAGATAAAGACTCAGATTCGGCCGCAAGATAGTAGGCCCATTCATCTTCCAATAGTTGCGCATTAAATGTATTTTCCTGATCCCTGATTAATCCGTTCCAGCGGCTAGGCTCCCAATATGCGCCCAACCCTACTCGAATTCCGTTGGGAAACTGCCTCCCAACCTCCAGACTAAGTATTTGAATATTAAAACGACGTCCGATGTCTACATTCAGCGGCCGCTCGTTGAAGAGGCTCACCTCCTGCTCATTGAACGTAAATTCCTGGGGTGTTCTTCCATTATCTATCGAGGAAAGCACCTGAACAGACTTGGATTTTGCGCTCCATCCCGGCGTGAGGTGCAGGCTTGTCTCCCAACGTCCCTTCAGCGTTGGTGCTTTCCTGGCGATGGGCGGCACAACGATGCCGGCACTGCTTCCGTAGGCTCCAAGCTCACTGCGGAGGTCAGAAAGCCCCCGACCAGCGGGTGGGTTGATGGCCAGCGGAGCGATGTTTCCGGGTACGAAAGCATAATCAGGGCCGGCTGCAATGGTAGGTTGCGGCGCGGCGGACAGCAGTAAAGTGTCCGTTTGGGGCGAGGGTATTTCAGTGGCGCTGACGTGGTTACTGAGCGAAGCCGGAGTTCGGGTGCCGGGGGAAGTTTTTGGAGCAATGGGGGCAGCAACGGCATACGCTTCTCTTTTTACTTCGGGCGATGTCGCTGCTGTCTTCTGAGCAGCCTTGGTCTGCTCCTTCGCCGGAGGAGCGAGGACTTTCGCCGGAGCGGCAGCGACGGAGAGTGGAGCGGGCACTGCCACTGCTACGTTCATTGCATCCTGCGGTAGCGCCTCACAATCATTCCCGATCATAAAACCGCCAAGCGGCCAGCCAATCACCAGCCCCAACAGCAGCCCTCCCGCTAGCCACCACCAGCCAGCGCCAGCGCTCGCTGGCTGATGCACCATCTCCCGATTACGAATTTTCTCCCACTGCCCCGGCGGCGGACTGGCCTCGGGTACGTTCCGTTGGTTCTCACGGAAAAAGTCATCTAGTTGATCAGACATTTTCTTTGATTTTTATAGCTTGAAGTAAGGTTTCGCCAGCTCGCGAAGACGCTTTCTTGCTTTGGAAAGATTGGATTTAGAGCTCCCCTCCGATATCCGAAGTCGCCTGGCGATCTCCGGGTGGGAAAGCCCCTCCAGCACAAAAAGATTAAACACTAACCGGTACCGGGGCGTGAGTTGCTGCAGGAAACGGTGAACATCCTGCCCCTCCAGCTCTGCCTCGGCAGAGTTACTGGAGTTAATGGTTTTTAACTGACGGAGATTATCCCTCAGCACGCTTCTGCGCTTCCTGGCCCGAAAATGATCGATGCCCGTGTTGACGATGACACGGCGGAAAAATTTCTCAAAATTCCCCGAGAAGGCATTCGCCTCAAGGTGACGAAACAACTTGATGAAGGCATCTTGCACGATGTCATCCGCCCCTGACTCGTGGTCAGCATAAGACAAAGCGACATGGCGGGCGAACGGATAATACCGCTCGTACAACCGACGCTGCGCGTCGGCCGTCCTTCGGTGGCAGGCTTCCAGCAGTTCTGGCAGGGAGGTTTCTTGCAAAATTGGGGTCACGCCCATAGGTTAATTAGGTTTCTTATCCGACTGACGAACGGCAATGAAGGATGGTTGCCTGCGGGGAAATTATTTTTAACGCTAGCTATCCAAGTTGAGTTAAAACTATATGCCATTATGAGATTTTTTCGGATGAGTAATATCCTCACACAACAAATTCTTTCTCTCCAACCTTATCTCTTCAAATCACCTTCCACCATGCAACGCCGAGACTTTCTGCTTACCAGCGCGGCCGCCCTTGCCGCCACTCCCTTTACTAATCTCTTCAGCCGGGATTTCCGCGCACCCCTGGACGGAGATTTGCAGATCATCCGCGGCAACGTAGGCTACTACACCAACCGCGGCGGCACCATCGGGGTCTACCTGCCCGATGGCAAGCCTGAAGGCGGCGTGATCGTAGACACACAGTTCCCCGAAGCGGCGCAGAGCCTGGTTAACACGCTTCGCGAAAAAGGCACCCTGTCGGAGTTTGCCCTCCTGGCGAATTCGCACCACCACGGCGATCACACGAGCGGCAACACCGTATTCGCCCCACTGGCCCAACAGCACGTCAGCCACGCCCGGGCCAAAAGCAACCTCGTCGATAACCTCGCCAAAAACGATAAGGCCGGCACCGTCCCCCTGCCAAAGACGACCTTCGACACCAGCTGGTCTACCAACCTCCCTGACGGAAAGGAAGCCATCAGCCTGCGCCATTTCGGCGCAGCGCACACGGGCGGTGACGCCGTCGTCCACTTCGAAAACGCCAACGTCGCCCACGTCGGTGACCTCATCTTCAACCGCCGCTTCCCCTACATCGACCCCGCCTCCGGCGGCGACCTGATCAACTGGGCCGGCGTGATGAAGAAGATCCGCAAGCACTACGGCAAGAACACGATCTATATCTTCGGCCACGCCGCTGACGATTACCCCGTCTTCGGCACCGCCTCCGACATCAAAGCCTTTGAGAACTACCTCAAGTCGCTCCACAAATACGTCAGGAAGGAAAAGAAACGCGGCACCAGTCTGGAGGACCTACAGAAGAAAACCGTGATCATTCCCGGCGCGCCGGAGTGGACCTTCGGTGAGCGGCTGCGGGATGTGAATTTGAAGGTGATGTTTGAGGCGCTTTAGTTAGATTGATGGATTGATAGTGTGATAGATTAATAGGCTTGGCAGGCAGAATCGTTATTTTGGGGCAGGAATGGTTGCTGAGCGTCGTGGAAGTAGTGCCCCGAAAAGGTGTTTGCGCAGCGAACTTATTACCGCAGCGGAACTACCTTAATATTTATAAACCAAAACCCCTTTTAATGAAATACACATGTATTATTCTGCTGGCATTGATCTTTTGCTGTTGTGAAACGCCAGACAAAACTCCAATTAACAAAAATGCTGGTCCCAGTGAAAAAGAATTGGAAATAAGCACGAGCGAAATAGATTTTGGTTTTAATGCTAAAAGCACTTCCAAGCTGAGCTTCTCTAAAGGCAGAAAAGATAAAATTGAAGAACTTTGGAAGGAAATTTTGGAGAACAACGAAGATCTGAATAATGACATCAACTTTATATCCGAAAAACTTGAAATCCTGAACGAAGAAATTCAGGTCATAGATTCACAGATATCCAATCATGCCGATTATTTTGCAACTATTGAATCCAAAGCAAAACACGGGGTTAAAGATTCTGTACATCAGAAATCACTACTTGCTGCTATTGACAAATCCAGGACTGATCTGAAAAGCAAAATTGATGTACTTAAGGAGAGAAAATTAGCTGCGATTAGTATCAGAGATAAGTTCCGGGAGCATTTAATTATCCTGAAAGTTTCATCCGTCAATTCTTTAGTACACCGATATTTTAAGGAAGAGCTTGGTGATGGCAATGAATTAATGAAGCAGACAGAGGAAGCCCGTGAAGTCGTCAATGATTTCACTAAACGTCACCCGGCAACTTATTAAATAACTCACTTTAGAGATAAGCATTAACTACTGCGAAACAAGAGATAAACAGCCCTTCGGCGCGGACCCCACTGAGCTTGCCGAATGTGTACTTCGGCTCGTTTCACTGCGTCAACAACACCCGCTCCAAATTAGTCGCCACAAAAGCCCCGTACCCATTCTCAACATTACCGTGCACCTGCACGGGTTCTGCGAAAGGGTTATCACCTGCCTCAATGTAAGCGGCGAAGGAGCGGGCGTAGCGATAGGCATCCTCACTGATCCGGTAGACTTCGAGATATAAATCTCCGTCATTAAAGGAATCCGCGAAAAGCCGGACGGTAACACTGCCCCCGTTAAAAGACTGATCCGTAAGCAGCAGTCCGAAGTCAAGTCCTTCAAGAAGCAGAGGATCCGGGCTGCTGACGAACACCGAATAGAACTGTGTAAAATCGTTTGTGCACTCACTGGTCATCGTCGTCTCATCGAACGTACAGTTTTGCCCGGGGGTAGTAACCCGGAAGGCGTAATAGTCCGTCGTTGCTGCGGGGTCTTCCAGCTTGAACGTAACTTCATCTACCCGGAAGCCATCATTATCAAGCGCGCCATCCCGGGTGTATTCTACATCAGAAAACAAGGCGGCAGCGGGCATGACCTGAGTAGCCACCGCGTCAGGGAAGCCATCAATTTTACCGACGAGCCGGTAGTTCGTCTCTTCATCCCGAATTGGCTCAGTGAGCGTCATCACGGTTTCAAAGGTAGAAAGTTCCTGGCTCAATGGATAGCTCCTCGTCCCGATCAGCACATCATCGCGATAGAGTTCTGTAGTGGCTACACGAGTATCATTTTCCACCGGTTCATCAATAATGCCCCGGCTGAGGTTCAGCAGTGCGTAGGCAAGTGAATCCCCCGAACGTAGGTTCAGCGAAAGTGCCGGCAGCGGTTCGTGTTCCGGGAAGGGAATGTCCACCGTCTGGCTGAAACTATCATCATCGCAGGCAGTGAGGAAAGGCAAGCACACTAGAAGTATATATTGGAAACGCATGGCTTAAAATTTGAATTGGTAAGCGACGGAAGGAATGATGGGTAGGATACTGATTTCACGAACGCGACGGGTGGTGCTGCATTGTCCCTGATCATCACAGGTATTGATTTCGCCGGCCGTCAGGAAGTAAGGGTTCCGGTGGTAGTAGGCATTGTAGGCACTGATGACCCAGGTACGTTCCCATTTAGGCTTCGTCTTGCGGAAGGAAATACTGACGTCCATCCGGTGGTAATTCGACATCCGGAAGCTGTTCTTCTCAACGCCGGCTTCAACGTTGTTTTGATAGAAAAAGGAGTTGTCTCCCCGCCGGGCCACCTGATATTCGAAGGTGGGCAAAGACACCGCATTGCCCGTGCCGTACACGAAGGCGCCGGAGATCCACACCCGGTCGCTGAGGTTATAATTGCCCACAATACTCAGATCATGACGCCGGTCGTAGCGGAAGGGAAAACGCTCCCCGCTGTTGATTTCGTCAAACTGCCGCCAGTTCCAGCTCAGCGTGTAGCCCAGCCAGCCCGTGAACCGTCCCTGTTTTTTCTGCACAAATAGCTCCAGTCCGTAGGCTTCTCCATCTCCCTGCGTCACTTTATTTTCCCAGGCATCTTCAATGCCCAGAAAGAAGCTCGCGCCTTCGCGGAAGGAGACAACGTTTTTCATCTGTTTGTAGTAGGCTTCAACGCTCACCTCGTATTCATTGTCGTAGGTTTTGGCAATTCCCGTTGCTACCTGCCACGACTGCTGGGGTTTCACCCGGCCGGTACTCGGTACCCAGAGGTCGGTGGGCAGACTGAGCGCCTCACTCGTCAGCAGATTGATGTACTGCTGCATGGTGCTGAAGCTTCCCTTCAGCGCCAGGTCTTTGCCCAGCAGGTAACGCAGGCCAAGGCGCGGTTGCAGGCTACTGTAGAACTCATCATCGACGGCGAAGCCAGACAGGTGAAGGCCAGCATTAATCTTCAGCGCGCCCAGCCGAAAGTCATCCTCAACATAGGCGTAGAATTCGTTGCTGTAATCCGTCTGCGAGCCGATCAGCGTGTCCAGGTCCACCTCACCGTCCGTACCTGCTTTCAGAGACACTGCTCCGGGCCGGTAGACGTGGTTGGTGTAGCCACCACCGAAGCGTACGTAATGATCCGGATTCGGGATAAAATCGAAGTCGAGCTTCCCCCCCACGTCGTAGATGCCGCTGACGTAGCGGGCGCGGAATTCATCCATCCCGTCGTCCGCCAGGGCGTTGACGTTGATTTCGTAGCGGCTCACCGTAGCCGTTGTGTTCAGGAACAGTTTCGGGCTCATGCGCCAGTTCCAGCGGGCGGCGGTGATGACGTTGCCCCAGTCGGTGCCCCCGCCGAAAGTCTCTCCCTGATCGGTGATCTCGGTACCAAACACATCTTCCCCGGAGTAGAAGCTGAGAAACAGCCGGTGGTTTTCGTTGACGATGTGCTGCAATTTGGCGTTCAGATCGTAGAAGTAAAGGCTCAGGTCCACTTCCTCCCCTTCCGCAGTGCCTGCTTTGATCAGGGGCTTGGCGATCAGGTCGGCGTAGGTCCGACGCCCTGAGATAAGGATGCTCGTCTTGTCCTTCTTTATCGGTCCGCTCAGGGTCAGCTTGGAGGAGATCAGTCCGATGGAGCCTTCCCCCTGCCATTTCTTGAGGTTGCCTTCCTTCATATTAATCTCCAGCACACTGGAGAGCCGGCCGCCGAAGCGGGCAGGGAAGCCACCCTTCGTCAGCGTGACGTTGCGAAGGGCATCGGCGTTGAAGACAGAGAAGATTCCCAGTAAGTGACTGACGTTATAGATCGGGACACCATCGAGCAAGACCAGGTTCTGATCCGGGCTACCGCCCCGAACGTAGAGGCCGGTGGTGCCCTCGCCACCACTTTGCACCCCGGGCAGTAGCTGCAGGGTTTTCAGCACGTCCACCTCGCCGAGCAGGGCGGGGATGCGTTTGATCTGAGCAACCGGAATTTCCGTCCGGCTCATCTGGGTTTGCTGTTCGATGCGTTCGCCACGGTCAGAAGTTACTTCAACAACTTGCAGATCTACCGAGGGGCCGAGCTTCACATCGAGGCTCTGGTCTCCGTCAAGGGCAACGCGGATTTCCTGAGTCTGGTAGCCAACGTAGCTAAAGCGCAGTACTGCACTGTCAATTCCCGTCAGGGTCAGGCTATAGAATCCGTAAGTATTGGATAGGGCTCCTTCTCCTGTTTCCACGTCCAGGACGGAAGCGCTGAGCAGGGGTTCGCCGGAATCCGCGTCCGTCAGATATCCCGAAAAGGTGGTTACCTGGGCGGAGAGTGGCAGCATTGCGCTCAGGAGCAGCAGCAGACTACAGGTTCTAAGGTGTTTCAAAGGAGAGGGTTTAAATTAAGAGGATAATGTTGACAAACGATAGGACGAACAAAAGACTTCAGCCGTTGCCTGCTAACACATTAAAAATTGCTTAATAGGTTTGACGGATTGGTTGAGTAGGGCAAAATTTCGGGCACTTCGACAAGCTTAGCGGGGGCGCGGCCAACGAAGCTGGCGTTTATGCCGAGCGCAGCCGAGGTACAGGTGCAAGGGAAGTTTTTTGGAGCAGGGTGGCTGGGCCTTGCGACTATATTTGCTAATTGCAACGGAATTGGATGAGGAACTCTGCTCCGAAATACTGCTGCGCAGCAGCTTTTTTCTCGGCTTGCGCCTCGGGCTTTCGGAGCAGAGTTACTCATCCGAAGAACATCCGTTTCGTTTACGATTGGCCTGGCTGATACAAATGGGTCCCATTGAAGAGATCTGTTCCGAGCCGGGCAAGCCCGTAGCGACTATCATCGCGCAACGTATAAAAGCCCTCATCGGCCTCTGAAAGGTCTCACTTAGTATAAAAGAAGAACTTAACCTTCTGAAACAGGCTACATTGCAAGTCACCATCGGACCCACTTGGAAAAGGTCGTAATTCTTCCAAATCAGTAAAAGCCCAGCATGAAAAAAGCCATCCTTATCGCTACCCTCTCCCTGTTCCTCTTCAGCTGTAACATTAACCCCAGTAAAGAAGCCAGACTTCAAAAGCTGGAAGCGGAGATGCAGCAATCAATGGAAAAAATCACCACGCTTGAGGCCAGTGTTCAAGCACTTGAGAAGATAAACACGCAACTCAAAGCAAGAATAGTAGTGCTTGAGAAATGAAGCTATCCATCATTAAAAAAGAGCCCATAAGCTAATCGCTACCAACTCACCACTTCCCCATCCCGGAAGAACCCACCTGAAGGCCCACCCTCCGGCAGCAGCGCAGCCCAAAGAATGCTAGCGGCCCCTTCCTCAACGGAGCGTGGGGCCTTGTCGCCGCCCATCGCCGTTCGCGTCCAGCCAGGGCCGACGCTGTTGATGAGGATGTTGGTATCCTTCAGGTCAGCGGCCATCTTCACGGTGAGCATATTGAGGGCTGCTTTAGACATCGAGTAGGCCGGCGTGCCGGGCCAGGAATCTTTGAAGGAGCCCGAGCTGGAAGACACATTGACGATGCGGCCGCCGGCGCTTTTGCGGAGCATTGGTAGCAAGGCCTTACTCAGCCGCCAGGGGCCGAGGGTATTGACGCGGAGAGCTTCCTCTACGATGGACATATCCGCATCGAGCGTATTCTGGAAAGTATCGTAATGAATACCGGCGTTGTTGATCAGTACGTCCAGATGGCCATATTCGCTGGCGACGAAGTCAGCAGCTTCTGCGATGCTTTGTCCATCAGCAACATCAAGTTGGTGAAAAACAACGTCGAGCCGGAGGTTTCTGAACGCTTCGGCTACCTCCTTACCTGCTTCCGAGCGGCTGGTGAGGATAACGGTAAAGCCCTTCTGAGCCAGTTGGTGGGCCGTCTCTTTGCCCAGGCCACGATTAGCTCCGGTGACGAGGGCGATTTGTTGGGTTAACATAGATTTCGTTAGTGGTAAATATGGTCTTTAAAACCCTGCATTTTAAAAAAAACGTTGCCTGCATCCTGCGTCCGCGCAAAATTAGTCAAGCAGTCTGGCAGTCAAATAGTCAATTAGTCAAACACTGAACAAAGAATTCGGGATCTACTGCTTGACTATTTGACTCCCTGACTGCTTGACTCTCTATGCGAATCAAGAGCTAAAATAGCCCTTCGGTGCGCACTTGAGCGAGCGTAGCGAGCCGAAGTACGCGCCAAAGGGCGAAATTATTAGAGTTTTAGCCCTTGATTTGCGTTCTCTGACTAATTGACTAAACAAGCCCTCCGCTTCCGTGCCTGCCACCGCCGGTAAAGCGCCGTAGCCGAGACCAGAAACCAGGTTCCTTCCAGTAAGACAAACGGCAGATACTCCATGATGACGGAGGCCAGGCAGGCCAGGAAAGCCCCCACGAAGTTGAGCATTATGTAGAGGAGATGATCCGTGTCAAGTATCTTCTTCAGGTTAAGAAAGTAAGCGAGCAGGATCATAGAAACACCCGCGAAGCCGAGGTAATCAGTAGGAGTCATTGGGATAGCATTCATTTGGGTATCGCACATAATTACACCTCAGGAGCGGCCTTCGTTGCGCCTTTTAGGCGGAGGTTAACATTTTATCGACAAAACAATCGGCTACTGGCTATTTTAAGCGATAGGTAACTGACCACAGATTTACGCAGATCAGGGCACAGTTTATCACAGATTTAGGGCGAGGTAAACTTAGATGATTAAGGATAATTTATCATTTACCCCCAAGCCCCGCCGAAAACAAGCGATGCAAATGATGCACCCCTTTCTCCCGCGCGGGCGAGAAACGCCCCGTGCGATAGAAGCTTGACCGCAGCCCTTTCTGCACCGCCTCCACGACAAACTCATCCTCCCGTTCCGTCTTCTCCGCCAGTTGAGCGCCGTTCATCCGCTGGAAGGTCTCATCGTCGTGGATATAATAGAGAAACTCCACCTTCGTGAAGGTGGGAGACACCGGCCGGACGATGTTCAGCTGCACGCCCCAGGGGTAAATATTGAGCATGAAGTTGGGGTATACCCAAACGTAGTAGGCAGTTACGTCTCGCCCGTAATCCGGGTGGTCCGCCGGAAAGTCGAAGGTAAAGTCCTCCTTACTGGCGTAGCCTATCTGCCAGATAACGTCGCCATCGGGAATCGTTGTGTAGCTACCATAATCGAGTAGTGCCCCCAGGTCGTTGTGGACAAAGGGGACGTGGAAGCCCTCCATGTAATTGTCCAGGTACAGCGCCCAATGGGCGCTGACATTGTAGGTCTTGGATAGCTCCGGGCGGAAAGTAAAGTTCTCGAAGTCCAGAAAATAGAGCCGGCTTTCCAGCTTCTTCACGATGGCATCGAAATCTACTAAAGGGTCTACGCCGGAGAACAGAAACTGCCGCCATTTTTTCAGCGGTAGCTCGTGCAAATGGTCGCAGGGACGGGGAAAGTCTTCCGCGCCCTTAAACTCGGGCATGTGCTCAAACTGCCCGTCCAGCCCGAAGCGACGGCCATGATAGGCGCAGGTGATCTTGCGCGCTTGCTTCGGGTGCTGGGCCAGCAGCATTCCCCGGTGGGTGCAGACGTTACTAAGGCACTTAATGCTATCGTCTTCCTGACGGGAGAGCAGCAACGGTTCGTCCAGGTAATTTTCCAGCAGGGAGAGCGGGTGAAGATTTTCGGGTCCGGCGAAGAGCAGCTGCTCGTCGCCCAGAAACTGCCAGCTTTTGGCGAAGATTCGATCGCGGCAGGCCGACCAGGATTCGGCACTTAGGTAAAAGTCAGCCGGGAGGGTTTCAGCGCGGGCAGGGTCGGGATGGATGGGGTACATGGAGGGGTAGACTGTAGACTGTAGACTGTAGACTGTAGACTGTAGACTGTAGACTGTAGACTGTAGACTGTAGACTGTAGACTGTAAGAAAAAATAAACCGCGCTAATTTCCAAATGTGGACTACTTTCTCAGTTCAAATTGACTGGGATTTCTCATCATCCAGGTGAGCAGCCTGCCTACTTCTTCAGCCTGACTGGTGAGGGCTTTGTGAGATCCTGCTGTTATGTAATTTGATTGTAGCGCAAAATCCAGCCAAACCTGGGTTTCTGCATTTTCGCCGGCACAGTCTGTCAGCTTGGACACGAAATGTTTGGGATATCTACGCTTCCAAAATGCTTCCGCCAGATTGGCGCAAACAGACCGGGAAGAGCGCCGGACTTGGTCCGTTAAGCTGTATTTCTCCTCCTTCGGGAAGGAAATAGTAAGGCAAAATATATCGGTTGCCAGTTTAAAGCTTTTGGTGTAAGCCGCCCACTTCTTAAAATTGCTGAATGCCATATCGAATTGGTTTTTAGTTCGACACAAACATGCAAGCTGGAAAAAGTAATAGTCGTTTTTTAAACGTATACTTACGTATATATTCGGATATAAACGACTACAGTCTACAAAACTACCGTCTACCGCTCTATCGCTCTACCGTCTACAACACTACTCCCCAATCGTTAGCACAATCTTCCCCACATTAGCATTAGCGGCCATATAAGCATGGGCTTCGTCGACTTGCTCCCAATCGTAGATGGTGTCAACGACGGGGCGGAGGGTACGGTCGGCGAAGGCGGGCCAGATATTTTTACGGAAGTCGGCCGTGAGGGTGGCCCGGTACTCATCGGAACGGCTGCGAAGGGTAGTTCCCTTTAAGGCAATGCGTTTGGTGACGATGCGGACCATGTTGAAATTCTCAACGCCTGCACCACCGAGCAAACCAAGACAGACAATCGTTCCGTCCATCGCTGCTGCGTGCAGATTTTGCTCCAGGTAGGGGCCGCCGACGAAGTCGAGGATGATGTCCACCCCCTTGCCGTCCGTATGGGCCAGCACGACCTCGTCGAATTTTTGCGAACGGTAATCGATGCACAACTCCGCGCCGAGGTCCTTCAGGCGTTCGTGCTTCATCGGGCTGGCGGTAACGATGGGCGTAGCCGCCGCCAAACGGCAGAGTTGTACGGCTGCCGTCCCTACCCCGCTGGCGCCGGCATGGATCAAAACCGTCATCCCCTCCCGCAGGTCCGCAATCCAGTGCAGGGCCTGGTAGGCGGTCAGAAAGGTCTCCGGAACGGCGGCGGCTTTCGTGAATGATAGTCGTTCCGGCAACCGCAGTAACATCGATTGATCTACGTTGGCCATCTGAGCGTACCCGCCACCCTGTACCAGGGCGCAGACGCTGTCTCCAACCCCAAATTCCGTCACTTCGCTCCCAACGTCCATTACCGTTCCGGCTACGTCTAGCCCCAGCAAATCACTCGCGCCGGCCGGCGCGGGATAGTGCCCGGCTACCTGCATCAGATCCGCCCGGTTGAGTGACGTAGCCGCTACGTGGAGCATCACTTCGGTTGGTCCTAAAACGGGGTCTGCAACTTCTTTAATGGCGAACTGCCCACGAGTGGGGGTATTGTGGTGGATGGCTTTCATGGGGGCAAGGTAGTAAGGGTTTGCGGGTTTTTAAAGGAAGATGTTTTCACCAAGTTTACATAGCAATTAGTACAAATAGCCCCTCGACTACCATCTCGACTCCCTTCGGTCGCTCGATGTACGCTCGGGGACCATCCTTTATGGCAAAGCCCGTCAACAAATATCGCCTCGGGCGATATTTGTTGACGGGCCCATTCTGACTGACCGGTCCCCGAGCGTAGCCCGACCTTGTGGAGGGCGAAGTCGAGGGGCAATTTTCAAGCCGTTTGCACAATTTATTATCCATACTTTTATCACTCCACCCCCACCTCAAAAGGAGTAACCGGCAACCCGCCCTTAGAAAACAGATTCGCATCCTCCGGATTATTCGCCCAGGCGTAGCGGACGGTGACGATTTTGGTGCCAGCAGGGTTAGCAATGATGACGGCATCCTGTTTTGCATCCAGCAGGGCCTGCGCGAAATGCCAGTCGCCCTTGTCATCTTTTACCGTAAATCCCTTCAGGTAGTGATAGCGATCGCCGTCGTCTTTGACCATCAAGCCCTCGCCCACTTCTATGAAGTTAACGATCACCAGGTCTCCCCACCGTTCAGTATCCGTGGCAACGGGGCTGGACGCCTGCACGTCTTTTCCGTAGATATCCTTCAGGGCGTGGAGCGAGAGCCGGCGGCCGACTTCCCATTTGTTCTTCGGGTGGATGTCATCGGCCTCACCGATGTCGGTAATCACGGCCTGGCCCGTGAGGGGCAGGTCGGTCGCGGCCGTCTGGCTCTGCCGCAGGATGGCCCAGCCGGGCTCGTTGGGGCTGCTGGCGGCTTCCCGGAAGTTGGCTAACTGCACCCAGTAAAAGGGCAGGTCTTTTTTGCCAAAGAAGCCACGCCATTGTTTCACGAGGCCACGCATCAGGTCAGCGTATTTCTCGGCGTCTCCGGCGCCGGCGTTGCTTTCGCCCTGGTACCAAAGCACGCCGGTGAGGGGGTAACCTTCCAGCGGGGCGATCATGGCGTTGTAGAGCACAACGGGAATTTGGTTGTAGTTACCGCCAACGGAGAATTTGCCGATGTTGTATTTCCAATCGCCTGCCAGAGAGACCTTGCCGGAGATCGTCTCCAGCCTGAATTTGTCTTCAGGCGCAGAGAACCCGCCACCGCCACCACCGTCCGTTACGCGGATAGCGATCGTGTTTTCACCGGCACGGAGAATACCGTACCCGATATCATACACCCGTTCCGTGGAGTAGGCATTTTTGTAGCTACCGACCAGTCTACCATTGATTACCGTATAATCTCCATCATCAATAGCTCCCAGATATAAGGTGACGGGGTCAGCCGCCTGCTCCGCCGTCAGCGTAAAAGTCCGGCGGAAATAGAAGGAACCGTCGACGTTTGGATAGCCGGCTGCTTCCCAAAAAGTAGGCAGGCTCATGGTTGGCCAGCTGGCGTCGTCAAATTTGTCCTTTAACCAGCCCATTGATTCGCCTTCATCTTCGGTGGGGATTTCCCGACCGGGAAACTGCTCAGCGAACTTCTTACGCCCGGCAGCTCCCGCCCTTTCCATGATGTCTTTGTTTTTCTCCAGAAATTCGTCAGCGTCTAGGCCCAGGGCCTCGGGGCTCATCCAGGGCTCGATGCGGCTCCCGCCCCAGCTGGAGTGGAGCAGGCCGATGGGGACGTCGACATCTTTGCGAACGTAGTGCGCAAAGTAGCTGCCGACACCGCTGAAATTCCGAATGCCATCAGCAGAGCCGACGATCCAGTCTTCGCCGTAGTTTTCGTCGACATCCAGGTGTTCGCGGGGCACGCCATCATAGGCTTTTTTCACCTTCAATTCGCGGATCATCGGGTCCACAATGGCTTTCGCCCGGCTGCCGTCAGGGTCCGATTGGGCCAATCGCCATTCCATATTCGACTGGCCGGAGAGGAGGTAGACGTCACCGAAATAGACGTCGTTAAGCGTGATCGCTTCCCGGCCGGAGGCGATGGTGATCAGGTGCGGGCCACCGGCGGGCATGGCGGGCAGGTTGAGTTTCCAGCGGCCGTCTTTACCGGCCTTCGTGGTCATTGTTTTATCGCCGACCGTCACGGTGACTTTCTTTTTCGCCTTCGCCCAGCCCCAGAAAGGGTGGTCCACATTACGTTGCAGCACGGCGTGGTCCGTGAAGGACTCAAAGAGCTGCAGGTTCTGGGCGCTGACGCCGGTGCAGAGTAGGGTAAAAAGAGCAAGGGTGAGTAAACGCATGTGTTGATCGATTTTAAGGAAGGTAATATCGGAAAATATCCACTTTCCTTGAGCGCCTGAAGGCAATTATCAATTAGCTACCGTAACTCATCGAAAAAAGTGTAAGCCTCGTAGGAAGAATGACGATTATGCACTTAGTAATCAAAGGTGATTCACCGGCTTAAAAAGCAGAGCATACATCAACATGACAAAAAAAGTTCTACAGGCAGTATTAATCATTAGCTCCATAGCCTCCCTGTACTTCGTACCCTGGGTTTTAGTGTTGGCCTGGATCTCGCCCCTTCCGGACACCGTACAGGAACAGGTGGATGAAGCCATCGGGCAAGGATTTGATGGCATGATCGTTTACGTGGATCAGGCAGGTAAACCACCTGAGTTTTACGCTGCGGGCTGGCACGATCGGGACAATAAAATCCCTGCCTACCCGCAGGCTTTATTTAAAATTGCCAGCATCAGTAAGCTCTACGTGGCGGTGGCGGTCACCAAATTAGCCCATGCCAGACGTTTATCTTTAGATGATAAGCTCGCGGATTACTATCCCGAGCTTGTTGGCAGAATCGAAAACGCCGAAGAAATAACCCTGCGGTTAATGGTGCAACACCGTAGTGGTATCCCCAATTTTACCGACCATCCCGGCTTTTGGTCAGATCAACCCGAAGGCAGTGACGAAGCGCTTCAATACGCTCTTGACCTGCCGGCCAATTTCAAACCAGGCGAAGGTTATGCTTATTCCAATACGAATTATTTGCTGCTGTCAGAGATCATTGAAAAAGTCGTGGGATATGATCGGCATCAATACGTCAAGGAGGAAATTTTGACCCCTTTGGGTCTCAAAAACACCTTCGGTTCGCTCAGCGAAGTGGATACGAACAAGCTGATGAGTGGCTATTACGTAGGCTTTGATGATGACTTGAAACTTCAGAATGTGGGCATGATTGCTTCCGCAGAAGATGTGGGTATTTTCCTGAGAGCGTTAAATAATGGCTCTGTATTCAAGGAAGGTGAGCAAGAAATATACTCCTCCATTTATGAATACGAGCATACCGGTTTGGTTCCTGGCTATCAGAGCATTGCTAAGTTCCACAAAGACGTCAATACGGTTGTCGTTCAATTCAACAATACTACAGATTTTAATGGATATGAATGGAATTTAGCGGAAATCATGTACGGTCGTGTAGTAAAAATAGTGAAGCGTAGAAAAGAATAGAACCGAAAAATGTTACTTTTCTACCTCAACGAATAGTCAGGGAATCAAAAACTGCCAGGGAAGGAAGAAAGATATTCCAACCTTCAGGTTGAAATCGTAACTGTTTAGGTAGGTGGCTTCGACAGGCTCAGCCACCGAATAATATCATGATTTACCGTCATAAATTCGCTTGAGGCGAATTTATGACGGTTCCCATCCCGCAGAACCGGTCCCTGAGCCTGCGATGTGCTGAGCCTGCCGAAGTATCGAAGGGATCGATTGCAGGGCTACCTAAATAGTTACTTGAAATCTTAGTAAAAACAGTACGAAATGAAGGACGAAGACATTTACGAAAAGGCCAAAAAAAAGGTAAAAGCAAAAAAGGGATTCTTCTACCACCTCCTGGCCTACGTGCTAACCCTCGGGATGCTTTATGCCATCATGCACTATGAAAACAACGGAGAATTTCTTCCCGTCATCATCGTGGGACTGAGTTGGGGGATTGGTCTGGCGGCTCACTATCTTACCGCCTTTGGGACGGAGAACCTCGAAATCTTAGGCATCAGCTCCGATTGGGAAGAAGAAGAGTTAGAAAAAGAGTTCGAAAAACTGAGAAGGAAAAGAGCGCTAAAAGAGCAGATCAGAGCGGAGAAAAACCTGATGGAGGAACCCGAAGGCTTAGCATTAAAGGAGATTGTAAAAAATCCGTTGAAGCGGGACGATTACGTTTAGTTTTTAAGCATCAGAGCCCGGCTTCGCCTCTTCTTTCTCGAAGCAGAAATTCCTTGCCCATCAACTCCCCTCTGCACCTGCGGCCTCGCCTGAGCTTGCCGAAGGGCTCAGGGCAATCGCTTTTAGATAAAATGGGCCTTCGGTGCGGACCCCACTGAGGGGCATAAATACTAAAAGCGATTGCCCTGCCGAAGGGCTCCGTCGCCCAAATCCCTTTTGTATCTTCGCGCCCTGTTAGCAAATTGAAGTATTCCTTTAGTTGGATTGTCCACTACTTTTTGACTAACTGATTCTTTGACTCTTTGACTAATTGACTCCGAAATGTCCCCACTCCGCGCCATTGGCCCCATCGACGGCCGCTACGCCAGCAAAACCAGTGAACTCAGCGAATACTTCAGCGAATACGCCCTGATCCGTTACCGCGTCCTGGTGGAAATCCGTTATCTCCAGGCGCTGCACCAGCTTGGCCTGCCACAGTTACAGCACTTTA